>Ga0182027_10009397_pt1 | contig 14056 bp, 11 predicted proteins | sample 712E1DmetaG_FD_121300 | JGI IMG/M metagenome (GOLD analysis project Ga0182027, IMG submission 121300) | Permafrost microbial communities from Stordalen Mire, Sweden - 712E1D metaG (Illumina Assembly) | ecosystem: Environmental > Terrestrial > Soil > Wetlands > Permafrost | place: Sweden...
CCGGCGGATTTTGAGTCCGCTGCGTCTGCCAGTTCCGCCATCCCGGCTTGAGTGGCAAGTGCTTGATTTTACAGCATCTCCGCCGCTTCGCGCAACCGCAAGCTGTGCGTGGTAGAGCCTACCCACATCACCAGCCCGGCAAAACTCCCGCCGCCATCAAACAGCAGGTCGTTGCTTGCGCCCACGGCTGTTTACCTTCGGCGCTCGCCGCCTCATTCGCAAGTTCAATCTGCCGCTCAGCCATCGTGCTGGAGCGCATCTGGCTTGCGCACGGTCTGATCAAGAAACGCCAGCGCAAATATCAACGCAAACAAGACCTCGCCCACATCAAGGCTACCTGAAGCGTCTTTCAGCAGATCTCCGCCGACACCAAGGATCTCAATGACATTCCTCGCTACTTCTGCTGTGGTCTCATGGGGACACTTTTAATGTGGTACAACACTGCGCCATGTTCTTCACGGCTGTGGCTGTTCTATGGTTGAAGTGTTGTTTCGTTTTTCCATTCTTCTCACGGTGATGAGCCACGCTACGGGTTCGTCGTCATCACGCGCTTGAAGATGAAATTTCCGAGGCCCTTTCTACCTCATGCGAGAAACCATGAAGACCGATTCTGCACAACATGGTACTGTGAGCAATCAGGCAAACAGGAGGAACTCATGTCAAAGCACGATTCTGTCACCAAGCGCAACCGACGACCGAAGTCCGACAAGCGTTCAGACTACACCGCACGCACCATGGCGGCTGTGAAAGAACTAGAGCAAGCGGCGAAACGTAAAGGTAAGTGAATCTTTCCCTCTAAGGCTCAGGACGCATAAGTACGACGCAACAAGGTCCGGCATGGGAACCGTCGTAAATGCGCCCTGAATGGCGGCATTTACGAGGCGATCCCGCTGGAATTCGACGCGCACACACTCGAACGACGTCAAGCGGATCGCGACGGTTGGTCCGTGGCTGTGGCGGACGGGTTCAGGCTAGCCATCGAGATCTTGGATGTTGCAAAATCTGATCTGGGGTGCGCCATAACCCGGCGCATGAGACTTCTATGAAAACACGCACGTCATTTTTTCTTGCCCTGCTGCTTCCGTTCCTTTTATTCGTCGCTCTTGTGTCACTCGCTCAAAGCAGGCCCCGCATTCGCCCCCGACACAATGGACACGGTTCTCTACGGCGCCGCGTACTACACCGAGTACATGCCCTATGACCGCCTGGAACAGGACGTGCAACTCATGCAGCAGGCGGGCATCAGTGTGGTTCGCATGGGTGAATCGAGTTGGGGCTTGTGGGAACCGCAGGACGGCCGTTTCGAGTATGCCTGGATGGATCGAGTGATTGACCGCATGCAGAAAGCGGGAATCAAAGTGATTCTTGGGACCCCCACTTATTCGGTTCCCGCCTGGATGTACAAGGAGCATCCGGAAATCTTCATCACACGCTTCGGCGGACAAACGATCACATTTGGGATTCGGCAGAACACAGACCTGATGAATCCTGTTTACCGCTCTTACTGTGAGCGCGTGATTCGCAAGTTGCTCGAGCACTATAAGAACAACCCCACAGTCATTGGATGGCAGATTGACAATGAAACTTCCTCGGGCGCCGCAGCCAATCCCGATGTCCAGGCTGGGTTCGTGAGCTACCTGCAGAAGAAGTTCCAGACCGTGGACGAACTCAACAAGCTCTGGGGATTGAATTACTGGGGCCAGCGGCTCAACGATTGGAGCGAAATTCCTCCGCAGGAGGGCATTATCAATCCCGGATGGAAGCTCGAATGGCAGCGTTATCAACAATGGATGACCACCGATTTCCTGGCCTGGCAAGCCGGCATCGTAAACGAGTACAAGCGGCCGGACCAGTTCGTCACCCACGATCTCGCGGGTCCGCCGCGTTCTGAAGTCAATGAGCATGACATCGCCCGCACTCTGGACATCGTGGCCGCCAATCCCTACCACGGCACCCAGGACCAGTTCGATGGGCTGGTTTCGACCATGGCGGGCGATTACAGCCGTTCGCTAAAGCGGACAAATTACCTGATCACCGAAACCAACGCGCAGAGCATCGAGTGGGACTCCAAGCGGCAATTTCCGCCGTATGATGGACAACTCCGCCTCGACGTCTATACCCACCTTTCGTCAGGCGCGAACATGGTCGAATACTGGCATTGGCACTCCATCCACTACGGGCAGGAGACGTACTGGAAAGGAGTCCTCTCGCACGATCTGGAGCCGAATCGCGCCTATGCCGAAGTAAGTCGTACGGCGCACGAGTTACAACGCATCGGACCTGAGATCGTCGACCTTAAGCGAAGCAGTAAGGTTGCCATCCTCTACAGCGACGACTCGTATTACGGCATCGAGTTCATGAAATTCAGCGATAAGGTCAATTACCGCACCATTCTGCGGCAGATGTACGAAACTCTGTATCGCCAGAATGTCGCTGTCGATTTCATCTTTCCGGAAAGCACCAACCTCTCCGATTACAAGGTCATCATTGTTCCCCCTCTCTATGTTGCCAGCGACGAGACATTGAACAGGCTGGTGGATTACGTTCACGGCGGCGGCCATCTGGTGATGTCGTTCAAAAGCGGATTCACCAACGAGTACGACACCGTCCGTTGGACGATGGCACCGGGACCGCTTCGCAAAGCGGCAGGATTCCGCTACCAGGAATTTTCAAATCTCGCCACGCCTCTGGCATTGAAAAGCGATCCCTTTCACGCCGGAGCCGGCAACAAAGTCTCCGAGTGGGCAGAGATGTTGGTCCTCGAGGGTGCGCAATCGCTGGCGTATTACGACCATCCATTCTTCAGCAAGTACCCGGCGATCACGCGCAACCGTTTCGGCAATGGGACTCTGACCTATGAGGGTACCGTGCTTTCAGACACGTTGCAGACCAAGCTGCTGCTGGACGTACTGCAGATGGCGGGACTCACTGGCCCGGACCAGGAAATTCCCGCGACCGTGCGCGTGAAGCATGGCACCAACCGCAACGGCAAGACGATCCACTACTATATGAACTATTCGAGTGATTCGCAGACCTTCAAGTACCCGTACAAGCTGGGAGAGGATCTGCTGACGAAAACGAGCGTAGCGCCTTTCCAGGCAGTCACCCTCAAACCGTGGGATCTCGCGATCCTCGAAGAGAAATAACTCATCGCTGCGGGAATTCCCATTGGCCTGACTTGGCGGAGTTGAAGATGGCTTCGATCACGGCCATGTTCTTGATGGCATCCTCGACCGAGACCGGAACTTCAGTGTTTTCCAAAACGGCCTTGGAGAAAGCATCTCCCTGCAGAGTGTACTGATCGCATACAGGAAAGGTCTCGGTGGTGATACTGCTGCCGAAGAGGTTACTTCCGTCGTCGATGAAGAGGCGAATGGGACGATCCATCGGCGCGTTGAAGGGGATTTCGATCTCGATGCGACCATGAGTGCCAAAGAAGTGGATGCGCTGGTAGGGGACCAACTGCGTACTGCACGTAAAGATGGACTGGCCGCCAGGGAAGTCGAGAATCGCCGAGGTCAGCCGGTCGATGTGCATCTGGGGATCGCGGTCGACGCAGGCAACGACCCGTGTAGGCTGCTGTGCGAATGCATAGCGCGATGCGTGGATCAGGTAGCAGCCGATGTCCAGGAGGGCGCCACCGCCGCATTCGACCTGATTGCGGATATTGGCTGGGTCGATGTTGAAGTAGCTGAAGACGCCGACGATGGAGCGTAGTTCGCCGACGCGGCCTTGGTCGAGAAGTTCGCGCAGGCGGAGCCATTGGGGACAGCTTCGGATCATGAAGGCTTCGCCGATCTTGACTCCGGTACGCGTGCGGACGGCGAGGAGCGATTGGGCTTCCGCGACGGTGAGGCTGATGGGCTTCTCGCAAAGAACATGCTTGCCGGCTTCAGCGGCCTTAATAGTCCAGGGAACGTGGAACTGATTGGGAAGAGGATTGTAGATGGCGTCGAGATTGGGGTCGGCGAGAAGTTCCTCATATGAACCGTACGCCGTCGGAATGCCAAGGGCGGTTGCCGCGTGCTGGGCCTTCGCGAGACTGCGGGATGCGATGGCGTCGACGCGGGTGTATTGGCCTTGCTGCATAGCGGGGATGACTTTCTGGAGACCGATGTCGGCGGTGCTGAGAACTCCCCAGCGGAGCTTGTTGGACATGATCATAATAATAAGGCCGAGAGCCACGCCGCGCATGGCAATTCAGGAGGAAACCAGACTTCGCAGCGCTATCTCTGCAACTCATTCCTGTAGACAACGCCATTCTTCATGACGAAGCTGACGCGCGCGAGCACGGAGATGTCCTGCAGCGGATCGCCGGGAACTGCGATCACATCGGCATAGAAGCCCGGCTTAAGCTGGCCGATCACGTCCTGCTTGCCGAGCAGGCGCGCGCCGTTCAACAGGCTGGCGCGGAGCACATCGACGGCGGCCATTCCATACTCCACCATCAACTCAAACTCGCGCGCCTGGGTGCCATGCGGAAAGGGGCCGACATCGGAGCCCACCGCCATGGGGACGCCTGCCGCCAGTTGTTTGCGGAACTCGGCGGCATGGAAGGCCAGCAGGGCGCGCTCACGCTCGGCAAAGGCGGGCGAGTCAGCATGGGCAGCGAAGTACTCGGAGATGGCAAAGGTGGGGACGGCGTAGATCTGCTTCTCGCGCATGATGCGCATGGTTTCGGGACTGAGCTGGTCGGCGTGATCGATGGAGGCGACGCCGGCTTGGGCCGCGTAGAGAGCTCCGGGCTCGCCGGTGCAATGCACGCCCACACGCTTGCCTACACGAGCCGTTTCCTGGACGGCGGCCGCGAGTTCGGCCTCGGTGTACTGGTAGGGCGTGGTGAACTTGCCGTCGGCAAAACGGTCGGCTCCGGTTTGATAAATCTTGATGAAGTCCGCACCCTCCTTGAGCTGCTGCCGAGTGACGGAGACGAGTTCGCCGGCATTGTTGGCGTAGGTGGCATTGGATGAAATGTGCTCGGCGGGATTGAAGTGGATGGCGTCTTCATGGCCTCCGAGAATGCTGATGGCGTTGCCGCTGACCATCATGCGCGGGCCGGGAATCAGTCCGGAGTCGATGGCGTTGCGCACGGCGGAGTCGGCCGAGCCCGCGCCCTCGGTTCCCATGTCGCGCTCGGCGGTGAAGCCCGCCATCAGATCGTCGCGAGCTGCGATTTCAGCGAGGATCGTGCGCTCGGGCACGGATTCGACGACGGTTTGCAAGTCCTCGGCTCCAGGATGGAGGAAGAGATGGACGTGGGCGTCGATGAGTCCAGGCATCAGGGTTGCCGCGCCCAGATCGATCACCGTGGCGCCGGCAGGATGCGCGACCGAGGAGCCAGCTTCAACAATGCGATTGCCGCGTACCAGCACCTCACCGGGGCTCGCGAGCCTGCCCTGCTCCACATCGAGGATGTGGGCTGCGTGGAGCACGATGATGTCGTTCGCCGGACTGGCGGCGGGGGCGACGGAAGATTGAGCGTGGAGAGCAGGTGCGGTGGCAAGCACCAGAATAAAGACGAACGCGGTAGCGGAGCGCAAGGACAAGAACGAGAATAAAGATCGGAACATGCGCAAAATACTAGCACGCTGGCCCGGTCGAATCGGCGCCGAGAGAGGCGCTTAGCGCTCAGCCTGGCCAGGATTTGGGATGTCGGTTTTCCTTCTGAATGTGTTGTTGATGAAGTCATAATCCAGCCGCTCAGGAAACAGAGCCGATCAATTAGAATCCCTTGCTGAGAGCAGTTCATCGTTGGTTCCGATGCAAATGCAACCGTCCGGAGTTATCCGATGAAGCGCATCATTCTTTTTCTGATTGTGAGCGCGATCATGGCTGCAGCCCAGCCCAAGGCGCTCTTCTACATGACCGACAGCCCTAACTCCGTGAAGTCGTTCACCGAGCACGCGGACAAAATCGACATTCTCGTGCCTGCCTGGTATGGCGTTGACGGCAACGGACTCATTTGGGGTGGACCGAATCCGTTCGTGCTGCAGACAGCGGCGCAGCACCATGTGCCGGTTATGCCGATCGTAGCCACCACCGCGCAGGCCGAATTGCACAAACTGTTCACGACTTCTGCGGCGCGCAAGGCGTTCATCGACGCGATTCTCAGCGAGTGTAGGAAGAACGGATACAGCGGCTTTCAAATCGACTTTGAAAATGTGCCGTGGATCGACCGCGATCTACTCTCGGACCTGGTGGCCGAGACCGCGGCAGCGCTCCACAAGGAAGGCTTGCAACTTACTATCGCCACCGTGCCCAACGCTCCCGGCGGTCCGGGCAAGAGCGCTTATTCGCACTGGCTCTACGCCAATTGGCGCGGCGCATACGATCTGAAAGCCCTGGCCCAGGCCGCCGACCTGATTTGCCTGATGACTTACGATCAAAACACTCGATGGACGGCGCCCGGCCCGGTCGCGGGTTATCCGTGGACGGTGCAACAACTGGAATACGCGCTGCAATTCGTTCCCAAGGAAAAGCTGTCGCTGGGCATTCCAGTTTATGGATATCACTGGTTTGCCGGGGACCCCGGCAAGGATGAGAAACCGAACCCGACCGCCGAATACATCGGACAGCAGGAAGTCGACCAATATCTGGCTGCCTATCACCCCCATTCCGAGTGGGACTCATACGACCGCACGGCCTGGTTCTACTTCTATAGGGACGATAGTCGCGAGTGGGTTTTCTACACCGACAAGCGCGGATTCCAAGAGCGCCTGAATTTGGCCCGCGACCGCAATTTGCAGGGCTTTTGTTCGTGGGTGCTGGGGGCCGAGGATCCTGCAATCTGGACCGTGTTGCCTTCGCACAAATGAGAATTTATGACTTCGCGAACCCCTGCTTCGCCGGGCAAGGCACGCCATACGGTCCTAATAGCGTGCTCGAACGCGAAGCACTCCTTCACACGGATTGCTGAGGCGCGAATTTCCAATCCGCTGCGGCCTCTGATATGATTTCCGTGAGAGATCAAGCACACGCCAGCGTGCTCCCACTCCTCAGTAGCTCAATGGCAGAGCATCCGGCTGTTAACCGGAGGGTTGTAGGTTCGAGTCCTACCTGAGGAGCCATTCTTTTCAGCCATTTGCAGATACCCCACAAATGAACTTGGAACCGTTTGGAACCGTTGTGTTCCGAAGTTGGAGAGAATTGGGCTTTCTCTGATGAGAAACCGGGTTCTCCAGTTGACGCAGTTCTTTCGTGCGCTGGCTGAAAATCTCCCGCGTCCGTGAGTTGATGGCCGAGCGCACGCTCGCCTGAATTTCCTGCATGTAAATTTCAGCTGTGGTCTTGATGCTGGCGTGCCGCAAGATCTGCTGCGCGTCCTTCATCGTCCCGTGCCCTTGCAAGTCGGTGCCCAGCGTGCGGCGCATCACTTGGAAGGTCACGAGTTTCCGGGGAATACCCAGCTTGTCGGCAATGGGATGGATTCTCCATTTGAGGAAGTTCCGTCCCTGACGCGGCACGACTTCCCCTTTCCGTCTGCCACGACCGAATGTCGGAAACATGAGCGCATCGGGTGAAGTGTTTTTCGATACGCTCCGCCAAGCTTCAATGATCGGTATCACGTCTTCCGCTATCGGGATCGCATTGCGGCTCTCCCGTGTTTTAAGCCTGCCTTCGTAGAGCTGTCCTTCGAACGCAGTGTTCAGCGGAATCAGTTTGTCTCCGGCGTACGACTTCCATGTCAGCCCGAGCGTCTCGCTGGTTCGGGTTGCGCAGAACAGGGCGATACTCATCAGGCAAAGATCGTGGACATCTTCGATCACGCTGATGAGGTCGCTGATCTGTTTCGCGGTCATGGTCGGACGTTTCACTTCTTTGGTCTGGGGCATCTTCAGTTCCTCGGCAGGATCTTCCTGTAGGAACTTCAGCTTGCGCGCCAGACGCGTGATCGAGCGGATGTTCACGAACGTGTGTCTCACAATCGATTCCGAATAACTCTCGGCGAGTTTGTTGAGATGGACCTGCAGTTCGAAAAGTCCAACCTCGCGGATCGGAACACTCTTGAAGTTCTCGACCAGGTATTTCTGGATCTCGAACTCGGTTTTCTGTTTTGTAGCGGGCCGCCAGCGCCCGCGACGCATGGGAATGTACTTCTCGGTGACGAACCAGCTGAGAGTCACGGAATCATCCGCTTTCGCAATGAATGAGCTAGTGCCCCTTCCGTTCTCCTGCTGCAAGATGGTTTGTAGCTTTTCTTCTGCCTCCCACTTGCGGAGGTCAGACTTTTTTCCCAAAACCACCTTTCTGGTTCTTTCAACCTCCTCTCCGTTCCGACCTCTCAGGTACACACGAAACTTGCCATACCACTTCTTCTCCCGTGCCCCTTGCAGGTACACGGTGCCCTTCTGATAGACCATTGCCATTCCAGCGTTCTCCTATCTGGTCCATCGTTGGTCGCGGAGAACAGTATTGTTCATACACTGTCCCGCATGATTTTGGAAGCTGTGGATGACAAGTGAGACAGGAGGAAATTTTCGATGTCTTCTTTACGAAATCGGAGCAACGGTCCCAGCTTCACAACAGGGATTCTGGGATGGCGTCTCGTTGCGTGGTCTCGCACCCAACGCTCGGAGACCCCGAGACGCTCCGCAACGGCTTGAGCGGTTAGCAGACTCTGCTCCGAGAAAAGAGGTTGGGTCTGCGAATTGTGAATTGATCTGAGTGTCATCGACATCCCCCTGGCTGGTGTGGGATTTGTGCACAACCTCTCTGGGCGTCAGCAACTGGCTGAAGGTCCAACAGGCGCAACCACGCTCGATCTCGCTCTTCTACACGGCGGGACCAGACGTCGCACTTGACAATAGCCCATAAGTTACATATAGTCAATATGTAACGTTACTTTTTATTCGTTGTAACCAGAGAGGGCCTTCATGGTAGAGAACGCCGCGACCCCGCAGCAGCCAGTGATCTCCATTCGCATCTCCGATGCTCTGCGCTTAAGGCTTGAAACCCTGAGGAAAATCATATCCCTCAAGACTGGCCAAACCGTCTCGACATCGGAGGCCGCAAAGCAGCTTCTTGAGTCCGCCCGAGACGACCGTCTTGAGTTGGTAAACCTGCTTGCAGAGCCAACCGATTCCCTGCTGAGAATTCGTGGGAAGGCAGACTCAGGACTCTCACTTTCGCAGGCAGAATGGACCATGGTGGCCCATTACTGTGCGGTGGGAGCAGAGTCGTTTATGAATACCGCACAAGGCCAGATTTCCTACGAGACCCTGGCCGAAATCCTGGAGGCATTCCTTGCCGCTTACGCCATCGCACGTAGACCGAAGAAGTCCATGCGGGATTTTGTGTATTTGCGGACTCTTCCAGGGGACAAACAGGTCGATGCCAAGGAAGTTGAAGACATTGGAAGCGATGACGTGCGCCGGGTGGTGAATCACACCATTCAGATGCTAAGGAACCCGGCTCAAAAGCGGCGAAAACCGTTACTTGCGGTTCGCAATCTCTACACACTTCTCGATGAGGAAAAGTTCTCAAATATTGAGAAGCTCAACGAGGTGCTTTGGCCGCACTGGTCGGCTCTATGGAAGGTGTGTGCGCGCGGCCACTATTCAGCTCACCGCAAGCCCCTGCGAGAGAAGGTGCCCGCGGAGACAGACGACGAGGATTTTGAGCTTGCGGTTCAGCCGGCATTACCCTCTTTGGAAGAAGGCGGATACCGCCTGGATCTGGTGCGGGAAGAGGGGAATGAGTTCTCCCCTCGTTTGCAGTTTCCTGGAACGCTTGCCCCGCAGTATCCGGTGTGTGGATACCCGAGGATTGCGGAGTTCCGAAGGATGCTGGAAGAGCTGGATTTGGAGCGGGATCTTTGCCAATGGCAGGGGTACTACTTCTATGCTCACACGGCGATCCTGGAGGACGAGGGAAGGGGAGTGTTTTTCTTTGCGCGCGAGAACGGCATCACTTTCCGATTCCCGATGGCCCACTGGCAGTCGATCCGGAATCTGTTTCGACGCGCATGGCAGGCCCCCGAGGTGATCCATACGTGGGAGGCTCAGGTGCTGGAATATGGCGAGCTGTAAAAACGCGCTGCTTCGCAGCGGAAGAAGGGTGGTCGCGGTAGGGATACGGATTGCTCCGTACCCCCCGCACAGATCCGTACGGGCGGATTTCCCGCATACGGCTCTTGCCTCAGGTCGTGACGCGCAGACGGCACGAAGGATAAGGATGGCAGATACGGGCCGGAGGCAGCCAGCGGCGGATGAGCCGGTTCATTCGCTCCCACAGAACGCGACCATACTGGCTTCGTCTGCACAGCGTTCGATGCCAGAGGTTGCTCACGGTGAAACGAAAGTGGGCCAGGGCGTATCGGTTGCCCGGCACTCCGAAGTATCGGATATGCCCGCCCACAACGGACTTCAACCACTCGCCGACTTCAGGAACAGGGTCATGCATGCGTCGCCGCAGTTCGGTTTTCACCGCCAGCAGTTTCGCCTGCAATCGCTTGCGAACCGTCTGCCGAAGCACCAGAAACCGTCCCTTCTTCGTCTTCCCGCAGATATGCTTGAAGCCGAGGAAATCGAAGGTCTCTGGCCTGCCCAGACCGAGCCGCTTTCGGTTGGCCGCCGCATGGCGACCGAACTCGATAAGCCGCGTCTTCTCCGGGTGCAGTTCCAGTTGGAACTTTTCCATTCGTTCTTTCAGTTCCGCCCAGAACCTTTCGGCCTCGTCTTTGAACTCAAATCCAACCACGATGTCGTCGGCGTAACGCACCACGATCACATCGCCGTGCGCACGCTTCTTTCGCCATGCTTGGACCCACAGATCAAACACGTAATGGAGATAGATGTTCGCCAGCAGCGGCGATGCACTTCCGCCCTGCGGCGAACCTGCTTCCACGAACGTTCGCTCGCCCTTTTCCAGCACGCCCGCGTTCAGCCATTTCTGGATGAGCCGCACGACGCGCCGGTCCGCTATCCGATGCTGGAGGAACCGGACCAGCCATGCGTGCGACAGCCGATCAAAGAAGCTGCACACGTCCAGGTCCAGCACCCAGTTCACACGTCGCTCATGGAGTCCACAGAACAAGGCATCCAGCGCTTTGTGCTGGTGCCGCCTTGGCCGGAACCCATAAGAGAAGCCGAGGAAGTCGGTTTCGTAAATCGCGTTGAGCACTTCCACCGTCGCTCGTTGAACAAGCTTGTCTTCGAGCGCCGTGACGCCGAGCGGCCGCTGCCGCCCGTCCGCCTTCGGGATGTACACCCTACGCACCGGCTTGGCTCGGTACGCTCCGCGCTTCAGTCTATGGGAGAGGTCCTGGAGATTGTCCTCAAGGGCCTCGCCGTAGTGCCGCCACGTCTCCCCGTCCACACCAGCTGCCGCGTGCCTCTTCAACTGGAAGTAGGCAAACCGCAGAGTGTCGATCCGGTAGATGTGATGCAGCAGAGCGGTGAACCTCACATCCTTGTTCGATTTTGCCGTTTGTCGTACCTGCGCCAACTCACTCGGCGCGTCTACCCGGCCCTGAGTCCGGAACGCGTTTTGCTGGCTCAGGTTCCCCTTGGCCAGACCCCTTCCCTCCATCTCCTCCGCCACCGGTGTTTTGGCTTTGTTCGGAGACTTCCCCGGTACTATGGGTCTGTCCGACTTCCCGTGTTCGTTCATCATCGGCTCCTGTTCTTGAACTTCCCGATGCGTCCCGCGGGCACTGGCCGCCCTCGGGTGAACCCGGGATCTCTCAACTTCCGTGCAAGATGTGTCCCTACGTGCCAGGGTCACAGACCGCGCAGGACTCCAGCCAAGCTCGCAATGGCGCTTGGCAGGATATTGCCTTCCGCGTTGTGTCAGGGCGTCGGCGTCCTGAAGTTAGGGGTATTTCGCGGCTCAATAGCCTGGCCCGCAGTTCCTCCTGTCTACGCTTCGTATCCAGCCTTACGGCTGTGCCCGCAAGACTCGGAGCCGGTGTGGCTCGCTAGGCCCTCACCGTACGACTCTTTCATTCGCTACACCTTGCCAGATTCGATGCCGGCTGCCCTACCTGCCCCGCCAGTGTGGTGGTGCAAGCACGCTGCCTACGGCATCGGGTTGACGCTACGACACGACACCCCCAAACGGGAACTGCGGAGCAACGGATTGGCGGGTTTGATGTTTACGCAGGTTAACGTTCGCGGTATCAGCAGATTGGATCAGTTAGTGAAAATGTTCGCGGTCGGGAGCGATGACGTTATTTTGCGACAAATTGCTTCTGGCATCGATCACGTAAACGCATTGAAGCACAAGGACTTTCTGTAAACCAGCATTTCGCCGCTTGACGGCGGCAGAGCAGGACGCGGCATGAGCAACAAGGCGGTTTCCCCAATGAGTATTCGCCGCATTCAGGCCAATCCACAGTCCAGTCTGCCATTTGGCGAAGAGGCGAAGCCCGGGTTCCGCACCAAGACCGCCGCCACGCGGCTGACTCCCGAGGAACTTTCCGAAATCGAAACTGCCGCCGAAGGCGCGGGACAAGCGCTCTCCGAATGGTTACGCTCGACTGCTTTGCACGCCGCGCGGCAGCGCCCCTCCGACCCTGCGGAACTAGTGTTGGCCGAGGTTTGGGCACTACGTTACGCGCTGCTGAATCTCTTCCATGCTGGCGCTGAAGCAGCATCAGAAGGCAGGCAAATGTTGCCCGATTCCATCCTCAAAATCCGCGACGAAGCCGATGCGCGCAAGCTGCAACAGGCTCGTAAATTGCTCGACGATTTTCTCGCACCGCAGGGCATGAAACGAGGACGGAAACCATGAATTACCTGCCCTTTCCGAGACGTTTTCCGTGGTTGCCTGCGATGACAATACTGGCCTTTTCCGCGGCGTTGTTTCTGTGCAATTGGCTGGTCTGGTCACCCATTCAACGCTACTACCTGGGAACTTATTTGAGATGCGCTTTGTTCGGAACTGACCCGGCTTCGAGTACCGAAGTCCGATGGTTGTACAAGACCGCACCGCACAAGCAACAGGAATTGGCTACGGATGCCGACGTGGTTCCGGCAACTGCGGGCGACGACCGTGGAATCCCGATGCAGCTTTCTGCGGCGGCGCGGCAGGCCGGATGGAGCGGCCTGCTACAGGGGCCGGATCAATGGCTCCAAACAGTCAGACTCCAACCGTTTCTTGAGGCGCAGTTCTATGACGGAAAGAACTTCTGGAGATTGCTATTGACGCCGCTGCTTTGGGGAGCCGCCATGTTCTTTTCTCTGCTGGCGGGGGGAAGTATATTGCGGGGCCTGAACGCATATGACGAGTGGGATTTAGAGAGGATCAAATGGGGTGAACCACCGACAAGCTGGCCGCAGAGATGGAGAAAAAAGATCGGCAGAATGCGATTCAGCCTGCCGGGATTTGCCAGGCGGAAGATGGCAGGCATTGAGCCGAAACCAGCGTCACCATCGCCAGTCAGCGTTCCCGCCGGCTCGCTGAAGAAGCCGATCCAGCCGGTGCTCCCGATCTTCGGTTCGACCATCGCTGCCGCCGATGACAGACCCAAAGAGCGGTTTACCTCGAAGGAGACGGGGAGAATCGAATGACAGGCAAATTGCCGAGAACACGTTCTCACTGCATTCGCCATCAGCGCACTGACGGTTCCCCGCACAGTTGAGGAGCGCTCATGCTTACGATCTCGAAACCGCTGTCCGCCAGTCAAGCGCGCACTTACCATGCGCGGGAGTTTGCCGCGCATGAGCAGAACTATTGGAGCCGCGACCAGCAAGGCCACCGCGAATGGCAGGGCAGGCTCGCCGAGCAGTGGGGCTTGCACGGCGCAGTCGGCTCCGAACATTTCGCGCGACTCAGCGAAGGCCAGCACCCGCACACCGAAGAGCAGCTTGTCCGGCATCAGGTTTCGAGAACCTATGAAGGAAAATTCGGCAGAGAGGTGACGAGCGCCGAGCACCGCGCCGGATGGGACGCCACGTTTTCCGCGCCGAAATCGGTTTCTCTGACTGCGCTGGTGGGCGGCGATGACCGAGTGCGGGAGGCGCACCGGGAGAGCGTCCGCGTTGCGCTCTCTGAGTTGGAGCGGTACACGCAGGCGCGGATCGGCAATGTCCACGCCCCGGAGACAACCGGAAAA
>Ga0182027_10009398_pt1 | contig 14054 bp, 17 predicted proteins | sample 712E1DmetaG_FD_121300 | JGI IMG/M metagenome (GOLD analysis project Ga0182027, IMG submission 121300) | Permafrost microbial communities from Stordalen Mire, Sweden - 712E1D metaG (Illumina Assembly) | ecosystem: Environmental > Terrestrial > Soil > Wetlands > Permafrost | place: Sweden...
GGCAATGGCAATGGCCACAAGCCGACGGCCAAAGATGCGCCGATCAAACCAGCGGCCAAGGCCGACCCGGCCAAGACCACGACCAAGCCCATAACTCCAGCTAGCAAGGCCGCTTCGGCCAAAACCCCGACGACGCCCGATACCAAGACCAAACCCACGTCACCGGCTCGCCCAGCCGCCACAGTACCCCCGCCCAAGAAGTAACACCATCTATTTCGCCGCCTCGAATTCATCGCCAGACACTTCACCTGGCGTCAAGATAGAGACCGGAGTCCAGAGATTATGAACCCAACTACCTATTCAACCCTGGAAATACACAGCGATGCCATCAATCTGCTGATTTGCGCGGTCACGTCTGAGGCGGGCTTGGTCAAGTTCCGCCCCCTGGAGCGCTTCGGCGAGGTGTTGGAGCTCTCGAGCGAATTGGCCGCCAACAATACCCTTAGCGCCGACTCAATCAACAAGCTGGAAATAACTCTGCGCAAGTACGGCAAAATCGCCCACCGCAACAGCGGCACCGTGTTTGTCGCGGCGTCAGGCGCGGTCGCCCGGGCGCGCAATGCCCCGGAAGTTTTTGAACGGCTCTCCGCCGCTGCCGGTGAGACCATCCATCTGATGTCGCAAACCCGTGAGTCGGCCTTGGCCGCCGATGCCCTGCGCGAGCGCATGGATGAGACTGGTGACCAGTTGATCATCGATGTCGGCTCGGCTTTCACCTATGTGGCCCTGACATCTGGACGCGAGATCGTGGCCCAAGCCTGGCTGCCCGTGGGCACCACCGGCTTGTCGGCGATCTTAGTCGGCGATCCTCCCGGTGCCCTATCCTGGTCGTTGCTGGCGAGCCGCGTCGGCTTTGCCCTCCAAGCACTACCCCAGGGCAATAAACCTCTCAAGGCTTGGGCCACAGGATCAGCCGCCCACAACTTGGTGGGCCTCGACCGCAAGGAAGACCAAGCCGCCGACCACAAGCTCTGCCTACCAGACCTTTCCACTCTAGCCGACCAGTTGATGGCCCAATCAGCTAAGAAGGTGGCTCGTCACCTCGGCGAAGATCTGCGCCGTATCGTCCTGCTGCCGCCGGGGCTAGTGGTCATGTCTGCCATCTTGGACAATTACGGCCTGGCCGAGGTGACCGTGGTGCCCGAAGGCCTGCGCGAAGGCATCATCCGCCGCGGGGTCAAGTCCCCCGAAACTTGGTGGAAGGATTAGACGATGAATAAAGATCTCAAGAATATCTTGATCGGCATTGGTGGGGCCTCTTTGGTGGCTTGGTCCTCTATCAGGTTATTGGGTTCTCCCACGGTGATTCCAAGATCGTCGCCAGCACGGTCTTATTGATGCTGTTTGTTGCGATCGTTATCCCTTGGCTCATGGCACGCCATCCTGCTGGAGAGTAAAATGCGACACAACGAGCGAATCCTGGTCGTCATAGGCCTGACCATTGCCTTCACGGTGGCCATTCTCACCATCATCAGCGGCGGCGCCTTGTAGCAACTCGTTCGCAGACATACCAGAAGAACCGGCCTTAGACTTTTGCTCTAAAGGCCGGTTCTTCTTTGGGCGGATCCCTTAGCAGATGTTTGGCTCGCCAGGTACCAGGGGCCGGGCGCTCAGTGACATCGACACGCCCGACGAATCGGTAAAGAGAGTCAATTGGTTGGCGTTCTCGACCACCGGCAGCAAGGTGGCCAAATCGACGCCCGACAGGACGGCGCAGCGGTCGGAGCCGGTGGCCACCCCGAAATCGGCGAAGGTGCCGGACAGCGGCCAGGCCACCGAAGTCGGAAGCATGGGGGCCGGGGCATCGGACGGCGGGGCGAGCTCGAAGGCGACTCGGGCGGGATTATAGGGGACACTCGGGCCCAGATCGGAAGCCAGCCAGGTGGAGATGGTTTGCAGGCGGGTGAGGAAGCCCTCGAAGGCCCCGGTGGAACCGGTGACCACGATGGATTCATGCGTGGCGCCGGGTAGCGGGCCGCTCAATTCATAGCTTGTGCCGTCCACCACCAGGCTGATGTGGGCGGTGACTGAGCCAGGCATGGGAACTTGCGTGAAGTCGGTCCGTCCGTCGAGCATGCCTTGATCCTGGGCAAAGGCAATGATCGTCGCGATCCCCGCGGAGCTGATGGTCTGGCTCGAGAGACCGGAATAAATGGGGCCGGGGTAGATCATGGGGATGGCGATCATGCCATCGATGAACTGGCCCCCCGAGATGGTCGCGCCCGGCAGCGTGCCAAAAGTGTATTGGGGCAAGATGGCCTGGCTCTGCCAGATGCGCAGATAAAAGCCGTCAACACTTGAAGAAGACGGGGTGGCGGTGGCCACACAAGAACAAGAAGACAGAGGCGATGGGCTTACGCAGTCGCGGCAAGGCCCGATGGTGGGCAGCGGACTATGGGTGGCTTGCGCCCCCACACAACCGGACGTGATCAGAGCCAAGCTCGCGATGAGGAGTAGAAGACGCATTTTGTAAGAACCGGTGACCATGGCGGCCTCCTTTGCCTTTAACCCAGACCTTCGCCCAAACAAAGGCCTTTGCTCCATAGACGCCACAGACCAGACTTTGGTTCCCTCCCGGGTCCTAATCCGGCCTCCGGCACAAACTGGAGAAAGGGGTCACTTCACCGGCCGGACGGGCGGGGTCTCGTGGGCGCCCAAGAGCTTGGCATAGCGTTCGCTCATGGGGGCCAAACTCCCTGAGCGGCGATCATACCAGTCCGTCTGATTCATCGGCAGCAGGCAACGGCTGCAGTAGTAGTGGGCCGCCTCGTGCTGGCCGCAGTCGGGGCACCGTTGATCCAGGCGTCGCAGCAGGAACAGGCGGATGATGTCGGGCGAGCGCGGCACGACGGGCGCAGTTGCGATGTAGTCGCCCCGCTCCTGCGGATTGAGTTCGAGGCGGCGGGCAAACAGCTCGGAGGCTTGCGCCGCGCTCATGCGCGGCGAGTCGCGAGTGAGCCTGCGTGGTTTGCGATTCATTGTCAGCGCCAAATTCAGCGCCTCAAGGGCACTGGGCGCGGTGGAAGCCTCACGCGCTTCTGCTGGGATGGTTTGAGTGGAGGCGGGTGGCTCAGAGGACATGGCACATGGCTCCTAGGGCGGTTTCAATGGGATGAGCCTCGCCCAAAAGAGCAGAAGGTCAAGATACTGCAAGATTAGACCTCGAGCTCGTCGATTGACAAAAGAGGTCTCTAGGCCAAGATGGCGGCGAGGTCTCCGCCTTCGGACCAGCAGGTCTGTTAGAGAGTAATACAGGAGCACTGTGATGAGTTTCAACCCCGGCAACCAAACCTATCTCCTCAATGAGAAACTCATGTCGCTCTCGGGCGATATGTGGATCGACGACCAGGCCGGCAACCATCTCTTCTTCGTGGACGGCAAAGCTTTCACCGTGCGGCGCACCCTGGTCCTGCAGAGCCCCGATGGCGCCGAGCTATACGAGGTCAACCAGTCCCTTGCCCATCTCCACCAGACCTTCGAGGTGAAGCGCGCCGGGGTGATCGTGGCCGTGATCCAGAAGGCCATGATCAACTTCCTGGGCGACCACTTCAGCGTGGCGATGGCCGACGGCAGCACACTCGCGGTCGAGGGCAACTGGATCAACAGGGAGTTCCACATCAGCCGCGACGGAACTGACGTCATCATCGCATCCCGAGCTTGGTTCAGCATCCGCGACACCTACGGCATCCAGGTGCTGGGCGGCCTGGAAGTGCCCCTGGCTCTGGCCGTCGTCATTGCCCTGGAGCAGATGGAACGCCTGGGCCGTGAGCACCGCAACAGCGGCTTTGGCTTGAATTTCGGCAACTAAGGCCTTAGTTGGCCCGGATCACCTTGTGGGTATTGATGACGATCCGGCCGCCGGGTGCGTCGTCGAAGAAGCTGGCGGCCGCGCCCAGGGCCAGCAGCCGGCCAAAATTACCGCCTGTGGGATGGAGCCGGTCATATTCCGCCCGCAGGGCATACGCCGCCATAGCGTAGTCAGCAAAAACCTTGCCCTCCAAGAGCGCGAAAAGCTTGCGGGCTTCTTCTTTCTGCTCGTCGAAATTGGCCATGGGATCTCCTTGGTGTCACAAAATCAGTAGGTGAAATCAGTCAGGGCAAAGCCGTGGTCTCGAGCAAAGTTCTTGAGCCCGGCTATAACCGGCGCCGGCAGCTTGGCGCTACCCACGTTGATATAGACTGTGGCCGCAGAGCTGGCGTCCCCGAAGGTCTCCCGTCGGATCTCGGCTGAGACCTTGGCCAGAATCTCCTCATCGACAAAGCCCAGACGGGCCAGCTCGCGCACGATGAGTCGCTTGCAGGAGCGAGGGTTATGCGGATTGAAGTTGGACCTGGTGTTCATAAGCGCCTCCTGTGGGGAAGGATAATCCTTGTCGCGCACAAGTCAAACCGTTCCTTCTAACGTTGACAATTGCTTATCAACGGACCACCGCGGACGGTCCTCGGGGGTCTGAGGTAGGCAGCGATGGGCCTTGGCAGGGATGGGCTCACACCCGGTTGCCTCTGGCTTGCACTCCTACCCTGTGAGAGAGATCCCGGCTGGTTTCGTGAGCTGGTTGGTAGCTCGCTCGCGGTCATCCGCTGGTGACTTTGAGGCACACCCTTCCGTCTGCTCAGGCTTAAACCGAGACCTCGTCGTGAAATGCCCAGGGCGGCGCCCTGGTGAGAGGTGGTTTCTTGGAATTTGGTGGAGGTAGGTTTGATCCAGGACTTGGTGTCTTTGGATGTGTAAGCTGGATCCACGGCTACGAGTTCAATTCCTGCTCGTGCGGCCATGGCCTGGAGCCGGTTCTTGAATTGGGAAGTGGGAAAAGAAGAGATCAGATGCCGGAATGGCTTGTTGTGGCCAAAGTTCTCACGACTCTTGCCATCAGAGAAGTCCAGATCCTCGATGAAAAGGGTCTTGGCGCCCTGGATCTTGCAGAAAACCAGAAGCCGAGAGATGGCCCAGCGCAGATGACCATCGCGCAAGCCCCGAGAGCCTTGCAAGATCAGCGGGATGTCAATCGGCCGACCCACCGGATTGCCAGAAGGGTCAGCTAGCCAGCAGGCTAGATGATCAGAGTTGAGATCGACCCCGACATAGAACTGCGAGGTGTTGTGGACGGTCTCGCTCTCCGCGCTCGCATGTGTCCAAGAAGCGGTCAGATACCAGCGGGACTTGCGCACGTCATAGCTGATCTCATAGGCCAGGGCGCCATTTTGGGCCAACTGGGCCTTCCAGTCGGATTCTCGATAGGAGAACTTGACACGGGCCTCGAGCACATAGCGGTGGCCATCGTTGGCCAGATGGCGCAAGGACGGAGGCAGCAAGATAGAGCAGGTCCCCTCGGAGCTGACCCCGATGGTCAGGTTGCCCAGGGGCTCGTCATGGGAGCCGTTGGCACTGATTTTGCTCCGCGCGGCCCACCAGCGCTCGGACCACTGATCCAGAGTCAAACCAGCATCTTCTAAGCTATGCCGGGCCTTGAGCAACTTCTTGCTACCCCGGACGATGTGGAGCTTGCCAGCCGCCAGATCCGTCTCTACCCAGGCCAGCTCGGCCTGCAGGATCTTGAGCCGCTGAGCTTTGAGCCAGTGCTCACCCTGATCCCGGTAGCCGCTGGTGATCTTCTTGCCTTTGTCGTCCAGGGCACACGGGCTGTCCTGACACGGCAGGTTCAAGCGTCTGGTGATGGCCCCGATGGCCGCGCGCAACTCGGCCCGATGAGCTTGCTGGGCCATGCGGGCAAGCTTGACTTGGTCGTTGTTGGCCCGGGTGAGGGTGCCGGCCCAGCGCGAGGAGCTCTCGGATGTCAGAGTCTGCTTGCGGGCGGTCCAAGATTGTCCGCCCAGAACAGCGACCAGGTCGCGGCCCGCCAGAGCGCCCAGATGCGAGCCCAGGGCCCGCAAGGTCCGCTCATCGCGCTCGGATAAAATCAGCCGGGTCTTGATGGCGATGCCGGCCGGCGCTCCGATGACCCGGGCGGGCTTGGTCGCCCGTCGGGGTTTAACTTCTGTCTTCTGGGCAGAGTTCATGCCAACCTGCTAAGGACATCATCGAGGAGAGCCTTTATCCTAGCCGTCGCCAAGCCCTTGTCAATAGAAAATTCAACTGTTCAGAACCCACCGGCTCGCGGCGGACCATATCTTTCCTCAAATGTGTCGTCAGCGGTATATTTGAGGAATAGGGGCTAGCCCCTATCCAGAAAAGAAGCGACTCGACGACTTGCCTTTAGTTGCGTCTCCGGATAGAATAGTCCTATGAGCGATTCTGACCTGCGCCTCTTTGACACCATGGCCCGCGGCCTGCGCCTCTTTGTCCCCCGCGAGCCGGGGCAAGCGCGGGTGTACTCCTGCGGCCCCACAGTTTATGGTCCCGCCCATGTCGGCAACTTCCGCTCCTTCCTCTTCGCCGACATCCTGGTGCGCTACCTGCGCTATCGGGGCTTGACCGTCACCTGGGTCATGAACCTCACTGATATCGACGACAAGATCATCGCCGCAGCCTCCACGGCGGGACTGCCCTTCCGCGAGATCACCACCCGTTACGAGACCCAGTTCCTGGCCGACGCGCAGACGCTGGGCATGAGTCGACCCGATGTCCTGCCGCGCGCCAGCGAGCACATCGAGGCCATGAGCGCGCTCATCGTCAAACTGCTGGCAGATGGGCATGCCTACCAGACTCCCGACGGCTCGGTCTTCTTCAAGCTCGCCTCCTCCCCAAGGTATGGCCAGCTCGCTGGTTTGACGCCTGGTGTGGTCGCTCAGATGCAGACCGGCGCCCGGGTGGAAGCCGATGAGTACGGCAAAGACGACATCCGCGACTTCGCGCTCTGGAAGGGGCAAAAAGCCTCCGAGCCGTCCTGGGACACACCTTTTGGCCCGGGCCGCCCCGGCTGGCATATCGAGTGCTCGGCCATGAGCATGGCCCATCTAGGCCCGACTCTCGACATCCACACCGGTGGCGTGGATCTGGTCTTCCCGCATCACACCGACGAGATCGCCCAGTCTGAAAGCGTGACCGGTGTTACCTTCTCCCGTTACTGGCTCCATTGCGCCCACTTGGCGAGCGCCGGGGCCAAGATGTCCAAGTCGGTCGGCAACATCGAGCGGGTGGCCGATGTCCTGGGCCGCGGCATCAGCCCCAGAGTTCTGCGCCTGGCCCTGATCGGCGCCCACTACCGGAGTCCCCTGGCCTTTGGCGAGGGAGCCCTGGCCACCGCGTCAACTCAAGTCGAGCGCTTGGACCACCTCATGGGTAAGCTGGCGGCTTACGAGAACGCCGGCCCTGACAATGAACGCCTACCAGTCTTATTGGCGAGTGCCCGGACTTCTTTCGAGGCCGCGATGAACAAGGACCTCAATGTGCCCGGAGCCTTGAGCGCCACCTTCAAACTGGCGCGCGAACTCAACCGCCGCCTGGAGAGTCAAACTCTGTCGGCCGGCGACGCACGACGCGCGAGTGCCACCCTGCGCGAGCTGGATCGCGTGTTGGCCATCCTGCCAACGACGACGCCAGACGAAACCCCCGATCCGGCGAGCGCTGATTTGCTGGCCCGCCGCGTGGCCACCCGCGCCGCCCATGACTGGGCGGAGTCCGACCGGCTGCGCGCCGAATTGGCGACGAGGGGCTGGGTGGTTGAAGACACTTCTGAGGGGCAACGAGCGCATCGGAGCTAGCTTCGCCCTTGCCTTCTCCGGCGCGATCTGCGACAATGGGACAGACGAAACAGGAGAACCCATGACGCCCCAAAGCGCGACCCCCGTAATCCCCGAGACCGTGGTTTATTGCGGTTACACCCACGCGCAAGATACCTACTTCGACTTGATCTTCTACTTCTCTGGAGGCGGCAAGGCGGCGATGAAAGCCGCTAATCGGAGGCTCCGCGCCGAGCTGCTCGCCATTTTCGAAGGCTCGATTGAGACCCCTTGGGCGGGCACCACCGAGCTTCATGCCACCCTGCGGGCCCATCTCGATGGAACCCCTATCGGCGACACCCGGGCCACGGTCGCAGGCATAGAGCAGGCCGCCATATCGGCCGGCTTGCCGCTACGGGCCTCGGCCCTGGTGAATTCCATCGTGGCGCGTGAGGCGCCCCTGCCCTTTGGCGATGTCTCCTCGAGCGAGTACCGCTCGGGCCAATTCAATGGCTTTGCAGTGGATCCGGCCGCCTTCCCCGCCCATTTCGCAAAACTGCGCGAGCTGTGGGCGCCCCTCTTCGACCACTTCCTGGCTGGTGCGCGGCGTACCGGCGTGACTGATCCGGGCGCCATCGTCGCCCTGCATTTCGAGCTGCCCATGCTGGAGACGATCCTCGCCATGCGCATCACAGAGCAGACGAGCTCCTGGCGCGATGAGGTGTATATCGGCCGCTACATCAAGGATTTCGGCGCCGGCGCCGGCGCCGCCGGCCTGGCCAATCTGGAGGGACAAGGTTTCATTGCCGGGCTCGGGTCTTGGAAGACCTCCTGGCGGGGGCCGGAGCCGGATTCGATCGAAGTGCGGCGCGGCAAGCGGACGATGCGCGTGCCCAAAGACTGGGTCATGGGAATACTTTAGGCGCCGAATGTCCGAGACGCCCTCTTGACATGTCGCCCTGAATCGCCCAAGCTCCTCGCCCGAGCCGCTTGAAAAAGACCGCCATGACCCTGCCTGACCTCTACTGTCACGTCAATGCTTATACCGAATCGCTGGACCACAACCTGGCCGGTCCGGTCATCTTGTCATTCAATGGCGCCGGGTCGGGTTTGAGCCGCGACTATGAGGCGTCCAGCCGCTTTATCGTCGAGGCGGCCTGGGCCGCACTTGACCGGGTGCGCGGCCTCTGGGACACCGAAATTGAGCGACCGTCCTGGCTCGGGGGCGGGGTCTCCCCCTACACCAAGCACAAGCTCTACTACTGGGAGTACCACCTGCCGGTCGTGCCCACGGCCTTGGGCGAATTGCGGGAGATGGGCGCTCGCCTGTCGGCCTACGAGGCTTTAGCCGACGCATTGACTGTGCCGATTCTGCGCAGTCAATGCCTGCCCCTGCTCCACTGGGCCCTCCTGCCGCACTCTCGCGCCCTGCCAGCCGGCGACTGGCAGGATCCCGCCATCCGGGCAGCCAAGCGCAACCTCTATGGGCCGTATCTCGCGCCTTATCTGGCAGGGTCCCGCCATGTCAAAAACCAAGAGGCTTTCTGCGCCTATCATGCTCTCGATGATGTCAGCACCATCCTGATCGACGCCCTCGCCATCGAACCATTGGACCTCGCCTCCGGCTTGGGGTCGCTCTACCGTGGCCATTTGGACATCTTGGAAAAGACCGGCTGGTGCGACTTCGGCTCAGGCGGCATCGTCAATGCCTTCATGCCAGCGCGCACCGCCTACCCCACCCTGCGCGTCAAGCGCCTGGACGAATTCGAGCTGATCCGCCGACTGGGTGAAGGGCCGCGGCGCTAGACGCGAGTTAGAGCGCAGAGTCTTCGCATAATTCACGCTGGCTTCTCTCGCAAACCGTGCTATAATGAGACCTAACGAGGCTGAGGAGCCTCTGCGACGATCAATCACATGGAGTGCCCGATGGCTCTGCCGGAACTGTACATCAATGTCAACCCGATCTTCTCCAACACTCTGGCCGGACCAGTGACTTTGACCTTCGTGGGCGGCGGCAAGGCGCTCGAAGCCGACCCGCAGGCATCGAGTATCTTCATCGTCGAGCGCGCCTATGGCGTGGTCGAACAGATCAAGGGCCTCTGGGATGTCGAGCAGGACTCCCCGCTGGCCAAATTTGGTCCGACCGCCTTCGCGGCGCGGCCCCTCTACAACTACACCTACAGTCTGGACTTCATCCCGCTGGCCCTGCGCGACCTGCGTGACCTCGACTCGCGGCTGGCGGCCTATGAGGCGCTAGCAGGTGCATTGACGGAACCCGCGCTGCGAGCCCGCACCCTACCCATCCTGCGCTGGGCCCTGCTGCCGGCGCTGCGGGAGCAGTATCACGGTGGCGTGGGTCGCATGGACCCGGCCGCCCGGGCGATCGTGCGCAGCCTATACGCCCCCCACTTGGGTCCGTACATGGCCGGACAGCGCCATGTCAAGAACCTCGACACCTTCATCGAATATCACAACACGGATGACCTCACCACCATCATGATCGATGAGATGTCCGGCGCACGCCATATCGACTTGATCGGTGGACACCACCCAGCGCAGGCGCTTCTGACCCAGATGGAGGCGCAGGGCTGGTGTACTTTGGGCGACTGCGATGGCTGCTATGGCAGCTACAGCGGCTATGGCGCCAACATCCATAAGCCGCACCCGATTGCCCGCGGCACCGCCAAGGTCAAGCGCCTGTACGACGAGGAACGCTTCGACCGCCTGAGTTTCTGACCGCCGCCCCCGTCCGCATTGACAAAATGTCCGCTCAACTAAGGTGATAACAACACCTTAGTTAGGACATTTTCGCGCATCTTGCGCGGAAATTGCGCGGGAAGCGGAGGAGATCATGAGCTCATCTTTTGGCCCGGCCAAGTCCAAACCGGCCCTCTACCGGGTCTTCCTTATCATCTGGGCCAACGAAACGGCCGGCCGGGTGCCGCTGGGCAAGATGGAGACCGCGCGCCACGCCTACTCACTACAGAGCTCCCTGGCCAACTACAAGGTGTGGATCAGCGACGGCACCCATCGCGGCTTGCCCGGCTTCTGGGTGGAGGCGGCCGATCCATTTGCCCTGCGCGACGGATTGAGTCACGCCGCTCGCACCGCCGGACGTTGGCGCATGACCGCCCATTGCCCCAATGCGGGTACCTTTGGCCTCCTGACCGGCCTCAAATATCTGTACTGCACGGCCTGTACGCCGGGCGAGACCAAAGACGAGATCGAGCGCCGGCTGGCCAAGGTCAGCCTGACCTAGAGACCTCAATTTGTCATCTTTTATTTGTCAGCTCTTAGGACAGCACAAATGGCCGAAACCATCACCGTCAATCATCGCCGCTACACCGTCGAGCGCACAGCCCGCCGGGGCGAGAAGTTGCCGCGCATCCGCCTGCTGGGTCCGCGTGGGGCGGTTTATCACGCCGTGCGCCAGGTCGCGCGGCCCGAGCGCCTGTTCCTGATCCGCGCCGCCTCTTCGCCCCATGGCTATCTGGACAACCCGTTGGGCGTGGTCTGGCTGCTGGACCGTGGCGACAAGTTGGTTGTCCAAACTCAACCTTAGAGACGAGCTTTTCCCTTGGGTCTTGCGTTCTGGCGGAACCTGCGCACAATCGGGCCATGACCGATGACGCCAACTCTCCCCTCCCCGATATGGGCCTGACCGGACCCTTACCGGCGCGTATGCGCCCGCGCGAGCTTTCCGAGTTCGTCGGACAGGCGCATCTTTTGGGCCCGGGCGGGCCGTTGCGGGCCATGATCAATGCCGGGGCTTCACCCTCGATGCTGCTGTGGGGTCCACCGGGTACCGGTAAGACCACCCTGGCGCTGTTGACGGCCGAGAAGCTTGGGGCCACCTTTGTCTCCATGAGCGCCATCAACGCCAACGTGGCCGATGTGCGCGCCGCCATCGCCGAGGCCCAAGAACGACGAATCAAGGGCGGCAAGACCGTGCTGTTCCTCGATGAGATCCACCGCTTCGACAAGCGCCAACAGGACACCCTGCTGGGGGCGGTGGAATCCGGGGTGATCACCCTAATCGGCGCCACCACTGAGACCCCGTATTCCTCGATCAATGATGCCCTGCTCTCGCGTATGCGCCTCTTCCGCCTCAGCCCCTTGAGCGACGAGGACCTGAGCGCTCTGGTCGGCCGGGCCCTGACCGAGAATCGTGGCTTGGCTGGCCGCTTCAGTCTGCCGCCAGACGCCCTGGCGCGCCTGCTGGAGCTCGGTGGCGGCGACGCCCGGCGGACCCTCGATATCTTGGAGACGGCGGCCATCATCGCCTCCACCCCTTCCGCCGACGCCTTTGACGCGCAGGACACGATCGAAGTCGGAGCCAAGACCAAGGGTAAAAAGCGTGCCTCAATCCCGGCAATCTCCCGTGAAGCGATAGAGTCGGCCGCCCAACGCGCCCGAACCGACTACGACGCCACCGGGACCCTGTCGGCCTTCATTAAATCCATCCGTGGCAACGACCCTGATGGGGCGCTCTACTGGCTGGCCACCATGCTGGTCTGCGGCGAGGATCCGCGGGTGATCGTGCGCCGGATGCTGATCAGCTCAGGCGAGGACATCGGCGCCGCCGATCCCCGGGGAATAACGGTGGCCGCCGCCGCGGCCCAAGCGATGGAACAGGTCGGCATGCCCGAAATCCAGTACATCCTGGCCACCGCGGTGACGATTCTCGCCACATTGCCCAAGAGCCCGCGGGCGGGCCAGGCCTATTTCGCCGCCCGAGGCGAGATTGAGAAGTCCGGCACGAAACCGGTGCCCGGGCATCTGCGCACCAATGGCGGCGGACGCTACATCCACCCCCACGGCGCGGACCAATCCGGGCCGCGGGCCTTCCATGTCAATCAGCCTTACTTACCCGAGGGCCTCGCCGGGCGGCGTTTCTATGAGCCCTCGGATGCGGGACTGGAAGCCCAGATCAGCGCGCGCTTGGCGCGCCTGCGCGAGGGGGCCAAGTGAGGAGCGACACCAGCATTGACAAGGGCCACGGTCGGCGGACAATGGCGGTTCAATCTGATTCTGCCGCAAGGAAGTTACATGGCTGATCCGACCTTTTTGATTTTCCTCTTCGCCTTCGGCCTGTCCTTCCAGTTGGGTCTCAACCGCAGCCTGCTGCGCCGTGCGCGCGCCGATGCGGCCGCACAAGCGCAGATCCTGCCCCAAGAATCTGCCTCGCAAGAAGCCCCTATAGCTCATCAGAAGTTGATCGACCCCAAATTCGTGCGTGCCATGCGGAGCTGGCCGCGCACATTGATCTGGCAGTATTGCTGCTTGATGGCGTTTGCCGCTTTCGAGTTGCTCATCGGGATTGATCACTCACAGATATTCCTCGACATCGCTGGCTGGGCGCTGGCTTTTGTGTCCATTGATGTCGGGATCATGCTTGCGGACCTCATCACCCTGGTGCTAATATGGCGAGGGCGTGCCAAGGTCAAATAAGAAGGATCATATGAGTTTGCGCGATCTATTGCCATTCTTCATCTTTGGTTTCGGCTTCCAGGCGGCGCTGAACCTGGGTGATACCTGCCGGTTCTGGGTCTGCGGCCACGCCATGCTGGCGACCAACCCGAAGAACCTCAACCTGGTTATCGCGGGATTCACCTATCTGGGCACCTTCCTGGCTGTCATGGTCCTAACTTTCGGCCTCGTCGGTCTCACCGGGAGTTGGGGCAATACGGCTTCATTCAATCCGCTGGCGGGCTTCGCCGCCCTGGTCACCGGCGCCCTGGCCGCCAACTTGGCCGGACGGCTATTGGGCCACCTGCGCCGCCGGGGCTCTTCGCCGGAAGTCCCCTTCGAGTCCTAGAAGTCATAGACAGAGTCGTCGGCGGGCTCCTAATTTGCTTTCCAAGCATGTCCGTTCAAGCTGTCTTGGTAGTCAGTCCAATGCAGCGTGAGATGCCAAGATGCCTTCTTATTCCCCGGAAGCCGCCAAAGTCCAGGAGATCCTCCGACACCACGGCATGAACTATGCCAAGGGCCCGGTCTCCTTTGTCGATCTATGGGCGCAAATCGAGAAATCCCCCACCATGTCCGCCCAGGTCAAAGAGCGGGCCTATGATGCCCTCGAGGCCGCCTATCGCTCCTCTGGGGTTCTGGCAGAAGTGCGCCGGACCCGGCGCGGTTCGCAGACTGATATGCTGATTCTTTTCTCGCGTGACGGCACACGGGGCGAAGTGGTGTTGGCCAGCCGTCAAGAGAAGTCCGCCAAGAGCCATCCGCTCCTGGTGGAAGACGTCCTGGCAGCAGCTCAGCGCGCCCGGGAGGTGGGTGGCAACATCTTGAAGCTGCTGGGCGATTCCACCATGCGCGTGGTCCGCGCAACTGGCCGGGTTGTGCGCCTGAGCGCCAATGAGTTCTGGCACGCCGCCATCAAGGCGGCCGGCACCGCTACCGGGGTGAGCGCCTTCGCGATCCTGGCC
>Ga0182027_10009399_pt1 | contig 14053 bp, 12 predicted proteins | sample 712E1DmetaG_FD_121300 | JGI IMG/M metagenome (GOLD analysis project Ga0182027, IMG submission 121300) | Permafrost microbial communities from Stordalen Mire, Sweden - 712E1D metaG (Illumina Assembly) | ecosystem: Environmental > Terrestrial > Soil > Wetlands > Permafrost | place: Sweden...
ATTATATGGAAGGCAATTACAAAGCGCTTCGCCGCATACGGCTTCTCAAAAGAATGTTGCACGATATGGGAATTGAAGAAAAACGGTTTCGTCTTGAGTGGATATCTGCTTCTGAAGGCGAGCGTGTTAAAACAGTTATCAATGAAATGACAGAGCAAGTGCGTGCCCTCGGTCCGCTGGGCCTGCCGAAAAAATTTGAGGAATGGGATAAAGAAATGAAATCGCTTGAACAAGTTGTCCAAGGAGAGGAGGAAGCAGTCCATGCCTGAGAAACCGAAAGTAGCTTTCTATTGGTGCGCTTCTTGCGGCGGTTGCGAGGAATCAGTCGTTGATCTCGCTGAAAATATCCTGGATGTTATTGCGGCCGTAGATATTGTGATGTGGCCCGTTGCGATGGATTTCAAGAAAAAAGATGTTGAAGCAATGCCGGACGGCTCAATACTGGTTTCGATGGTGAACGGTGCAATCCGTACATCAGAACAAGAAGAGATGGCAAAGCTAATGCGGAAGAAAAGCAAGCTTATCATCGCTTATGGTTCATGCGCGCATATGGGCGGTATTCCGGGACTCGCCAATCAATTCCAGCGAGAAGAAATTCTCAGCTATGTATACGACGAATCACCATCAACACTCAATAAGGAAAAAACACGTCCGGAAATGAAATTTGGAATAAACGGCAGCTCCGTTACTTTGCCAAAATTCTTTCAAGTTGTTCATGCGCTCGATCAGGTCATCGATGTTGATTATTATTTACCCGGCTGCCCTCCGACTCCGAAATTGCTGAAACAAGCTCTTGATGTATTGCTCTCCGGAAAATTGCCCGAGAAGGGCGCGATATTGGCACCGGATATTGCGCTTTGCGATGAATGCCCGAAAAAAGACACGAAGCCAAGTGATTTAAAATTCACAGAGTTTAAACGTCCGCATTTGACACAAATCGATCCGAATACTTGTTTGCTTGCACAGAGTATTGTTTGTATGGGACCGGCTACCCGCGGAGGGTGCGAAGGGGTTTGTATTTCCGGTAATATGCCTTGCACGGGCTGCTTCGGTCCCACATCACGAGTAAAAGATCAAGGCGCAAAAATTCTTTCTGCGCTTGCATCGCAAGTGGAAGCAAAAGATGAAAAAGATATCGACGCAACGTTAGCGACAATTCCCGATCCGGTTGGTACATTTTATCGATACAGTTTGCCCGTTTCACTCTTAAGAAGAAAAAATTTTTAGGCAATGGTTCTCCAGAAATCCATAGATAATTTTTTATCGCAAAAGAAACTCGCTATTATTGGTGTTTCACGAGATTCAAAGCAATTTGCGAACTCTGCATACCGTTTCTTGAAAACGCATGGTTATACAGTTTATCCTGTTAATCCGTTTGCAGAGCAAATCGAAGGTGATCGATGTTTTTCAAACATTGCCTCATTGCCTGAAAAGGTTGATGGCGCTTTAATTTTGCTTCCGCCAGAAAAAACGATGAACGTATTGCCAGAAATTGCAGAGACAGGGATTAAACACGTTTGGCTCCAACAACAAACAGAGTCACCGCAAGCTATTCAATTTTGTTTAGATCATAATATTAACGTCGTATACGGCGAATGTATTATGCTGTTTGCCGAACCGTTAACTTTCCCTCACCGCCTGCACCGCTGGGGGAAAAGGGTGACGGGAACTTTGCCGAAATAAAAGTGAATCATCACTACATGTAAGAGGCCTATACCAAGGAATATTATGGAAGTGAACACAACAATACGACGAATAACAATTGATCCAATTACGCGACTCGAGGGTCATGGAAAAATAGATATCTTTCTCGATGACAATGGCGAAGTTACGAAAGCGTATTATCAGATTCCCGAATTACGCGGCTTCGAGATTTTCTCAAAGGGGCGTCCTGCCGAAGATATGCCGCAAATTACAAGCCGCATCTGCGGTGTTTGCCCGACAGCACACCATATGGCTGGAACAAAAGCACTGGATGATCTCTATAAAGTCGATCCCCCGCCTGCAGCAAAGAAAATCCGCGAACTGATTTACAATCTCTTTATGCTCGAAGACCATGCGCTGCATGTGTATATTCTCGGCGGTCCCGATTTTATTGTTGGGCCTGATGCGCCCAAAGAAATACGTAATGTTGTCGGCGTGATTGGCAAAGTGGGTGTAGATGTCGGAAAGAAAGTTATTTCTATGCGCCGCCGGCTGCGCGAACTCATCAGTTATCTCGGCGGCAAAGTGATTCATCCTGTCTTTGGATTGCCTGGCGGTGTTGCAAAAGGAATAGCACTGGAGGACTTACCGAAGTTTAAAGAAGTGGCGAGCGATGGATTGGAGTTTGCTCAATTCACATTGCAGGTATTCAAAGATATTGTATTAAAGAACGATAGCTATGTCAGGATGATTACTTCCGATACCTATACGCATAAAACATACTATATGGGTTTAGTGGATGAGAACAACAAAATAAATTTCTATGATGGTAAAGTACGTGTAGTCGATCCAAACGGAAAAGAATTTGTAAAATTTGCGCCTCAGCAATATCTCGATCACATTGCAGAACAGGTTGAGCCATGGAGTTATGTGAAATTCCCTTACCTCAAAACGGTAGGATGGAAAGGATTTGTGGATGGCATAGAAAGCGGCGTTTATGCTGTCGCTCCGTTAGCGCGCCTGAATGCTTCGGATGGAATGGCAACACCTCAAGCGCAGCAAGCATGCGATGAGTTCTATAAGACTCTGGGCGGCAAGCCGGTGCATATGACACTTGCTAATCATTGGGCACGTATTGTGGAGATGTTGCAAGCTGCAGAAAGGTGTGTTGAACTGGTAAATGATATTGAAATTACAAGTAAAGATATTCGTACGATTCCGACAAAGACACCAACTGTCGGTGTTGGTATTGTCGAAGCGCCTCGCGGCACACTCATCCATCATTACGAAACTGATGATCGCGGATTGATTACAAAAGTGAATCTCATTGTTGCTACTGCACATAATGGCGCTCGTATTGCTATGGGTGTCGATAAAGCTGCGAAGGGACTTATACATGGCGGTAAAGTAAATGACGGTCTTTTAAATATGGTTGAAATGGCATTTCGAGCATATGATCCTTGCAATGCCTGTGCAACGCATTCATTACCTGGTGAGATGCCATTAATTGTATCAATCCGAGACAAACATGGCAATTTGATTACTGAATTAAAACAATAATTCTTGTTAATCCATAGACTTTCAATCCTTTTAATCGTCACAAAAGAAGTTGTTGCCAAATGAGCGGCATTCACTTAGAATTTTAAGGCTCAACACAAGTTTACTGCAAATACCTCAAATAATATTTCAGAGGCAAAACAGCATTTTCTTGCTTTTATCAATATTCTTGCGTAATTATTACTGCAAAATTTTTGGAACAAGAAACACTGCTGCATTTATCATAAATTATTTTGACTCTGTGACGAAGATAACGTTGTTTGTTCCTTTTTTATTATATTCTCGATGTTAATAACTGGAACAAAGTAACGAACTCCGGATTATTCATAATAATTTAATTTCTTTAACTTATTCTCATTCATATTAATCACATAAGGAGTTCAATATGAAAAATTATATTCGACTTATCTTACTAGCAGCTATTATTATCCTCAGTGTAACGGTGCTGATAGCTCAGACCAAGGATATAGTTTATCTAAAGAATGGCAGTGTTATCAAAGGATCCATTCTCGAAATGATCCCTGATAAGACCATAAAAATTCAAACAGCAGATGGAAATATATTTGTGTATAACATGTCTGAGGTAGAAAAGATTGGCAAAGATACGGCGGCTCCGGCACCAGAAACAAAACCGGCTATTGAGCGCCCCAGCAATCAGGGCCAACCAAGCTATGAAAGCCAACGAGGCTATCAAGGCCAGAGTAGCAGTGAGGGTGCAGGGCCAAAGTTCAGCATTTATGGAGGAGTTTCATTACCTTTGGGAAATTTTGCGAAGAAATGGGGTGAGGGTGATGATAAAGGTTTAGGTGCTGCAAAAACTGGTTGGTCGGCAGGAATACAATTTGTTACAGGCGGGACGGTTGGCTTAATAATCGATGGTAATTATTCACAAAACAAATTAGATCTTCCAACGAGCTATACTACAATGCCTGGGAAGTATGAATGGGTAGGCTGGTCCTCGATTCTTGCACTCGCTGGAATAAAAATTGGAACAGATAATTCTTCAGGAGCTAATTTCTTTGTTGCCCCGCTCGTTGGCGCATTATTTGGAACAAGTCCTAAGATAGACTTTACACCAGCAGGATCATCTACATCAACAAATTGGCAGCCCGCAGGTACAGGCACAGCGGTTGCTTATGGTGGAGCTTTGCAACTAATATTTGGAGAACATGTCACACTTGGTGCTAAATATATTGCGAGTAAACCAAAATTTAAAACTACGATAGATGGTAAAGACTATGAAAGTGACCCAATGAATATTACGTTTCTCTTGGTCTCGCTTGGCTTTGCTTTTTAAGTGTTGAAGAAATAAATGCAAATGAAGATTTATACATGATAAAGAAATTCATATTCATTGTTGTAGCCGTACTAGTATCTACAGCGCAATTATTTGCTCAACCGGAGCGCCGCGACAAAGCGGTGTTCATAGAATCAAAGAGTGAGTTTTGGGATTCCATTCAAACGACTCTTGGTAAGTTCTATAAAAAGGATTCAACCGCGAACAAAAAGCTGCGGGTTGATTTTAGTCAATTCAATCCGCCAAAATCTGTAGATGAATTCACAAAGTACTGGCACAATAAACCGATATCACAGGCTGTTTCCGGCATGTGCTGGTGCTTTTCCACTACGTCGTTTTTCGAATCAGAAATATTCCGGTTGAGCAAGCGCGAGATCAAACTGTCTGAACTTTACACCGTGTATTGGGAATACGTTGAAAAAGCGCGAGGGTATGTTCAGGCACGTAGTAATCAGGAGTTCGGTGAGGGATCTGAGTCAGATGCGGTGATACGTATATGGAAAAATCATGGTATTGTCCCGGCAGATGCGTACACTGGCTTGCTCAATGGTCAACCATTTCACGATCATTCAAAAATGTTTGCGGAATTAGATTCATATCTTAAATCTCTTAAAACGTCAAACAATTGGGATGAAGATGCGGTGGAGCGTACCGTCAAATCCATTCTCAATCATTACATCGGTGCACCGCCGGAAAAAGTTCTTGTCGGCAACAAAGAAATAACACCGAAAGAATATTTTGAAAAGGTTGTCAAATTGAATCTCGACGAGTATGTGGAACTTGTCTCTCTTGCCGATCGCCCGTATTACACATGGGTGGAATATGACGTCCCGGATAATTGGTGGCATAGCAAAAACTATTTCAACGTCCCGCTGAATGATTTTATGATAGCGGTCAAAAATGCGATTCGCTCAGGATATACAGAAACCCTTGGCGGTGATGTTTCGGAGCCGGGGATCGAAGGGCATGCCGGCATTGCCGTTATCCCGACATTTGATATTCCACCGCAGTACATTGATGAAAATGCCCGCATTTTCCGATTTAAAAACGGAACGACAGGCGATGATCATGGGATTCACATGGTCGGATATACACAGAAAGATGGAACAGATTGGTATCTTATAAAAGATTCGGGCTCCGGCTCGCGCAACAACTCGCATCCCGGGTATTACTTTTTTCATGAAGATTTCGTGAAGTTAAAAATGCTTGGAGTGATGCTGCCAAAGAGCGCTATGCCTGACATTGTCCAAAAGATGGGTAAGTAAGAAATCGAAATCCAGAAATAAGAATACAAACATAAATGCCGGATGATGAATCCGGCATTCGCATTTTATATAGAGGATTCCCGGCTCAACATATTCTTGGCAACTGCTCGCCCGAGAGCATGTCCACAACACGCGATCCGCCGATGCGCGTTTTCATAATCACAGTACCGGGATGATCATCTACAACCTCACCGATGATGACAGCATTTTTTCCCAGCGGATGTGAGCGCATTGCTGCAAGCACATTCTCTGCCGCCGCTGGAGAGACAAACGCAAGCAGTTTGCCTTCATTTGCCACATAGAGCGGGTCGAAACCGAGAATCTCGCATGCACCTCTCACTTCTTCAGAAACAGGTATGAGATCTTCTACAATTGTAACTCCAATTGCTGCACTTTCGGCAATTTCATTGAGCACTGATGCAACACCGCCGCGTGTCGGGTCGCGAAGTACGTGAATGTCCCGGTTTGCCGCAATCATCGTTTCTACTAATTCGTTAAGCGGGGCACAGTCGCTTTCAATCTGAGTCTCAAATTCTAATCCTTCCCGTACAGACATAATGGCAATTCCATGGTCGGCAATGGTTCCGCTGAGTATAATCCTATCGCCAATTTTTGCGTGTCGCGGGCTGATTTCAACTCCATCCGGAATAATGCCGATGCCCGAAGTATTGATGAAAATTTTATCTCCTTTGCCGCGATCAACGACCTTGGTATCTCCCGTAACGAGTTGAACGCCCGCCGCTTTTGTTGCTGCCTCCATCGAAAGTACAACGCGCCAGAGATCGTCCATCGGCAATCCTTCTTCAATAATAAATGCACAAGAAAGATACAGCGGACGCGCACCGCACATGGAAAGATCATTCACGGTTCCATTCACTGCAAGAGTGCCAATATCTCCGCCGGGAAAGAAAATTGGATTGATAACGTACGAATCTGTAGTGAAGGCCAATCGTGTGCCACTGACGGTTAAAGTCGCGCCATCGTGCAACGGCTCGAGCAATTCATTTTTAAATTGAGATGCAAACATTTTCTTGATTAACTGGTGCGATAGCTTTCCTCCTCCGCCGTGTGCCAGAAGAATATTCTTATATTCAGTAATTGGCAGCGGGCAAGCGAAGCTATTGCTCAGGTCTATAGTTTTTTCATTCATCGGCTGTATGCTTTGATTGGATCAATGCCTAGGAATATTGAGTAGAGCCAAATCTTCAAAAACGAATCTTTCCATAATGGAAGTACGCGGCACAAGCACCTTCAGAGGAAACCATCGGAGCACCGAGTGGATGTTCCGGTGTGCACTGAATTCCAAATGCTGAACAATCGTGTGGTTTTTTAAATCCTTGCATCACTTGACCTGCGATGCACAATGGCGATTCTTGTGTGTGGATGGCTGCAACATCAAAAATGCACTCGGCATCAAATGCTGCAAACTCATCACGTAATCGGTAACCGCTCTTTGGAATTATTCCGATGCCGCGCCATGAACGGTCTGTAATCTCGAAAACGTTTTGCATTAATTCCTGTGCTGAACGATTGCCTTCCCGTCGAACCACGCGTGCGTATTGGTTCTCAACTTCTGCGCGTCCTTCTTCCAGTTGCCTCACCGTCATCAAGATACCCTGAAGAATATCAATTGGCTCAAAGCCTGTTATGACAATTGGTACGCGATACTTCGATGCAAGTGGAATGTATTCTTCGTATCCCATGACAGTACACACATGCCCGGCCGCGAGAAATCCTTGAACTCGGTTTGCATGCGATGAAAGAATTGCTTCCATCGCCGGTGGTACAAGCACGTGGGAACAGAGAATAGAAAAATTTTTCAGACCGAGCTGTTTTGCTTGCCAAACGGACAGAGCATTTGCAGGAGCCGTCGTTTCGAATCCTACTGCAAAGAAAACAATTTTTTTCTCAGGATTTTGCTGGGCAAGTTTCACCGCGTCGAGAGGAGAATAAACAATGCGGACGTCGCCGCCAGCTGCTTTCACAGCAAGCAAATCTTTTTCTGAACCTGGTACGCGTAGCATGTCGCCGAATGAAGTAAAGATGATATCTGATCGTGATGCAATGGCGACTGCTTTATCAATGAGTTCCAGTGGCGTTACGCATACGGGACATCCTGGTCCGTGCACAAGTGTAAGGTCGGAAGGAAGCAGATCATCAATCCCCGATTTTACAATGGTATGTGTCTGTCCGCCACAGATTTCCATGATCGTCCATGCATGGGTTACAACATGACGGATTTCTTTCATCAGCTTTTCTGCCGAAGCTGCATTCCGATATTCATCAACATACTTCATACCGGTTTCTTGCAGTCCACTTTTTGTATAATGATTCTATTCATTTCCAAGCTCATTCATTTGCTCGATCAACTTAAGAGTTTCCTGAGCTTCCTCTTCATCCATCATGCTGATAGCGAAGCCGACGTGCACAATAACGTAATTGCCAATTTTTACTTCCGGCACAAGTTCGAGACAGACATTTTTTTTGATACCGCCGAAACTCACTTTGCCCATGAGAGGCGAAACCGCAGCATCGACTTCTACAACTTTACCGGGAATTGCTAGACACATAGTGCTTTCCTTTTCTATTTCAATTTTCAAATTCCTGAATCAACCATTAAGCGGTTTCAATTAATCCCCTGAATAAATCTAAGGAGATTCCAGGACTCTTCACAGTATATCACTTACTTTATCTATGCAAACGGAGAGCGGCGTACACTTGCCCCAAAGCAATCCCTCCATCATTTGGCGGTACCCGCTGATGCCAGTATGGGCGGAAACCTTCTTCACATAATCGTTTCACCGTACGCTCTGTCAGATATTTATTTTGAAAGCATCCTCCGGAAAGCACAACGCGATTTTGCCTGACCCTCACCGCCACTGCAACAATTATTTCAGCAAGCGTATTATGGAATTTAGCAGAGAGAATCCCGATTTGAGTGTTTTGACGAATATCCTCAAGTATTCCGCGGATGATAGGCGCCCAATCGATAATCATGGGGAGATTTTGTGTTTCACTTCCTGTTTCATGGTTTTTATTTCCAATAGAAAAAGAATATCTTTCTTCCGTTTCTCTTCCAGCTGTTAAAAATTCCAATTCCATTGCCGCCTGACCTTCATAATTTACCATCTGTCTCAGTCCAATAAGCGATGCGACGGCATCAAAAAGTCTGCCTATGCTTGTCGTGACAGGTATATTAACGTTCTTCATTAACATTTGTTTAAGTACATCAAGTTCCGCTCGTGTGAAAGTTTGTAGAGGTATCAAATCGTCACGATGAAAAATATCACTGCCAAAGATCTCATACAAAATACTGAGTGCAATGCGCCGTGGTTCTTTAATGGCTCTTTCTCCACCTGGCAATCGGAATGATTGTAAGGTTGCGATGCGCTCGAACGATGTTTTTGATGTCAATAAAAATTCTCCGCCCCAAATAGTTCGGTCGAGTCCATACCCCGTTCCATCCCACGATACACCAAGCAATTCACCTTCTAATTGATTCTCCGCCATACAAGAAGCGATATGTGCATAATGATGTTGGACTTCCAAAATGGGAATGCCGGTACTGCGGGCAAACTTCGATGAAAGATAATCAGGGTGGAGGTCGCAAACAATCTGTGCCGGTTTAGTTTCGTACAGAGTTTGGAAATCTGCGATGACTCGATGAAACGCATCTAACGATTCTTCCGTTTCTAAATCTCCAATATGCTGACTGATAAACACGTTATCCCCCGATGTCAGCGCAATAGTATTCTTCAGATGCGCGCCAACCGCAAGGATGGGCTTCCCATCCTGTGCCCCTACAATAATAGGCAATGGAGCATAACCGCGCGCGCGGCGAAGCACTAACTCGCGTTCCATCATAACTCGTACAATAGAGTCATCCATGTGACGCACAATCGGTCTGTTGTGAACAAGAAATATGTCTGCAATTCCGTTAAGCCGAATGAGAGCTTCGTGTTCATCGATACAAATCGGTTCATCAGACAAATTACCGCTTGTTGCGACAACCGGAGAACCCAGTTCTTGTAAGAAGATGTGATGCAGAGGAGTGTATGGAAGCATGACACCAAGATAAGGATTGGAAGGAGCAATGGATGACGCAATTTTACTGTTTTCCTTCTCCCGTTTAGCTTCTAATAATACAATCGGAGATTCCGGTGAAAGAAGAAGTCTCATTTCAAATTCATGAACGTGGCATTCACATTTTACTGCTTCTAATGAAGGGAACATGAGTGCAAGCGGTTTTTCTTCCCGATGTTTCCGCTCGCGAAGGCGACGCACTGCTTCGTCATTGCATGCATCAACCATCAAATGAAATCCTCCGAGTCCTTTGATGGCGACAATTTTTCCAGCTCGAATCGCTTCACCTGCCAGAAGCAATGCGTTGTGTCTTTCCGCAACAACAATTCCTTTTTCATTCCACAATTCTAATGTTGGTCCGCATACAGGGCAAGCATTTGGCTGGGCATGAAACCGGCGGTCGAGCGGATTTTCGTATTCAGCTTTACAACCCGGACACATCTCAAATTTCTTCATTGATGTATTCGGCCGATCGTACGGCAATGCTTCTATAATAGAAAAGCGCGGCCCGCAATTCGTGCAATTAGTAAAAGGATAAAGATAGCGGCGATTTGATGGATCGAAGATATCTTTTAAGCAATCGGGACACGTTGAGATGTCAGGAAGAACCAGTGCCGTCTTCATTCCGGCAGAATCGCTTTTGCGAATTTCGAAAGATGTGAATCCTGTTGGTTCAAGAAATGAGAACTCTAAACTCTGAATGAACGCCCGCGGCGGAATTTCCCTCTGTACACGAAACAAAAACTGGTTGATCGTTTCTTTTCCACCTTCCACTTCAATGAAAACACCTTGAGCAGCGTTCGATACCCAGCCCGGCAGCTTCATCTCAGTCGCCAACCGAAAGACGTATGGCCGAAACCCAACACCCTGCACAGCACCGCGAATAATGACCCTCAGGCGCACTAGTTCTGAATTATATTGTTGTCTTTGTTGCACTGTACTCACAAGGTGCAAAAAAATCTTGTGAGAATCAGTATGGAAGCGTTCCAGACCATTATTGAGATAAAGATGTTTATTCTTATGAAAAAAAGTCTTTAATTAAGTCATCTCCAAAAACCAACACAAAAGAAAAGAATCGGACATGATTTGGAACGAATATATTGAATGCATGGATCGGGAACGACTTCTCAAGTTGCAGGGTGAACGGTTGTCCGCGATGATAGAACGACTCTATTATAATGTGCCATTCTATCGCGACAAATTTCAAAAAAGTGGAATCGAACCCGGGGATATAAAAAATGTAAGTCAATTAAAAAATCTGCCCTTTACAACAAAACAGGATTTGCGCGATAATTATCCTTTTGGTTTATTTGCCGTGCCAGCGTCGGAAATTGTGCGTGTGCATGCATCCAGCGGTACAACAGGAAAGCCGACTGTTGTGGGATATACGCGAAAAGACATCGATATCTGGTCTGAAGTTGTAGCCCGCACACTCACTTCCGCCGGAGGCGGCAAGAACGATGTTTTGCATATCGCGTATGGGTATGGTTTGTTCACCGGCGGATTGGGCATTCATTACGGTGCGGAGAAGATTGGTGCAACGGTGATTCCTGTTTCCGGCGGCAATACGCAGCGTCAATTACAATTGATGCAAGATCTTGGTTCTACCATCCTCGCCTGCACGCCATCCTATGCGCTCTTTTTAGCGGAGGCAATGGCTGAAGCCGGCATATCAACTGATTCACTAAAGCTCAAAGCCGGGGTGTTTGGAGCTGAACCGTGGACAGAGGAAATGCGCCGTGAAATTGAAGACAAAATGAAAATAAAAGCGATCGATATTTACGGATTAAGCGAAGTAATTGGACCGGGCGTCGCTTCTGAATGCATGTGCCAGAAAGGGCTGCATGTTTTTGAAGACCATTTTATTCCGGAGATAGTTGATCCGCAAACGCTCGAAGTGCTGCCATACGGTCAGATGGGAGAATTAGTGTTCACCTGTGTGACGAAAGAAGCTTTGCCATTGCTCCGGTATCGTACACGGGATCTCACTGTACTGAATCCTGAAAAATGCGACTGCGGCCGTACCATTGTGCGCATGAAAAAATGCCATGGACGCTCAGACGATATGCTCATCATCAGAGGCGTCAATGTGTTTCCTTCTCAGATAGAAACGGTACTGCTCGAAATGAGCGAGACCAAGCCGCATTACTTGCTTATTGTTGATAGAGTGAACAATCTCGATGTACTCGAAATATGGGTTGAAGTTGAAGGGCAATTTTTTTCAGACGAAATAAAAAAGCTGGAAGATCTTAAAAGGAAAATCCAACATAACATAGAATCAACATTAGGTATTAGTGCTAGTATTAAGCTAGTTGAACCAAAAACCATCGAACGCAGTGAAGGTAAAGCCAAACGAGTCATAGATAAACGAAAAATAAAGTAGGACGTTATGATCATAAAACAACTTTCAGTATTTCTCGAAAATAAGTCGGGCCGTCTGACTGAAGTGACCGGAGCATTAGCTTCAGCGCACATCAATATCTCTGCTTTCAGTATCGCCGACACATCGGAATTCGGCGTGCTCAGAATGATTGTGAACAAACCGGATGAAGCAGAAAAAACATTGAAGACAAAAGGAATTTCAGTTCACATAACGGACGTTGTTGGATTAATCGTTCCGGATGAGCCTGGCGGGTTGCACAGAGCACTGCAAATTCTGTCTTCCGAAGGTGTCAGTGTGGAGTATATGTACGCATTCGCCTTAAATAATCGAGCCACCGTTATTCTTCGCACTGACGCGGTGCAGCAGACTGTTGCGATTTTACAGAAACATAAAATGGAATTGCTCAAGGCAAGCGACATTTATGAAGTATAAATACAGACTCCAAATGATAATAAAACAAAACTCAAACAAGCTCCAATAAACAAATCTCAAATAAAAGATCCATAATCATGACCAATGTTCAAATGGATAAAATCCAAATAAAGAAACCATACGATCTTGAAGAGCGAACGCTACAGTACACAAAAGATGTTATTTCTCTGGTTGGTAAGGCACCAAAGAGTTTGTCAAATATTGAAGTCGCAAAGCAATTGGTCCGATCAGCAGGATCGGTTGGAGCAAATTATATTGAGGCAAATGAATCGTTAGGAAAGAAAGATTTTGTGATGCATGCGCGAATTGCTCGTAAGGAAGCAAAAGAAAGTCGTTATTGGTTACAATTAATAGAGTGCAATGACTATTTGCAACCGTTAAAAGATTAATTGATTCAAGAATCAACAGAATTGTTGAAAAATCTTAGTAAAATTATCGAGAAATCAATTTGATCTGGAATTTTAAGCTTGTCATTTGTTGTGATTTGGGTATTGATAATTGGAATTTCATTTAGAGAGTATTGGATAAGTCTATGATTCGTTTTTCAAAATCTGTTTCTTCACTCCGTACTTCTGAAATTAGAGATTTAATGGGTCTTGCAACGCGGCCGGATATTATTTCATTTGCTGGAGGCATGCCGGGCAATGAACTTTTCCCTGTCGAAGAAATCGACGAGATCTATAATGACCTGCCTCTCGATATCAAACAAACCGCCTTTCAGTACGGTCCGACACCGGGTTATCCTCCACTGCTCGAATCCCTGAAAGAATATTTAAAAAAGAAAGGAATGCCGGTTGAAACAAATAAACTGATGATTACAACCGGTTCTTTGCAGGCGATTAATATTCTTACAAAAGTATTTATCGATCCAGAAGATGTAGTGGTAACAGAGAATCCATGCTTTATTGGAGGAATATCGGCGTTCAAATCATATCAAGCAAATCTTTATGGAATAGATTTGGATGATGACGGAATCGACATCCAGTTATTGAAGAACTATCTTCGTCAATCGAAATCCAAGCCGCCCAAATTTATTTATCTTACGCCCAATTTTCACAATCCCGCCGGTACGCTTTATACGGAACAGCGAAAAAAGGAATTGATACCGGTTCTTCAAGAGCATGAATTAATGCTCATCGAAGACGATGCGTACGGCGAATTATATTTCGATGAAGAAGCTCAAAAAAGAGTAGTCCCTTTGAAAACATTGTATGAGGACGAACTTGATATTTGTTATACCAGTTCTTTTTCGAAAATACTCGGCCCCGGTTTTAGATTGGGATGGATGTTAGTGCCGCCGGAAATTTATCAAAAAGCCGAATTGTGCAAGCAATCTATGGATGCCTGTTCTCCGAACTTTACGCAGGTGTTAGCCAATGAATTTCTGCGAAG
>Ga0182027_10009400_pt1 | contig 14053 bp, 10 predicted proteins | sample 712E1DmetaG_FD_121300 | JGI IMG/M metagenome (GOLD analysis project Ga0182027, IMG submission 121300) | Permafrost microbial communities from Stordalen Mire, Sweden - 712E1D metaG (Illumina Assembly) | ecosystem: Environmental > Terrestrial > Soil > Wetlands > Permafrost | place: Sweden...
CCAATGCGCGCGGGCCAGGTGCGGCGCGGGAATGATCCCCTCACGCTCCAGCAGCTCATGAAACCGCTCCGCTCCGCAGTGGAACCACAGCACTCCAATCCCGATGCCGTCCACGTCGGTCATGGCGAACATCTTGCCGCCGATGTCGCGGTCACCCGCCCAGTACACCAGGTGATGGCCCCAGTTCAGCGTCTCCGCTACGTGCGGCAATGCCAGGCAAATCTCGCGAATGCGCTCGTTGTCCATCACCACTTCTTCTCAAATGCAATAAATCGCCGCTCTAGCTCCCACTCGGCCGCGGCCTTCTCGCTCCCGGCCAGGAACGCCTTGCACGCTGCCGAAGGCGTATCGCCCCCCACCGTCTGTCCTGCGCACGCCTTCACTGGCGCCTCAAAATCATCCGGCTTGGCCCACAGACTCGGACCAGACAGAAAGCCGTGCTCCATCCCCGTTCGCGCCAGTTTCTTCAGGTTGTCATAGGTCAGGTTGTAGTCGAGCGCCGCGCGCACATACTCGTGCGTCAGGTCGATGCGGCTCACGCCTTCGTCGTCGGTCGAGAGCGCCACCGGCACCTTCGCCGCAAAGTAAATCGGAAACGGATGCTCGGCGCCCTTCACGCCCAGAATCCCTTCGTTCGAGCTCAGGTTGATCTCGATCATCACGTGCTTTTGCGTCAGCTCTTTCAGCAAACCCTGTGCATCGTCCTCATCCATCACGTCCACGCCGTGGCCGATGCGCTCCGCGTCGCCCAGCTCCACCGCCTGCCGGATGTGGAAGCGCAATCCCTCGGGCGGCACCATCCCCTCCGCCAGCTCGCCCGCGTGCAGCGTGATCGGGACTTGTGGATAGGCAGAATGCAGATAGCCGATCATCTTCATCTGCAGCGTGTAATCGCGCATGGAAATGAATCCGTCCTCGGGCTGCACAAAGTTGATTCCGACCCACGTATCCTCCTTCGCGTCCATGCTTGCCTGCACGGTCTCGAATCCCAACAGCGCTTGCGCAAACACCTGTTCCGGCGGATTGCCGCGCAGCACCTGATAGAGGTAGCGGACTTCCACCTGGCAGGCGGGCGCGGCCTGCGCCGTTCCGCAGTGCTCGGCTTGCTTGCGCCCGGCCTCGGCCTGGCTCACTTCCGCGCGGTCGCCTGCGACCTCGTCGCGCAATCCCTGATCCAGCAATTGCTGACGGAATTGCGCCAACGCCTGCTGGCCGGCCTGCGCCAGTGCCGGGCACCAGCCAATCTGCTTCGCAACCAGCGCGGCATGCGAGAAAGGCGGCGTTTCCATCAATTCGAGGTACTGTTCGTTCTGCCCTGCGGCGCGGCTTGCCACTTCGTCAACCCACTCGGCCGTGTGCGTCTTGCTCAACCCGCCGAAGCGGCCAAAGGTCGCAAAAAACTGGTCGTGCCCGCTCCAGCCCGCCGAGGCCACAAAGCTGCGCATCGAAAACGAGTCGATCAGCCGGTCATAAAGCGCCTGGTTGGCCGAACTGATGTTGCCCGAGAGTTGCGTGGCCGGAACCAGCGTTCCCGCACACGGCGGTTTGGCAAACTCGAGGGACGCCGGGTCCACGCACAGCCCGTCTTCACCGGCGTCACTGATGAAAGTCTCAGCGTACACAGCGCCGGAAAGATGCACGTGCAAATCCGCCCCCTTGGGAAAACCCTCGAGAAACGCCCGCAGCGCCTCGGGCCCGGCCTTCACGGCAGTGTTGTAGGCGCTGGCGGCGCGGGATTCGGTTCCTTGCCCCGTGGCGGCTGGATTGAGCACGAACTTCGGGGGAATCTGAGAGTAAGCGGCGGCCGCGGGGGCCAAGGCAAAGCAAGCGAGAAAGTAAACTGAGCGTCGCATGATTGCCTTCCAGTGTAGTTGACTGCGCCAGCCCCGGCGCGCGCCAGCCCGGGTTTGGCTGCTCAGATTTCGGATTGGTATACTAGTTTAGGTTGTTTTGAGCGCACGGCAAGTGGACTTGCCCACCTTTCCCGGCATGGCCGGAATCCGCGCAGGAAATTGCAACCCAACAGTCTGCACTGAGGCCAGGTAGCTCAGTGGTAGAGCGCGGCCCTGAAAAGGCCGGCGTCGGCGGTTCAATCCCGTCCCTGGCCACCACATTTTAAAGCAGTTAGCGGTAAATTAGAGGAATACGCTCACCCTGATTACCCCTGGTTTAATGAACCGTCTCCGAAACCGCTCCGAAAAAGGCTGTTTGCGCGCTCAGCCGTTCTGGGTTCGAGGCATGGGAATACAGCCCAAGCGTAGTGGTAACGTTGCTATGCCTCAAGGTCTTCTGTACGACCGTCGGGTTGACATTCTGATTGACCAAGAATGAAGCAAGGGAGTGGCGCAAAGTGTGAAACCCAAACCGCAAGCTCCCTTCGGCCCATGGTCTGAGCGAAGAACTCCGCGTTGTCCTGCATGGGCCGGCGGATCAGGCCCCGGCGACGGGAACGAAGATGGAGGGCTTGGTGCTCTCTTCAAGCTGCCTGACTGTCTTTTTGCCGGCCAGTCCGGGCAATTCATCCATCGTGCCGAAGGCCAGAGCGCCGGCCGGGCAGGTGGTTGTGCAGGCGGCCTTTTCGCCGGCCTCGAGCCGGTCCAGGCACAGATCGCACTTCTGCATGTGCCCACCCGCCGTATTGCGGAGCATGGTACGGGCAAGCCAATCCGCGGGCGCGGCAGCCGGCGTGGAGGTGTTAGCGGACGCCTGCTCGAGAAGGGGCGCGCAGCCAAGAACGAGCATCGCAGCGGCGAGAAGATTTCTCATCGGACCGCCTTTCACTTGGCCGTCAGTCGACCGCTGGGCCGGCGCACGCTACAAGATATTTTCCAAATTGAGCGGCGCTGCTTGAGAGAAAGGCCGAAGCCGGACAGCCGCCACGGAAGATTGACAGTGAATAAACCGGCCTCTTAACATCAGCCTCTCCTGGAGTGATGCCTTGGATGAGAGACGCACCTTCATTCGCCCACTGGAGCGTGGCTCACGTGATTCGACTGTCGGGCCTTCCGGCGATCTGTTCGGCTATTCTGATTCTGGCCATCGGCCTTCTATTGAAGGCGCGCGCCAGGAGCGCAGGCGGAGACGAACTGGATTCTTTGTCACTCGACCCGCGCGACCAGGAGGCGTAGGAGTTATTTCATGAGCATTGCTCCGTCACCGCTGTACAAACGCATCGCCACCGAGGAGGCTTTCGCAACCCCGGATCTCTTGGACGAGTACCGCAAACTGCTGGCCAGCGGCAGTGTGAACGATCCCGGCTTCGAGAGCTTGGTCGGCTATTACCTGCTGAGCGAAAGCGATCGCCCCACGCAGGTGCGCAATCGCCTTATCGATTTGGACGAGCGGCGCATTGCCGATATGAATGCCACCGGCATCGATCGGCAAGTTCTCGCCTTGACCTCGCCCGGCGTGCAAATATTCGATGCCGGCACGGCCAGGGCTCTTGCCATTTCAACAAACGATCAGCTGGCCGAAGCCATTGCCCGCCACCCCGGCCGATTCGCGGGGTTAGCCGCAATCGCACCGCAAGATCCCGCCGCCGCTGTCAAGGAGCTGGAACGCGGCGTGAGGCAACTCGGCTTGAAGGGAGCGATCGTCAACTCCCACACGCGAGGCGAATATCTCGATAACAAAAAGTTTTGGCCCATCTTTGAAGCGGCCGAGGCGCTCGATGTCGCCATCTACCTGCATCCCAACACACCGCCTGCGGCGATGGTCGCCCCCTTGCTCGAATGCGGACTCGATGGCGCCATCTATGGCTTCGCGGTTGAGACAGGCATGCATATTCTGCGCATCATCGCCAGCGGCGCCTTCGACCGCTTTCCGAAACTGCAGATCGTCGTGGGGCACCTGGGCGAGGCAATTCCATTCTGGCTGTCCAGGGTCGATTACTTTCATCGCGGCATAGTGGCCTCTAAGCGGTACGAGTGCATGCAGCCGCTGAAACAAAAGCCAAGCGATTACTTCAAACAGAATTTCTATGTAACTACCAGCGGAATGGCCAGCGAGTTGCCCATCATGTTCGTCCGCTCAGTCATGGGGGCAGATCGTCTGCTCTATGCCATGGACTATCCCTATCAATTCGTACCCGAGGAAGTGCTTCTCAGCGATGGCCTGCCCATAACCGGCATCGAGAAGAAGATGTTTTTCCAAACCAATGCCGAAAAGGTCTTCCACCTATAACCTGCGAGCTTCCCGCGGCGAGTTCGCGATCGATTCGCACAAGGCTGCTGCTGAGCATAGGATTTTTGCGAGTCACAGCGAAAATGATTCAGATAAATCGTGGACTTCTCACCTCGCAGTCGCGGAGTTTCTCACAGTTAAAGGACTAGTGATTTCAGATCGTTTCGCATGATATCTTGAGTCCGGCAGACACCGGGATAAGCCGGGACCAGCCCCAGACGCGCAGCAGGGTATGCAGGAAATTGGGCGCAAAGAACTTCCAGAAGCTTGTGAAAGTTCATGGCCGCTGCCGCAAATACGCCAGACATGGCGTATGTATGCACGGCCTTATAAACACGCGCGCCCCTTCAGGATCCGGCTAAGCATCCAAGCATGGAGAGATAAAGTGCAAGCCACAGCGCCGCCCAAGCAGCTTCGTCAAGCCCCGCGCGATCGCGTACGATAAAGCCTGCCAAACGCCAGCATGCGGTCATCCATGTTTAAGGCGCCACATGCCCCCCGGACCAATTGTCCAGCGTTTTGAAATAAGCCAGCGTTTGTTCCATCGCCAAGTCTTCGCCGGGGGTGCCTTCGGGCGGGAAGAAGCTGAGTTTCACGATCACCGTGCGGCTCGCGGGGTGGACATAGATGAACTGGCCCTGCAGTCCCCACGCCGAAAAGGCGCCGGTATCGTCCAGAATCCACCATTGAAAGCCATAACCATAAGCGCCGTCAGGCTTCGGCCCAGCGTCAAACGGTACCATGGTGGTGGATTGGCGCACCCAGCTGGCGGGCACGACCTGGCGGCCGTTAAATCGCCCTCCGTCGAGCATCATCTCGCCCAGGCGGCCAAAATCGCGTAAGGCGGCGTTATAGCCCATGCCGTTCAGCTCGCGCCCCACGCCCGGCACCCCGTCGGCCAGCCAGAAGCCATAGGATTCCATCCCCATCGGCTCCCACAGGTTCTGCTCCATGAAGCAGGCCAAGGGCTGGTGCGTGGCGCGTTCCAGCACCCAGCCCAGCACCGAGGCATCCAGCGTGGAATAGTTGAAGTGGCTGCCCGGCGCCCATTTGCGGCCAAGGCGCAGGGCGGTGTCGGCAAAGCGCTCGTGGTTCTTCACGATGGCGTTCGTGAAGATTTTCGCCGCCGTGCTGGGGGTGACGCCAAAATCATAGCGTTCCTCGTAATCCACGCCCGAACGCATCTGCAGTAGCTGGCGGATGGTCACGCCATCATAGCCCGAGCCCTTCAGTTCGGGCACGAAATCGGAGGCTGGCTGGTCAATCGAATGGATCAGACCCTTGTCGAGCGCGATGCCCACCAGCATCGAGGTGATCGACTTGGCCATGGAAAACGAGATGAAATGCGTGGCCTCGGTGCTGTTGTTGCGATAGCTTTCGTGGATGATCCGCCCATCGCGGATGACCAGCAGGGCGTTGGTAAAGGTGGCGTCTTCCCATTGGTCTTCGGTCAGGTGGGCGCCCTTGAAGTCGAAATCGGGCAGCACCGTATCAGCCCGAGGCAAGGCGCTCACCGGCCCGCTGCGCGCCACCACGCGCGTCTCGAACAACTGGTCCATATTGCGGAAGACCAGCAAGTTTTCCGGCTGTTCCAGCATTTGGGCCCGCGCCGCCTGAAGGGCTGGCGGCACCTCGCCATCGGGCAGAACATGGGCCGGCGCCGTCTGGGCCGGGGCGGGTATCGCCGGGGCCATCGTCACCGCCGCCAAGGTCAGTGTCAGGAAAAATGGGCGGATGAGCCGCCGATTTGACTGTGTTTTCATCTATCCCACTTCATTGAAAGTAAGTATCCGCTACCGGGTTGCATTTGCCGTGTGAGATGCCATTGTATGCGCAAGTCAGATTTGCGCAGGTCCCGGGAAGAATTCCGGGACCTGCACCATACTCGACCGGCGTGTGCGCCCTCCTGTTTCCCATGCCAAAACCCGGTACCGCAGGCCAGGCAGCACGCCCCGGGCTCAGAATCAGAAGATGAACTTCAGCGCCAGTTGCAGCTGGCGCGAAGTCGCTTGTGGGAGTGTGCTGGTGATCTCGCCGGCAGTCGAATTGGGAATTCCCGCTCCCAGGCAATTGTCTCACGGGATGGCGCTGGTGAGATTGCACGCCGGGCCGCTGTAAAGGGCGATGACCGGTATCCCGAAGTTGGGACGATTGAACAGGTTGAAGGCCTCGGCGCGGAACAGCAACCCCACCGTCTCTCGAATCCGGAAGGTCTTAGCCGCGGCAAGGTCCAAGGCGCCATAGCCCGGACCGCGTAAGGTCGGGTTTCGCCTTCCAGGTGTCTTCAATATAGGCGGCGAAGTGATCTTCGCGGAACGAGCGGTACTTGTCATACAGGCCGGGCGCAGAGCCCAAATAAGAGGCGGCGGGTTTGTCCTGGAGAAAGTCCTGCAGGGTCGGGAAAGTGTAGTCTCCATCCATTAAGAAATGATTAGTCGTGTCGCTTTGCCAGCGGCTAAATTCGGCTCCAGCCTCCACAGTGTGATTGCCGTGCACCCAGAACAGGTCGTCGGACTCCATAAAGTTGTTCAAAATACTCTCACTCGTATCGAACGCGTACGGTCCGATTAAGAGCGGACGAAAATTTATTTCGCCATTCGGGAGGGGCTCGCTTGAGTAGAATTGGAGGGCGCTGTAGTTCGCCTGGGTGGATGCATACATGGACGTCCGTATATAAATCACGTTGGCCACGTTGACCAGCAAGGAAGTCGGCATCCGCATCGCAGGAAAAAACAGCCCCGATTTTACTGGGTTCCGGAATATCTGCTCGATCGGCTTGATTGACGGGCCTGCTGCGTGTAGTCTGATTTCCATTACTCACTATTTGGGTGACCTCTGAGAATCGGTTCGCGAAGCTCCAAACTTCGCGTCTCTACTGTTGTAAAACAGGATTCTCAGGGGCTTCCAAATGGCCCTGTGCATTATTCAGGTGTAAAGGTTGGCGGTATCGTCCAAGAGTGTATCCAGGCGGCTGAGACGCAGAAGGAAAGCTCTGTCTCTAAAATAGGAGAACTTATGCGTGCAATGACGATGACTCAACACATTCGGTTCGTGTCAATTCTGGGCTTTCTTCTTCTCGGCACCGCGACGGCGAGGGCGCAGGGAGCAGCCGATATGGTTGTGCTCCACGGTAGGATTTTTACCGAGAACCCCGAAGAGCCCTGGGCACAGGCCGTTGCAATTCGTGATAGTAAGATCGAGGCCGTAGGCACCGACGCAGAGATCTCCCGGTATCAGGGAGCGCAGACCAAGATTCTGGACGCCGAAGGTCATCTGGTGCTGCCGGGCTTCGAAGATGCCCATGTGCATTTTCTGGGCGGATCGGAGGCCCTGCAGCAGGTCGAGCTCGATAAGGCCCAGACTGTGGCCGAGATTCAGACGCAGGTGAAAGACTTTGCCGATGCCCATCCGGACAAGAAAGTCATTCGCGGATGGGGTTGGATGTATCCGGTCTTCGGGAAAGCTGCGCTGCCCAACAAGGAGATCCTGGATGCAGTGGTTCCCGACCGTCCGGTCATCCTGACCTCCTATGACTGGCACACCACCTGGGCGAACAGCAAGGCGCTGGAGATGGCGGGACTTACCAAAAGCACGCCCAACCCTCGCAACGGTGTCATCGTTCACGATCCCCGGACCGGCGAGCTGACCGGAACGTTGAAGGAGGATGCGGGCGCGCTGGTGATGAAGCTGGTCCCACTGACGCCGAGAGAGGAGCAGATCCAGGACATACTTGCCGGCATCAAGCTGATGAACAGCTTTGGCATTACGCGGGTCGATAGCGCAGGCGGAGACGCTCCGCACATCGATCTCTTCGCCGAGATCCGGAAGCGGCATGAGTTGACGCTGCGCTTCTATTTCGCGCTCATCTGTGAGCCGCCCGCCGTCACACCAGCATTCATCGCGCAGGCCGAGGCGATTCGCGCTAAATACCACGATGAATGGCTCTCCGGCGGAGCCATCAAGTTCTTTGCCGATGGCGTGATCGAGGCGCACACCGCCGCGATGCTTGCCACCTACACGGACGATCCTTCCACCAGCGGGCACCTCAAATGGGAGCCAGCGCAATACAAGCGGGGAGTGGCGGAGTTGGACCAGCTCCATTTTCAGATATTTACCCACGCGATAGGAGACAGGGCGATCCGGATGGCGCTGGACGGTTATGAAGCTGCCAACGCTGCCAATCACCGGGAGGACGCGCGTGACCGCATCGAGCATATTGAAGATCCGGATCCTGCCGACATTCCACGCTTCGGCGAGCTTGGCGTGATTGCGAGCATGCAGCCGCTGCATGCTTATCCCAATGACGATGTGCTGAACGTGTGGGCACGGAACGTTGGCCCCGAAAGGGCGCAACATGCGTGGCCGTGGCGCGACCTGGTGACAACTGGAGCCTCTCTGGCGTTCGGCAGCGACTGGCCGGTGGTGACTCCCGATCCCTGGCAGGGTATCCAGATGCTGCTGACCAGGGAGACGCTCGAGGGAACCCCGGCAGACGGATGGGATCCCAAGGAAAAGGTCGGCCTGGAAACGGCGATCTACGGCTACACGCTGGGCGCCGCTCGCGCGGGGTTCTTCGATAAGTCAGAAGGTTCTATCCAGGCAGGGAAGTGGGCAGACATGATCGTACTTTCCCAGGACCTGTTCAAGATTCCTCCCATGCAGATTCATAACACTAAGGTTCTGTACACGATGGTGGGCGGCAAGATCGTCTATCAGAGCCCCCAGTGATTCCGACTCCTAGCCGCGTATACGCGGCGCTTCGCGTGAAGACGTTTCAAGCTCTGTGGATGAAGCGCAGCAACTCGGGCCCGAGGGTGTCCATGGCGCTTCCGATTTGTAGCACGCTCGAAAGATGGTTATGGCCGGTTAACTGTATCAGTCGCGGCCACCGGCCGTGGCGGGTGGTATGTGCTTCCACCAGCCAGGCGGCCTGGCGTTGGAATTCGGGCGGATCAAATTGGGAAACGGTATAGAGGCAGGGAACCGAGGTCTCGGCCAGTTTTTTGAGCGTGGACTGCTCCGGCCAACGCGTCGCGTCTTCGCCGTAATAGGCGGCATTGAACGAGTTGTGATCGGCGCGTGCCACATCGTAAAGACCCGAAATCATGATGGCTCCGGTGATGCCGCCGCCGGGCGCCAGGTGCAACCGCGGCTCCGCAACATATCCTGCCACGTGGACCGCGCCCGCTGACTGGCCCAGCAGAAAGATGCCGTTCGGGTCGCCGCCCCACCGCTCGCTAGCGGCATGAAGAAACCGAACGGCGGCGCCGGCATCTTCGCTGCCGGCCGGCCAAGGCGCGGCGGGGGCAAGGCGGTACGTGATCGTTACGCCGATGCAGCCTGAGCGGGCCGCCCACAGTCCAACATTGTTGTAAAACGGCGCGTCCGGGGCTCCCTTATCGCCCATGACGAATCCACCGCCGTGAACAAAGACGAGGACGGGGGCGCGCCTCACGCTGGCGGACGGGACAAAAATGTCCAGCCGGTGGCGTGGATCCGGCCCGTAGACCACATCCCGATGCACTTCGACATCAGGTCCGGGCCGGGGCGCAAGCGGCGCCATGAGCGCCGTGGTGGCTTGGATTTGAGCGGGCGTGAAATCGGAACCGAGGCTTCGGAGCTGTGCCCACAAATCGTTCATCGCCGGCGCGCTCATTGTGCGATCTCCATCCCGTACGAGAGGGTGCGGAAGGTCTCGGCGGGAACCCACGTTCCGTGGAAGGCCATGCGAACGCGCACCGGCAGGCGGAATAGCGCGACCGGCCCGGCGGCTACGTTGCGCGCATCGAGCACGGCGAGGTCGCTATGATTCTCGGCAAGACGGTTGATTACGGTCAGCAGGTAGCCGTCGCCTTCCGGTGAATTCGGCCGGCGGGGCACGAACTGCGACTCCTGAACCGCACTCGCCGGGCCAGGATCCCAGCACTCCATCTTGCCCGTGCTGTGATCCACGTGGCCGACTGACGAACAGCCGTCGACGCCCCGACCCGCCACCATGTAACCGTGTTGGTAGCTGTGTCCCTGGTAACGGTCGTCCGTGCGCGGCAGTTCGCCTGGAATGTGCGCTAATGGCCGCAGGCCGTACCCGTGGTCGCCGCTCGAAAGGTCGAAGGTGAACTGCGTCAGGATTGGCGGCGGCACGGGAAAAGACTGGCCCGAGGGGGTCGGGAAAAAGTCGAAGCATGGGCCGTCATAGAGGCACACATCGAGATGGAGCTTGGAGCCATCCTCATATGCATTCATCATGTGGCCCGCGCTCATTGTGGGGCCGCGGAACCAGCGGATGTCGCGCCTGGCGCCGTGACGCGGGACGATGGCGACGCGAGTTTCCTCATCGGGATGCCACTCATAAAAGGGCCCGCCTCGTTTCACTGCTTCCATATCGGTGATGAACGGGAAAAACGGAAATACCACGTAATTCGGCGTGACGGCAAAATCGTGGACCATGCCGGGCCAAGGCATTTCGAACCAGATTTCATCCGCCACCTGGCCATCGCGATTGAGCGCGTAGAAGACGATGTCTTTCGTGCCATCGCCCTTTGCCTGATACGAGAAAGTAAGCATTTCGTCGTGAACCAGGTCGAGTTTGGGATGCGCGCTTAAGCTCACGCTAGTGATCGCTCCGCCGAAATCGAAATGCCCCCGGGTTTCCAGCGTCTCCGGATCGAGCTCGTACGGCAAATCGTCTTCCTTGAGAGCCAGCAACTTGCCCGCATGGAACACGATGTTGGTGTTGGCAGTGCCCATGCGAGCGCCGCCGGCCGCCGGGTCATTCGTGAAGCGATTCCGATACCGTCCAAAGAGCGCGCGGCGGGCTTTCTCCTGGAGGACGAATCGCTCGGTCCGCACCCATCGGCTCATGTAATCGACCTGTCCGCCCGAGAAACGAAAAATGTGCACCATGCCTTCGCCATCGATGAAAACGTCGGAGCCGTCACGCGGCGGGTACTGGCGATCGGGACCGCAACGTAGCAAGGTTCCTTCGATTTCCGCGGGCAGGTGACCTTCTATCAGCTCCAAGCCGCGAATCGTGGCCTCGACACGATAAGGATGGCCCCAACCTTTATAGAGAGGTATGTCCGGAAATCGAATCTCCATGCGTTCTCCTCGTTGTTGACCGGAATTTCCATTTTGCTTTCCCGGCTCCGTACCAATATACCCCCGTTGCGTCCGTTCGCCTTCTTTCTTGCATTCGTTCCAGCGCCAAAGCCCTGAGCGTGCCCGGCTGGGTCGCCTCTGGAACCAAAGAGCCATGATTTGCCCCATTTCCAAGCACTTGGCCGGACACTTCCCTCGACAATTCCTCTCCGTCGGCCAGATTAGTTTCGCCTCACCGCCGCGCCTACCCGGCGGATATCGGCAGAGCCTCCATCCGCCGCAGCATGCTTCCGAACAGGCGCCGCGTCAGATGACTCTCCGCCAGGAGCAGCCAGTAGTAGCGGGCATGCTTTACCAACCGTCCGCCGGTCTTCACCAGCCTTTGCTGCAAGCTCGTCAAGGACCACTTCTCGACTCCCTTTGGCAATGCCAGCCGCCGCCACAGGTTGCCCAAGTTGTATGCGATCAGGCTCAACCACAGCCGAACTCCGAAGGACCGGAATCGATGGCAACTCAGCCGCGTCATCTTTACCGCCTGCTTGCCCTCCTTGATCCACTGCGCGGCCGTCCCGCGCTTGCTGTAGAACCGCACCGCCCCGCGGCTCGGCAGCGTCAGATTGGTCACGATGAACCCGATGCGCGGGAACAACTCTCCGGCATGATGCTCAACCTTCGCCACCACACGCCGCGCCGTCGTCCAACTGGCGGCCTTGTAGAGAAAGCTCTTGTACCACACGATCGGTTTGTGACTGGGACGCCCCACCGGACGCGGCAGCAGTTCCGCCACATCCCGTTTCAGGTTCTCGTTGGCCGGAACGCGGATGCCTTCCTCGTATCGGACCGCTGTAGCGACATGTTGGGGAAATTGGTTTCGCTCAGTACTTACTAAACAAGCCAGTGATCAGGCCTACCATCAAAGAGACGACCGCGCTGGGAGCCGCCTACGCTGCTGGATTAGCGGCCGGGTTCTTCGAGACTATCGGCGACCTTTGCGCCAACTGGTCCGCCGACAAAGCGCGGCGGCCCCGCATGCCTGCCAAGCAGCTGAATTGATGTACCAGCTGTGGACGAAAGCCGTGGGCCGCATGTTCGGCTGGCTGGACACTTAAGGGTGCCATGTGCTCCCTTAAGATCGACGGCTGGTCCGCAGATGCATAGCCGTCCCGGTGCGTTCCTCATTTAGAAAGGGGGTCAATTTGCTGCCAACAGCGACAGACCTGAGCTATTTCCTGGCCGTGGCGGAAGCCCTGAACCTTCGGCGGGCGGCGCAGCGGCTCGGCATTGCTCAGCCGTCCCTGAGTGTGGCGATCCACCGGCTTGAAGTTGCCATGGGTGGGCCGCTGCTCATACGCGGCAACGCGGGTGTCCAGCTAACGCGGGCGGGGAAGCAGCTCGTCCCCAAGGCAAGGGCGCTCCTCAACGATTGGGCTAAGATTTGCTCCGATATGGACAAGGACGAAGCAGAAGTAACAGGCCGGTATCTGCTTGGCTGTCCTGAGGGGATCGGGCTCTACACCATGCCGGCCTTCTTGCCACAACTCCTGGAGACCCATCCGACTCTGGAGTTCGAGGTGGTCCATGACGCGTCAAACCGAATCACCGACGATGTCCTGAACGGCAAGATCGACTTTGGCCTGGTGGCGAACCCATTCAGACACTCCGACCTCGTTATCCAACACATCTGCTGGGACAGAGTCCGCATGTGGGTTGGCGGCGGCGTTAAACCGATTCAAGACCCCCGCTCCGGCCATGCGGTGCTAATCACTGTTCCATTCTTCGTCAATCGCGTTCACATTAGATCCGAAAGGGTGAGTTTTGCGCGCACCATTACCACGCGGAGTCACCACGTGGTGGCAAGTCTGGTCGGCGCCGGCGCCGGTATAGGCATCTTGCCAGATCGAGTGGCGGCTCTTTTCCGCGAGACCGGGATCCGCCCTCTCCCGGAAGGAATCTTCAATGAGGCTCACGACATCTGCTTGATCTATCGCTGCGACGCGCATCGCTCGCCCGGGAGCCAGCGGCTTGCAAAAGAAATCCGAGCCGCTCTGGAACTCATATTCAAGCCGAGCCGCAACCCTCGCACAAGCATGGTTAAGTGAATTCTTCCAAGTCCGGGCCAGGATCTACGCCGGCTAATGGTCTCGAACCTCCCGCTTGCCTATGTAGACCGGTATGCTGTCCGTGGCTCCTTGCAATTGATGCGCCTTAGTCTCATAGCGCCGTCCTGTTGCCTGCTGTGCGGGCGAACCTGATAGGCAATGACTATTTCGGTAATCGGCATTATCTATTGGCGTGGACGCACAAGCGACGTTATACTTTCGCAACCTGCCGCTTATGTATAAGGGCCGGAACCTGCCAGGCAAGACGATATTGTGAGTAGTGCATTTTCCGAAGCGTTGAGGAGTGGTTGCGGTGAGCGAGTGGAAGAACTCAGGAGAAACAGCGGCATTGTTAACGATCCGGGCGGCGCGGAGCGGAAGTTCTGGGAGAGTCTCCGGCAGACTTAATTACGCAGCGCGAGCTGTGATCGCGGCCGGGGCTGAGTGTCGTTAGAGCGGCACCGCTGCTGGTCAACAGGGGAGAACGCATGTTGAGCTTGCAAGTCACTGGGGCAGGCATTGTCTGTCTTATGTTTCTATCCTCCGCCGGAGCAGAGTCTCCGGATGCGACGGCCCCGCCGATAGCGACCGTCAAGACTGGCCAGTTGCGCGGTTCTTTGGAGGACGGCATCTATATCTTCAAAGGCATTCCTTACGGCGCGCCGACTGGCGGG
>Ga0182027_10009402_pt1 | contig 14051 bp, 10 predicted proteins | sample 712E1DmetaG_FD_121300 | JGI IMG/M metagenome (GOLD analysis project Ga0182027, IMG submission 121300) | Permafrost microbial communities from Stordalen Mire, Sweden - 712E1D metaG (Illumina Assembly) | ecosystem: Environmental > Terrestrial > Soil > Wetlands > Permafrost | place: Sweden...
CTTTAAATGGTCCTACGTCGAGATGGCGGCACTCGTTGCGGGACTTGGATATGACTGGGCCATCGAGCAAACGGAGAAGTGTATTGGCGAACTGTCACACCTTGTCCGCCCAGAGGACAAAAAGCACGCATTGGCGAAGAAGCGAAATCAGAGCGCACCGCTCTTTGCGGCGGAAGAGGCAAAGCAGCCCGCCCCACCGACGTACATTCCACCGCCGATGACAATTACTTGCAAGAGCGGCGATCAGCTCGACCACATTCCTGATGGCACTGTAGACGCCGTCGTGATGGACCCGCCCTACTACAACAATGTTATGTACGCGGAACTCTCCGACTTCTTCTATGTCTGGCTGAAACGAACTGCTGGCTACATCGACGCGGATCTGGCCAAACTTTTCCGACGGACACTGACGGACAAGGATCACGAGGCCGTCGCGAATCCGGCGCGGTTCAAGGGGCAGAAGGGCGCCAATATCCTGGCGGGCCGCGACTATCAGGAGCGAATGGCTGCGATTTTCGCCGAGTGTCGCCGCGTTCTAAAGAAGGACGGCATTCTCACCCTCATGTTCACCCACAAGGCGACTGGCGCATGGGATGCGCTGACGAAGGGCTTGATGGCTGCTGGCTTCATCATTACAGCCTCATGGCCGGTGAATACTGAGGCTGAAGGCAGCCTTCACATCAAGGACAAGTCCGCCGCCAACAGCACCATCCTTCTGGTCTGCCGGCCACGCGAGGAGCGCGCCCCTGACAGCAAGATTCACTACTGGGAAGATGTTGAGCTTGAGGTTGCAAAAGCAGTTCGCAAAAGGGTGGGCGAGTTCCAAGAAGCGGGAATTACTGGAGTAGACCTGTACCTTGCCAGCTTCGGACCTGCGCTAGAGAAGTTTTCCGAATACTGGCCGTTGCAACGCGGCACTCCTCGACCTGAAGAAGAAGCCAAGAAACGGAAGAAGCAGGCTTCGCTCTTTGAAGAGGAGGTTGATCCTTACTCGGTCACTCCTGAAGATGCGCTGACCGCCGCGCGCCGTGAGGTGAAACAGTGGCGATTGGAGCAGTTAACTCACAAGAAGAGCCTGGCCGACATGGACCCAATTACCGCGTGGTTCGTTCTGGCGTGGGATGCCTTTAAGGCTGCAAGCTTCCCGTACGACGAAGGTTTGCGTTTGGCTCGCGCGGTGGGCGCCGACTTGGAGCGAGACATCATTGGCCACCTGGCCAAGAAAAAGGGGAGCGACATCGTTCTCCTTGACAGCAAGGAGCGTGCCGCCAAAACACTCCCGCCGTCGGATGGGTCGAGAGCGACAGTTCCGGTGATGATCGACGCCCTGCATTTCGCAGCTTTTACAATCCGAACTAAGAACACAGAGTCCGCTCGCGAGATTCTGGAACGCAATGGATTGTTGGAATATCCGGCATTCCACAACGCGCTCCAGGCTGTGCTTGAAGTGCTCCCTGTCTCAAAGCACTTCACGAAGGTCGATGTTCCTAAGAATGCAGTGGGTGCAAGCAGCGACTTTGAAGCACTTGAGAGTCTACGCAAACTGGCATTCACGCAGCATGTTCAGGAACCGGAACAATTGAAGCTCGCACTTGCTCCCTTCATGGAGATGGTAGAGCCTAACTTCAAACCGGAGGCTGCTGCGAAACTGTTATGAGCCTGCTACCCGATTTCGAGTGGAAGCTGAAGTACACGCCGGAAGACGGTGATCTGATTAAGCAGTTCTACGTTCCCGCTCTGCGCTCGGCATATCGGTACGACCGTTCTACCGGATATTTCTCCGCCTCTGCGTTGTTATTGGCCGCGCGAGGCATTGAAGGCTTGGTGCGAAACGATGGGCACATGCGTCTGGTCGTCGGCTGCACACTCAAACAGCCTGAGATCGATGCGATAGAGCGCGGTGAAAGCCTCCGCAATACCGTTGAAGGCCACCTGACTCACATGCCACTACAGCCGGAGACGCCAGAAGCGAAAAATGCGCTTGAGTTGTTGGCGTGGATGATCGCTAAAGGCACGCTCGAAGTAAAGGTCGCCGTGCCATGTGGTCCTGGACGAAAACCTATTCAGAGCAATGGGATATTTCACGAAAAGGCGGGAATCGTTGAAGACAGGGCTGGTCATCGGCTGGCTTGGAACGGCAGCCTCAACGAGACTGTCTATGGTTGGCAGGAAAATTGGGAGAGCATCAACGTTTTCTGCACCTGGAACGGCGATCAACAACGGGTCGATGCAGAGGACGCTAACTTTTCCAGAATCTGGAGCGGAGTTTCGCCGCATCTGATCACGGTCGATGTACCGACCGCGCTTCGAGATGACCTGCTGCGTTTTATGCCGGAGAATGACTCGCCGGCGCGAATGCAAGCCGCGGAGAAGAACACCGATGCAGATGGCACCTCGAACACCGGGCCGAAGATCGGTAAGAGTGAGGAACCCGAGCCGGCATCAGACGAGGAGAGACGGCGTGAGGTCTGGAGCTTTCTGCGCAATGCGCCGTCGTTCGAGGTTCCGGGTGCTGAGCGCATTGGAGAGGCAACTGCGGCGATTCAACCGTGGCCGCACCAATCAAGGGTTTTCGAACGGATGTATCGCAATTGGCCACCGCGACTTCTAATCGCTGACGAAGTCGGACTTGGCAAAACGATTGAAGCGGGGCTTCTTCTGCGACAGGCGTGGTTATCAGGCAAGGCCAAACGCATCCTGATTCTGGCGCCCAAAGCAGTTCTTAAGCAATGGCAAATCGAACTCCGAGAGAAATTTAACCTCAACTGGCCAATCTACGATGGCAAATCCCTCTGCTGGTATCCATCGCCCTCGATGAGGGCAAATCCTGAGCGAGATGTCGAGCCAGACCAGTGGCATAAGGAGCCGATAGTTCTTGCATCGAGCCAGTTGATGCGCCGTAGCGACCGGGCAGCCGAGTTGCTTAGCGCAGAGGACTGGGACCTGGTCGTTTTGGATGAAGCGCACCATGCCCGCCGCAAGTCACCTGGCTCAACACGAGAGCACGGCACAAATTCGCTGTTGCGTCTGATGAGGCGGCTGAAGGACAAGACCAAAGGACTGATTCTGTTGACAGCGACGCCGATGCAAGTCCATCCGGTCGAGGTCTGGGACTTGTTGAATTTGCTTGGGCTGCCTGCCGAGTGGAGCGACTCCGCGTTCCTGTCGTTCTATGATCGGCTGAATAAGCCGATGCCATCGCATGAAGACGTTGAGGAACTCGCTCGTCTATTCAGGTCCATGGAGCGCTTTTATGGCGCTTATGACCGGGATGATCTTGGAAAGCGGCTGGCTGTGAATCGCCTAACCGCACAACGGCTTCTTCGGATTTTGCGCGATGCCGCGACAATTGATCGCCGGGCGCTAAACGCGAATGATCGCAAGATGATTGTGCGGTTGCTCCATTTCACTTCACCGATCGGACGAATGATCTCTCGGAACACTCGTGAGTTGCTTCGGCACTATTTCCAAACTGGACGCATGACAACACGGATCGCAACGCGTGAGGTCGAAGACGTGTTTCTTCAGATGACCGGGGACGAGCGGGCGGCATACGAAGCGGTCGAACGATATATACGCGACACATACAATCAAGCGTCTCTTGACCAGCGGAATGCGGTTGGCTTCGTAATGACGATCTATCGGAAGCGTTTGGCTAGCAGTTTCTATGCCTTGAAGCAAACCCTGATGAAACGCCGGGAGTCGATGCTCAAGGCGAACTCCACAGTCACTTTATTCTCGGATGAAGACTTGCCCGAGGACGAGTTGGACGAAAATGCCGGTGAGCAGGACGATCTCACAGAAATGGAACGCGCAGCACTCTTCCTGAATGATCGCTCTGCTGTGGAGAATCTGCTGCGGCAAATCGAATGGCTTCCAGAGGACACAAAGTCCAAAGCCTTGCGCGGGATACTCGGGGACATTCGGAGCGCGGGATACAAACAGGTCATGATCTTTACACAGTTCACGGATACGCTCGATTATCTGAGAGGCGAACTGCAAAGGGAGACAGACCTGAAGATTCTTTGTTTTTCAGGTCGCGGTGGAGAGGTTCCGTTAGGGCAACGCCGATGGAGCACGGTTAGCAGAGAGGATGTTCGACGCAGATTTTCTCGCGGTGAAGCGGATGTTCTGCTCTGCACCGATGCAGCCGCGGAGGGGCTGAATTTCCAATTCTGTGGTGCCCTTATCAACTACGACCTGCCCTGGAACCCAATGAGGGTTGAGCAGAGGATTGGACGCATTGATCGGCTTGGACAGAAATATTCGACTATCAGAATCGTGAATCTTCACTATGAAGACACCGTGGAAGCGAACGTCTACAAGGTGCTACGTGATCGAATTGGAATGTTCAACAAAGTGGTTGGGAAGCTGCAACCGATTCTTTCTAGGATAGCTGGTCAAATTACGCGGGCCGTACTGGTGAAGAACGAGACTGCGGCCGCAGCGAGCATTCTGGAAGACATCCAACATGGAGTGGTAGAAGCAGAGGAGACGGCCTTCGATTTAGACAGTCTGCTCGCCGGGGGGGATATCGAGGCACCACTGACTCCAGCTTTATACGACTTGGGATATCTTGGGCGGGTGCTTGAGGATCACGAACGGATGATTCCAGAAGTCAGTATTCAGCGCCGTTCGGAGAAGGAAGCCTTCTATCAAACACAAGGCATGACCTCCCCGATTCGGGTGACTGTGAACCCTGATTATTATGAAGACCACCTCGAAGATGTAGAACTATGGTCGCCTGGCAATCCGATGTTTCCCTGGCCTCCAGGCGATGAAATACAAGTGGAGTGAAGTGCCAGTATCAGGGTGGCTTGGTCTCCTGATTCTCAAGTGAGTTGTCGTGCGATACTCGACACGGTATGGAAATAACAAACGCTTCGCAGGTCGTTGCAGTTTTAACGGGTAACAGTGGGGTATGGCAACGATTCGGTATCATGCGGCGCACGGCATAATACCGAATCGTTGCCATACCCCTGGTTCGCCTGCCGGGCGAGGATATTACCCCCAACCGACCAGTAGAGTAGGATGAGTTCGCGGTTGACGGCGAAGGCGGTACGCACCTGGGCCGGACCGGATACGGGTTTTGAGCTCGGCGAGCAGCTCTAATACGGGCCGCCGAAGGAGTTGCTAATGCCGAGCAGGACAATCAAGAGTCTCATTGCAGAGATAAACAACGAGGACGCCGAAGGGGGCGGCCTGTGGCTGCCGAACATTCAGCGGCTTTTTGTATGGGATGAAGACCAAATTGAAAAGCTCTTCGATTCGATCATGCGTCAATATCCCCTATCTTCCATGATGATTTGGAAGACGCGCGAAGAGATCCGTCACCGTCGGTTTATCGACCAGTACCACGACGACTTCGACCTAAAAGCGCTGTACCGCCCGACGAGCAAAAAGCTCAAAAAGCTCGTTCTCGACGGTCAGCAAAGATTGCAGAGTTTGTTCATGGGTCTCAAAGGGTCCCTCCGCGGAAGAGAAATGTACTTCGACCTCCTTAGCGGCGACGCGAAATTGCCTGAGGAGATAAGCTTCAGATTCTCGTTTAAGGAGAAGGATGAGGTCGAATGGCCCTGGGTGCGATTTGGCAACCTCGTCTACTCCAAAAAGTTGGCCGATGAGATAGCTGAGGACATCATCGGCAAAGCCAAGGTTCAGCTGTCGAAGGAACAACGCCGCCTCATCACGCGTAATATCGCTCGCGCAAAGAAAGAGCTAGAGGTTACCGAGAACCTACTCTACCAAGAGCTCGACTCGACGGATGAGGACAGCACCTACGAGTTTGACGACGTTGTCGAAATATTCATTCGCGCCAATTCTGGAGGCACCAAGCTAAATAAGTCCGACCTGATGTTTACGCTCCTGATCTCCGAGTGGAAACTGGCGGACATCGAAATGAACGAATTCCTGTCCGATATCAACGACAATCGGTTTGCTTTTGATCGGGATTTCGTTCTCAAGAGTGCGATGTCAATTCTCGACCAGGGAGCTAAATACGACGTTGATAAACTTCGCAATGATGAGCTCCGGCAGTCCATTGCCTCAAACTGGAAGCGCATCACCGACTCCATTCGATTTGTTCGAGACCAACTTGTCGAGAAGACATTCATTCGCAGCGACAAGGCGCTTACTTCCTATAACGCTCTTATTCCGCTCGTCTATTTTCACTATCACTGTGGCAAAGAGTGGAAAAATATTGGTCCCATTCGGGATTACCTGCTTCGTGTTCTCCTAACGGGTGCATTCTCTGGCCGCCCCGACACCTTGATCGACAAGCTCACTTCGAAGATCAAGGAAGACAAGGGATTTGAAAAGAAGGCCATATTCCGAACCATTGAAGAGAATAGGAGAGATCTCCGCATCTCGCAGGCATCCCTTTGGGGCATGGGCTACCAGAGCGGCCAGATACATCTGCTCTTCAACCTTTGGTATGACACAAACTACCGTCCCGCCCTCGACGGCCATCTTCCACAGGTTGACCATATCTTTCCTCAGAGTCTTCTCAGAGCCGAGAAGGCGAGCAAGTCCGGATCGGGTCGAAAGGTCCAAAAATACTCGTCAGGCGAGATCAATCAGCTTGCCAACTGTATGCTGCTCACCGCCAATGAAAACGGCGCGGGTGGAAAACGCGACATTCCACCCGACGAGTGGTTTGCAAATAAAGATCCGGAGTATCTCGAACTCCACTGCATTCCCGCAAAGAAGAGTCTATGGAAAAATGAGAACTTTGAAAAATTTATCGAAGCCAGAAAGCAGCTGATAGCTGAGAAATTCGGGTTTCTGCTTATGGATGATGCCGATTAGAGTAGGTCTTACTCTCGTTCTCGACTGGTGTCGCGCTGCACTTGAATCCCGCACTGTTGCACTTGAATCCAAGACGAACCGGCAGCTGAAGTTTGTCCGCGATTTAAATGCGAAAGTGGCAACAATGGGAGTCCGCCTCCGATGCGGATTGGGGTCTCGCCGTCGAACGAGAGGCGGTGATCCGACCCCTTGCGGAGCAGCGACGGCTACACCTGTCCCAAACAAGGCCACCCCCACGTAGGAGCCTCTGAGCGCATAGCCGTTGCTCAGTTGTTCATCTCCGGCCAGTCAACTCATTCCGCCGGCGCTCGGCGGGAGACCGCGCGTCAATACTGCGCTACTGAACGATCAAAGCTACTTGGTATAGCGGTCCGCAAAACTCGCACGGCTGTACAAGTTCTGACTTGATCCCCCTGATCATCCAATGCCAGCCAGAAGTGCGGCGATCTGATTTGGGCTCGGCAATTAGCCCGCGAGGCGATCCGGAACGCTAGGTGTGACGCTATAAGAGGAAACACCAATAGGGAGGTTCGCGTCTTCAGGGCATACTCAACCATCAGCCGATCCCTCGGGTTCGAACTCACCGATCTTGCGCTCCAGTGCGATGAGTGCATGGAGACGACGGTGATCGTCAAGCTACAGGCTGGGGGTTAGTGGATTGGGAATGGGACCAGCCCGAGGTATTGCGTGAGAGCAGCGCCGCCCTGCGGGTTGAAGGTAGTGAAGCGGGCCGTGGTGAGTTGGGCAGCGACTGCGACGATGTTGGGATCGACCAGGCCGAGCTCCTGATCGGTGGGATCGTCGAGGAAGGCCCATCCCTGACGCATCCAGGGCCACAGGCCGGCGACGGTGCCGGTGACTGTGTACGTGGCTTGGCAGGTCCAGTCGAACTGGGTCTCCCTTTTGGTCCGGGGTGCGCGGATCGGTACGCCGGGGACGTCGATTTCGAGCAAGCCGCTGGTGTTGCGGCAGCCCCCGAGTTGCGCGAGGAGCGCGATGTCGTACGGGATAAACTGGCCGCGGCTGGCATAGAAGTAGGCCATGCGGCGGATGTCTTTGGTTGCGCCGATGGAGCCTCTGGCAACGTTCGCCTGGCATTGAGGTATTCCAGAAGCTCGGGCACGGTTCTGAGTTGCACCGCGAGATTCAAGAAGTCGTTGATCGACAGATAGGTAAGGGGATTGGGGCAGGCTCCTCGTTTCTCCGTTAGCTTTGGCTCAGTTGTAAAACACTGACCGAAGGGCATGCACTTGCCATCGAGCGTGAGCCGCAAGATCCTCGACATCCTTTCGTGAAAGCGCAGTGAAGTGTGTGTTTATGCGGTTGATGCCGTGGACGCGTGCGTCCCCTCCCATTGCGGCATGAATTTCGACCGCACGCTGGAGGTCGATTCCAAGTTCTGCAAGCAATTCATCAATCGGAGGAAGGGGGTTGGGCAAAGGTAACTCTCTACGCGCAGCCAGCTCATGCAGGCGCCAACGAGGTATGTTGGTCAGGAACTCGCTCATTGTCTGATTAAGGCGTACGAACAACATCCGGCGGCGAGGAGCCACGGGCTGCGCCCGAAGGTAATCATCCATACCCGGTGACGTGTTTCCGCGTAATGCGTCAATTAGCCAAGAGCGTTCAAGATCGCCGAAAGCACTTGATCGCATATGGCGGTTTTCTTTGCTGTTCATCACGATCGTGACGCGTTGGATGACGGGGAAGCACGAAATACCCATCATGACCCCGTGCAACAAGTTTCCAACTCCGCCTGGACTCCACGGCTGCTCTTTTCTTCCGGCGTCGCTAACTATGAGGTTCCAGGCCCCGAAGCGCCTGCTTTTTAGGAGCGTCTGCACTCCGAGGTTTTCGAGAACGCCCCCATCCGTGAGGGCAAACCTCTTGTGATCAGCAAGATCAGGACCGCCCCATCCCGACGGTATGTGTTTACCTCTCATCAGATAGACCGGCGGCAAGCCAACAGGAAACGCTGCTGATGCTGTAGCCGCCAGCGCAACTGGGAAGTCAGGTAGAGGAATAACAGGGTTCGAAAAGCTTTGAGTCTCGCCTGGAGCATAGAGTCCGGTGGACGAAAAACCATGTCGGCTAAACTTACCGACCTGGCCCGTGTTCATGACGCTTGCGTTGATGCACAGTAGGGGGCGTTCCGGTAATTCGCTCAGGGGCATTCCATACATGAGCGCATCATCGAACGTTTCTGAGAGAAGATTCGACCGCGTGTAAGAAGGGAGGACAAGTTTACAGGCGCGGAAGTTAACCGAGCGCGCTACGAATCCATGTCCCAATTGATCAGCCATGAAGTCGAGGAAGGTGCGGAGGTCGTGTCCCTTCCATCGAGCCGCCAGCCATGCGCCAGCGAATAAAGAACCGCCCGATACGCACGAAACAACATCAACTTCATCCAGAAGGGCAACTTCATTCAGACCTTCAATGGTGCCGAGATGGAATGCAGCAGCACGTGACCCGCCGCCAGAAAGCGCGAGCCCAAGATTCACATCCGGTGCTTTGGCCCGGGTTGCAACGTCCTTCGCGTCAGACATTAGCCGGGACCGGATCGAAGTGTCGTACGGCGGTTGTTTCGTAACCGTCACCTACGCGCCGGGTCAAAAGGCAGATACCGGCAGGATCGGCGTTGGTCGAGAACACGCGCTGTGCAACCTGGCGATAGGTCTTTATAGCAGCGCCGTCGGGATGTCCGTAGGAATTATCCACACCGGCACTTATCAGAACCGTGTGCGGATTCACCGACAGGAGCATGCCGGCATGCATTCCGCTTAAGGCACCGTGGTGAGGCGCAGCCAATACGGGCACAGCAAGGTATCTTCCGAAAAGCCGATTGATAGTGTCCCACCGCCCTGTTTCGGTATCACCCGTGACTAGATAGCCGAAGCCTGTTCGATCCAAGCCAGTCACCTTAAGTACGATGCTGCTGTTATTTGAGCTATCCATGTCATCCATATGTGGAGAGAACAACTCGAAGGCGAAACACGCGGAGAGATCCTGGAGATGCCGCGAATCGACTTTGTCGACACGGACCGACTTACGCCTCAAGGGGTACGCAGAGTGTTCGCGGCGCTTCTCGTGTTTCGCGATGATCCGGAACACCTCGGTCGCCGTCTCAGTATCCTTATAGTAGGTCGGATACATCACCCACTCAGGCTGGTACTTCGAGAGAATGGACTCGACCCCCGCCGGACAGGCGTGATCTTTATCCAAGCCCGTCAAGATCAAGCCCCTGACCCTCTTCTTGGCAAGGTACGTGTCGAGGCTCTGCTCGATCTGCTCCTGCGTTACATCCTCACAATTGGGCATGTGCGCATCGATGATGATTGCTTCATCACCAGCTCGCACAGAAGCTAAAGAACCTTGGCCGGCGTAAACCGTAAAGACATCCATGTTCGTCCAACCCTGTCAGCTTGCAGATTTAGCTCCTCGCAAATGGCCCAACTGCTTGAATAACGCGCGATTGCACCTGCGTTCTGTTTCCATCAGTGCCGCGCGCGCCGATGAAAATTCCACCTTTGTGAGTTGCTCGGCAACCGTAGCCAGGGCTTCATCCGGTTCCCGCAATGTCACCGAATAGGTTGGCGTGCGTGACGATGAATCCTCTACAAGGACGACCTCCACTTTGGCGCCGTCTACAAGTTCGATCGTGCCGCGCCAGTAGAGACCCAGTTTCTCGGAGCTGAAGGAGCGAATACCCTCGTAAAACTCTCCGATAACGTCGCGATCATAGACGCGCTGTGGGTTAGCTCCGAGCTTTTCGGGTGCCGAATGCGCAACCGGTGCTGCGTGGTGGTTCGAATCTGCAGGCCAGAGAAGCGGGGCCTTGATAATTTCGACATCGCGCGATGGAATCTCGTATACGGTGTCGTCGTTTCGATGGAATATGAAATGTTTGACGCTATAACGGTGGAGCGGGCGGGTGGTATTGTGTTTGGCCACGACCAACAAAGCGTAGAAGAATGGAGTGTTGTGATTGGGATGATTCACCGTCTTGCGGTAGGTCGTGATATCTCCGCCGCTAAGGGTCGATAATCCGTTGACGTGGTGCGTGTGCCAGTTGCCGAGGTGCTCGATTTCCGGGTGATAACGTTCGATCTGCCGGAAAATGCGTTCCTGATGTTCGCCGTCCTGAAAAAAACTGACGGGCGAACGCGTTGCTTTCGGGCCGGATTCGATCATCCCGGTCACGCGTAGGGTGAGATTGTCACCCTGCTCTTCAAAGGTGCCAACGACGCGGCCACCTGTCTCGTCTCGATCAAACCCGTCACACTCGTCGAAGATTACCTTGAGCGCGTCTTCTGGAAGGACCAGACGCACATTCTTCGCCGTGCGAACATTTACTGAGGGTTTCGGTTTCCACATACCAGGCACCCCTCCTGAGGCGTTAGTGTTATCCGCTGCAACTGAAAATTCTTATCGAACGGGTGGTGAGGTCGATTACCCCAGACGAGATAGTTCTGGTCGATGGGCGGCAAATGCTTGGGCCGCTCCGGAAGTGTTCGCGCGATGGCATCGAGTGCAAACCGTGTATGAAAACAGGTGATGAACGCGATATCTACGTTCAGCCCCGGCGAGTCCTTAATTTCGCTGATCTCCATCCCGTAGAGTTTCTCCCGCTCCTCGTCCGACACCAAATCGATTTCTCGAATGCCGTCACGAAACTGGCTACGCTCCAGCCTGCTTTCGAGGCACGCCAGGCAGCCGCCCTCCTCCGGACGGTAAGCGAATGTCTCTCCACCGATACCTCGGGTGAAAACTTTGCCAACCACAAAAGGAGTCTGCGTTTCCACGCAGAGTTGGTTCAGGAGGTATCGCGTCGGTTCGTTGTCTGTTGCGAGGATGACAACAGTGCTCTGCTTCACCAGCTCCTTAAGTCCTGCGTATGCCATCAGGTCTTCTTTGTAACGGTCGATATGAATTGCGGGGTTGCGATCGAGCAACAGATCAGCCAATGCGTCGACCTTGTCCTGCCCCACATAGCGCAGACCACATGCGTGGCGGATGACATTCTCCGCTTCCAGCACATCCATGTCGACAAGCGAAAAATTACGTATGCCGGACATCGCAAGTTGAAGCGCAACCTGGCTACCACCTGAACCGCAACCAGCAACAAGAACCTTCGTCTCGCTCAGCAGGCCAACGTCAAAGAGAGGTGCAATACGCGCAAACAACAGGTCTCCATCATTCATTCGACAGCTCCTTCCTGTTTAGGCCAATGGCCAGACTGCTGCCATTCGTCGTAGTGTCGAAGCCACTGCCGGGCGATCTCCAGCGTGGAGTAGACGGTGTGCTTGCCCGGATTCCATCCGCTCATCACGCCGTACAAGCAAAGTGCGCCATCCTTCCACCGGTGAGGTGCATCTTCTCGAATCGGTCTCGCATACACGCGGGGGCAGGTGTTTGGATAGCCGTGTGGGAGCATCACTGTCAGATCGATCGGTGTTTCATCCGCCAACTTAAGCAGAAAGCGGAACGCTAATTCACGATCCTCTGTGATCGTGATGCGTTGGTCCTCCTCGTGATCGTCAAGTTCCTTGATTTCATCCGCGATCCGCGTGGGCGCGATATCGGGGAAGAATACCGACAATGGCACAAGGCAGGCCGTGCGGCGGCCGTTGCGCTCGATGATGAACGACTCACCCTTTTGCGCCACGCGATCCAGAATCTCGCCGGGGCCATTGCGTAACTCGGTCATCGATAGCAATCCGAAATCGTAGGGCATCAGTGCTTCATCTCCGCTCCAGGCCAGTTGCTTTTCACGCGGTACACTTCATACTTGTTGAGCCATTTGGCTGCGTGCGCGAGAACAAATGTCAGATTGTGGCTTCCCGGATTCCACATGTTCGGGTGAAGGTAGCAAATGGTGCCATCGTTGTACTTGTGCGGACTCGGCTGAAGAGTGGGCCGGGTGACCCAGACCTTCGGCATCTGGTGCGGGTAGTTAGGGAAAGTAATCGTCACGAAGTAAGCATTCCCCACTGATGTCTGCAGCGCGGCTTTCACAAAAACCCCTCCTTCCGAGGTGGGGTGAGCCTCCACGATGGCGAATTTCGTCAAAGCTTGAGCAACTTCCGAGCGGATACGCTGAATGTCCATCGAACTTCTCTCCTATCCTTCCGAATACTCCCCGCCCAGGTCCTCACGCATGGTCAGTGGCTTTTTTCCACCGGTTTCCAGAGCCGTGGACTGCCCCTTTGCACGGACCTCGCCGTTCGGCAGGATTTCAATCTCTACTTCCTCTTCCCGGTCCAGGATTGCTTCGAGTTCCGCGATTGTGGGCCTGCTCATGTCATCCTCCAGATCGTCTGATCGTGCGATCATGTGGTCATGCTATCATGTCAATAAGATTCTATGCAAGCATTTTTGTTGGGATAACTTGATCCCTCACACAAGATTTTTCGCTGCTAAGGACCGGCGCACGGCTCCTTGTCAGGCCACCCCACAGCTCTAGCGACCCGAAACCGGCGAGGTGCAGGCACTTTGGCCGCCGCTTGCCCGTGGATGACGGTTCTCGGCTCCCCCCTGCCCGTTCCGGTCACGGTTCCCCAACAACCTATGACAGCCGCGCTCAATGGCGCTGGCGTGTCGCGCATCCGATCGCGACCTGGTCGTCCGGCGGCAAGACACCGGAACGCCTCACCGTTGTGTCGGACGCCGATGAAGACACGATTATCGAGCGCATCGAAGATGCTGTCTAAAAAACTCGGTTCATCGCCGCCGTTGGCTTTTCGCCCGCACGGGATTCTTAAGCTACACAACGCTACACATGCTTAGTTTCTTCCGAACCAAATACGGTCACCGGCTCTCGCCCCCCTCACCCACCGCGATTTCCCTCTTCCGGCTGTACATACGCAACTCCGAGCAGCAGCCGCTTACCTTCAAAATCCAGCCCCCATGAAGGCAAACCGCACGTCAGTGGCCAAACCTCGTAGCTGCTCGACGTATTCTGACGCAACTTGCCCAGTCCGAATATCCACCCACATCAAACGAAAGTTCCAATAGGAGATTCACATGGCAGCATCACGCGTCGGATTCTGGTACGCCACGGGTCCAGCAAAGAAAGAGTATCGCCCTGGCGACGCAGCATTTTCTCTGCACACTGTTGTCTCGGACAAATCCGAGTTTCCGGAGCATGTGACCGTCGAGAACGGTGGTGGCCAGCGGTTTCCTGTGGCACTATCGCTGATCGAAGCGATAGCCTCGCCCCCGGGCCACATGTATTCGCACACCGA
>Ga0182027_10009403_pt1 | contig 14049 bp, 7 predicted proteins | sample 712E1DmetaG_FD_121300 | JGI IMG/M metagenome (GOLD analysis project Ga0182027, IMG submission 121300) | Permafrost microbial communities from Stordalen Mire, Sweden - 712E1D metaG (Illumina Assembly) | ecosystem: Environmental > Terrestrial > Soil > Wetlands > Permafrost | place: Sweden...
ATGCTCAAGCACTGGATTGACCCCGCCACCTTCGATCTCGATGGTTTCCGCTGCGATGTCGCCTACGAAGTCCCCACCAGCTTTTGGGAAGAGGCCCGCGCCGAGCTGACGAAGGTCAAGCCCGACATCATCCTGCTCGCCGAGGCCAGCAAGCCCGAGCTGCTCGTCAAGGCCTTCGATGTGGATTATTCGTGGCCCTTGCACTCCACGTTGAACGACGTCCTGCTCCGCGGCGCTCCCGCCACCGAGTTCAAACGGTCCTGGGAGGAAAGCCGCCGGCAGTTCCCTCAGGGAGCGCTCCACCTGCGCTTCTCCGATAATCACGATGAGGCCCGCGCGGTCGCCCGGTTCGGCGCCAAAGGCGCCCTCGCCGCGTCGGCCCTGATGTTCTCGCTCGATGGCGTGCCGCTGCTTTACAACGGCATGGAAGTCGGCGACGCGACCGAGTCCGGCGACCCGGCGTTGTTCGAGAAGCTGCCGGTCTTTTGGCATCCCAAGGACCGGCCCCCGTTGCGCCAGATTTACCAGGGCCTGATCCGCCTGCGCAAACAGTACCCGGCGTTTTGCAGCGATCGGGTCATCTGGCTGCACAACTCCGACGAAGCCAACCTCGTCACCCTGATGCGCCTGGATGACAAGGACGAACTCATCACGGTCATCAACTTCTCCAACCGCCCCATCACCGGCTGGGTCGAAGTCTTGCACGACCGCGAATTCAAACCGGTGCGGATTGCGGGCCTGCCCGAGGCGTCGGCGGAAGGTTTCCCGCTGTTCCGCCTCAACGGGTTCGATTGGCGGATTTACCACCGCGCCGCCAAGTGATGCTTTGATCGCATGGTTACTCATTTTCTGTGCCGAAACCCCGGGCGGCTGGCGCTGGGGCTGGCGCTCGTGCTCGGCTGGGTTGTGGGGGCCACGGCGCGCGGCGCGGCCGCCGACACTCCTCCGCCCCTTGATCCCGTGCGAGTCCGCGAGTTGGTCCGGCGCACCCGGAATGGGGAGACTTTGTCGCGGGAAGACCCGGATTACCTGACCTACGCTCGCGAGCAAATCCGGCAACGCACCCGGCAGTCTGGTTCTCCGGGCCAAGGCGGCTGGTTACTCGCCTCTAAACCGAAGCCGCGAGGAGAGTAACGCCTCGCTTAAAGGGAAGAGCTATGCAGGCACAAGAACTTCATGTGGTGACGGGCGCCTTTGGGTACTCCGGGAAATACATCGCGGCGCGGCTGCTGCAGGCAGGACATCGCGTGCGCACGCTGACGAATTCCCTCGGGCGCGCCAATCCCTTCGGCGGCCAGGTTGAAGCCCGGCCCTACGATTTCGCGGACCCGGCGAAGCTGGCGGACTCGCTGCGGGGCGCTACGGTCCTCTACAACACTTACTGGGTGCGCTTCAATTATGCCGGGTTTTCGCAATCCGCCGCGGTGGAAAACACGTTGCGGCTGTTCGCGGCCGCCAAAGAGGCCGGAGTGAGCCGCGTCGTCCACATCAGCATTGCGAATCCCTCTGAAGATTCGTCGCTCGAATATTTCCGGGGCAAAGCCCGCTTGGAACGCGCGCTGCGAGAGTCGGGTCTCTCGCACGCCATCCTGCGACCCACGGTGCTCTTTGGCCAGGAGGACATCCTGATCAACAACATCGCCTGGTGTCTGCGTCGGATGCCGGTCTTCGGCGTGTTTGGCGACGGCCAATATAAGCTGCAGCCCATCTTTGTGGATGACCTGGCGGCGCTCGCGGTCGAGCAAGGCCGACAACGCGCCAACGCGGTCATTGACGCCATTGGCCCGGAAACCTTCACCTACCGCGAATTGGTCCGTGAGATCGGCCGGATTATCGGGAAACCCAGGCCGATCCTGTCGGTGCCGCCATGGCTTGGTTATGCGTTCGCCTGGCTCATCGGCAAAGTCACGGGTGACGTGGTGATCACCCGGGACGAGATTGAAGGTCTGATGCGAAACCTGCTCTGCACGAATTCGCCGCCCGCCGGTCCGACCCGCCTGACCGACTGGGCGCGGGCGCACGCCGCAACCTTGGGCCAGCATTACGCCGGCGAACTTGCCCGCCGCAAGCGTTAGAGGGCCAGCAGCAGCCGCTTGATCTCCCGCAGGCGGGGGCTGGCGGTTTTCGTGGTCAAGCGCGGGAATTTGCCGCCCACCATGAGGTAATCGTTGCTGCGCGTGAGCATCAGCCGGTCTTCCTTCACTTCGATGGCCGTGATCCCCCGCTCGCCCGCCACCACCTTGAGTTCGCCCACTTGCAGCAACAGGTCCAGCGGCGGCGGCAGCGGGCCAAAACGGTCGCGCAGCTCGCGTTGCAGGCTCCGCAGCGCGGGAATGTCCGTCGCCTGGGCCAGCTTGCGATAGATCTCGATCCGCTGCCGGGTGTCGGCGATGTAGCGGAAGGGAATGTAAGCAGCCGCCGGCGGCTGAACGCTGAGCTCTCGCTCGCTCAACCCCTCTGCTGACCGTGGACTGTGGACTGTGGACTCCGGACTTTCCCCAACCGGTCCGAGCCCCAGAAAATCCAGTCGCACCTGCACCTCGACCCGCGGTTTGACCTTCTCCCCTTTCAACGCCGCGACGCTCTGCTTGAGCAACTGGCAGTAAAGCTCGAAGCCGACCGCGGTGATGTGTCCGCTCTGCTCGGCCCCGAGCAGGTTGCCGGCGCCGCGGATTTCCAGGTCGCGCATGGCGATCTTGAACCCGCTGCCGAGCGTCGAATACTGCTTGATCGCGCTGAGCCGCTTGCGAACGTCGGTGAGCAGCCCGCCGTGGCGCGGCAACAGCAGGTAGGCATAAGCCTGGTGCTTGTAACGGCCGACCCGGCCCCGCAGTTGATAAAGGTCGCTCAGGCCAAATCGGTCTGCGCGGTCAATGATGATCGTGTTCGCATTCGGAATATCCAGGCCGCTCTCGATGATGGTGGTGGACAGGAGCACGTCGGCCTGGCCGTTGACAAAGCGCGTCATGACCTCTTCCAGCTCATCGCTATGCATCTGGCCATGGCCGACGACGATCCGGGCGTTCGGCAGGAGCCCGCGGAGTTTTTGGGCCATCGTGTCAATGGTCATCACCCGGTTGTGCAGAAAGAAGACCTGTCCCCCGCGGTTGATTTCCCGCTGGATGGCGTCGCGGATGACGCGCTCGTCGTAGGCCGTCACGATGGTCTCGACCGGCAGGCGGTCGTGAGGGGGTGTTTGGATCGTGCTCATGTCGCGCGCGCCGGTCAGCGCGAGGTAGAGCGTGCGGGGGATGGGCGTGGCGCTCAGGGTGAGCACATCCACCAGCCGGCGCAGCAGCTTGAATTTCTCCTTGTGCATGACGCCAAAGCGCTGCTCCTCGTCAATGACCACCAGGCCGAGGTCCTTGAACGCAATGTCGGCCTGCAACAGGCGATGCGTGCCGATCACGATGTCCACGGCGCCGGCGGCCAGGTCCGCCACGACTTGTTCCTGCGCGCGGCGGCTGCGAAAACGGGAGAGCAGTTCCAGGCGGATCGGATAATCGGCCATGCGCTCGCGGAAGACGTTGTAGTGCTGCTGGGCGAGCACGGTGGTCGGCACCAGCACCGCGACCTGTCTGCCATCCAGCACGGCTTTGAAGGCCGCGCGGATGGCGACTTCCGTCTTGCCGAAGCCGACATCGCCGCAGATCAAGCGGTCCATCGGTTTCGGGCGCTCCATGTCGGCCTTGGTTTCGACAATCGCGCGCAGTTGGTCGGGCGTTTCTTCGTAAAGGAAGGCGCCCTCGAACTCGCGCTGCCACGGCGCGTCGCCGGCAAACGCATGCCCTGGCTGGGACTCGCGCGCTGCCTGGATAGCCAGCAAGTCGCTGGCGACATCCCGCACGGCCCGTTCCGCCTGGGCCTTCGCCCTGGCCCAGCGCGTGCCGCCCAGCGTGTTCAGCGGCGGTTGCGCCTTGCCGGTGCCGACGTATTTGCTGATCAGGTGCGCTTCCGTCACCGGCAGGTAGAGTTTGGGCGGCGGCTGCGCCGGGTCCGCCGGGGCGTATTCGATCACGAGACATTCCTGCCCCGAAGCCGTGTTTGGGCCCGTTCCCTCCGTCGGCCTGGTGCCCAGGCCGGTGGGCAACACCTGTAATCCGACATACCGGCCAATGCCGTGCTGCAAGTGGACCACATAGTCGCCCTCCTCCAATTCTGTGAAATCAATGTCGAGCGCCGAGCGCGCTGCCAGCGCGTGCGACGATTTAAGCCGGCGGGGCCGCGGCACCTTGTAGCGCCCAAAGATTTCGGCGTCGGTGACCACCACCAGCCTGGCCGCGTCGCACAGAAAGCCCCGCGCCAGCGTGCCTAGATAAGTCCAAAGTCCGGAGTCCAAAGTCCAAAGTCCTGAGTCCAAAGCGCAAGCTCCCGCCGAATTGCGTGTTTTCGGACTTCGGACTTCGGACTTTGGACTTTCCTGCACTAGACCGTATTCCTGCCAAATCTCGGCAAAGCGCTGCCGTTCGCCGTCGTTGTTGCAGAACACATGCACGGCGTAGCCCTGGCGCAACCAGCGGTGCAGTTGGACAAAAAACTCGCGCCGTTGCGCCTCGGCGATCTGCGGCTCCGGAGGGCGGTCGGGGAGCGGCCGGAACGCTTCGAGGCTGGGGAGCTGCAGCGCGGGACTCTCCTCCCCATCGGGTTCCGCCATACCGCAATCCCCTGCCAGGCTCGAAGCCCAGTCGGCGTCTGCGACCTGGAGAAGGGTCAGCCCCTTCGCGGCAGCCCGTTCCTGGAATTCGGCCCACGTGACATAGAACGGATCGCCTGAGGGGACCTGCTGCGCGTATTCGTCCGCGCGCTCCGCCAGTTGCTCGGGCTCGCAGAGCAGGAAGACTGTGTTCGAAGGCAAATAATCCAGCAGCGTCCCAAGCCTCTCTCCTTCGGACTTCGGACTTCGGATTTCCTTCGGATTTCGGATTTCGGATTTCGGATTTCCATCTACCATCCCCTCGCCCCTTTTGAGCAGCCCCAACTCCCCAGCGGGCGGGATAGTGATCGCGCTAATCTCATCGCGCGACATCTGGGTCAGCGGATCGAAATAGCGTAGAGATTCGATTTCATCGCCAAAGAACTCCAGGCGCACGGGCCAGGGGCTGGTCAGCGGGAAGACATCGAGGATGCCGCCGCGCAGGGCGAGTTCGCCTTTTTGCGTCACCTGCGCTTCCGGTTCATAAGCCTGCTGCTCGAGCCACTCGGCGAGGTCCAGCGGGTCAAGGTGGTCCCCCTGGGCCAACACGCGAGTGCGGTCCCTCAACGTGTGGCGCGTAAAGGTGCGCTGGAGCAGCGCGGTGACGCTGGTGACGACGATCGGTTGGAGCGCCGACATTCCTGTCGGCTTAGTGCCCTCGTCGCCAGATGCCGACAGGCGTGTCGGCGCTCCTGGGGGTTCATGGCCAGGGGCAAGACCGCAGAGCGCGACGAGCGTCTCCAGGCGCTCGCTGATGACATCGGCATGAGGGAGCCGGGCGTCGCCGGGCAGGACTTCCCAAGCGGGATAGAAGAGCGGTTGGGGATTGCGCATTGCGGGTTGTGGGATGGAGGATGCGTCGAGGCTTCTCGCTTTCGCCGGGGCCGACGCACCATCAGCTCCTGACTTCTGTCTCCCGCCTCCTGCCTCCTGCCTTCGGACTTCGGACTTCGGACTTCGGACTTCGGACTTCACCGAAAGCCACGTCGTAAGGTCCTGGTGGGCCAGTTCCTGAGTCCGGAGTCCCTCGAGCACGAGCACGATGGGGCGCCGGGGAAAAAGCTGATGCAGCAGGGCGGCCAAAAACGGCTGCGCGGGGGCGCTGACGCCGGCACAGGACAACACTCCCCCCTGCTCCAAACGCCGCGCCAGGAGTTGCGCGGCGGGAGTTTGCGAAACTCGAGCAAACAACTCGCTTGCCGCTGTGATTGCCAAATCCTGCGTCAAGCAGGAGAAAGGTCGCAGCCGGCAAGGTGCGCGTCAAGGGGCCAGAACAAACGGGCCAGATAACCCCCAGGGCCATTGACAAAGTCCGGCGCGCGGGCCTCCGGCCCGCTTTGGGTATGCCAACGCTCGGCGCGCCACCAGAATCGGAACCCCATCCCGACTGGCGAGTCGAAAGCGGGCCGGAGGCCCGCGCGCCGGACTTTGTCAATGGCCCTGAGATAACCCCGCGGGAGCGATTTGTATGAAATGGAGGTCTCGCTCGGCCAATGAATTCCACCCTCTGCGCAGAGCCGATTCGGCCAATGACAGCGTTCTCCGTGACCAGGTTACAGTCAGACAAGCGATTTTCCCCAGGTTTTGACGAATCATCCCGGGGGTGCGAGCGTCCAATTGGCAACGATTTGACGACTGTTGATATATGAAAACGACTCACTGCACAATGATGGCCTTACTGGCAGGCATAGCCGGCCTGGTGTTCTTCGGCCCCGCGATGGTCGCGCGGGCCCAAATAGCGGTCCCGCCTCCGGCCCCGGAAGTGCAACTGCGGTCGGCGGCTGAACTGGACCAGCTTTTGGGGCCAATTGCGCTTTACCCCGACCCGTTGATCGCGCAAATCCTGCCGGCGGCGACGTTGCCCTCGCAAATCGTCCTGGCGGATCGGTACGTCAACGGTGGCGGTGACCCGAACCTGATTGACGAGCAACCCTGGGATTCGAGTATCAAGGCGCTGGCCAGATACCCGACGGTTCTCAAATGGCTGGACGATAACCTGGGGTGGACAACCACCCTGGGGCAGGTGTTCCTGTATCAGCAGCAGGATGTGATGGATTCGATTCAACGGCTTCGCGCCCGGGCCCTGGCCCTGGGTAACCTGCAAAGCACCCCGCAGGAGACAGTTGTTAGCGACAACGGGATCATCGAAATCCTCCCCGCCGATCCGCAGGTAATGTATCTGCCCGTGTATCAGCCAGCGATCGTCTTTTTCCAGCAGGCATACGGCAGCCCGTTCATCTCCTTCGGCCTCGGTTGCGCGGTGGGAATGTGGCTCGACCACGACTTTGACTGGCACCATCACCATCTCATCGTCTGGCGTCAGGACCACCCGCGCCCTCCGGATTGGTGGGTGCGCCGGCCCGGCCAACGGCCCCCGGCAGAGGCGGCCCATGCGACTGTCTGGCAGCCGGCCAATCGTCCCGGCCCCGGCGCCGTGGTCATGGACCGCGGGTGGGGTTCTCGCCCGGCCCAGGGCCCCGTCGCTGTAATCGGGGCTCAACCCAGGCCGGCGGAACGCCACGGAACCCCGGCGCCGGCCCCCCGACGGCCGGAACCGGCGGTGGTCCAGCACCCGGTGGAGACACACCCTGCGCGGCCCGCCAGCGGCGCACTGATCGGGGTCCAGAGTGCGCATGAGACCCAGCAGTTTAGCAACCGCGGCCAGGAAAGCCGCCATACAACTGTATCCCAACCGCCGGCCCCCGCCCCGCATGCGGCTGCGCCCGCACATTCGGAGGCCCCGAGTCGCCCATCTGGTGGCGGCAGACACTGATCCCCTGGACCCAATAACCACTGCAAGAAAGGATATTAACCAATGAGATTCTACCATTCTTTACCGGTTCGCCGGGACACCAAAGTTGTGCTCGGATTACTGCTCATGGCCCTCCTGTGGGCGCTGCCCGGGCGCCTGCTGGCTGCGGAAGAGAAGCGATTCAGTTCCCCCCAAGCCGCCGTGGACGCGCTACGAGCGGCGGTCGAGCCGAGGGATACTAATGCCCTGCACGCGATTTTCGGTCCTGCCGCCCACGGCCTGGTTTCCGTGGATGTGGTGGAGGCCGCTCAGGAGCGGGATCTGTTCGTGCACCGCCTCGAGGAGAAGATCAATCTCGTTTCCCAATCCGACTCGAAGCAGGTGCTGCAACTGGGCGCCGACGGCTGGCCCTTTCCCATTCCGCTGGTGAAAGAAGCCGGGCAATGGTTCTTCGATACCGAAGCTGGCCGGGAGGAGATTCTCAACCGGCGCGTTGGGGCGAACGAGCTGGGTGCCATTAACGTCTGCCGCGCCTACGTGCAGGCCCAGCGCGAATATGCCGGCGTGGACCGCAACGGGGATGGAGTGCTGGCATACGCCCAGCATCTTCGCAGCACTCCGGGCACGCACGCCGGCCTCTACTGGTCCACGCGGACGGGCGACGAACTCAGTCCTTTGGGCCCGCTGATCGCGCAGGCGCGGGTCGAAGGCTACCGGCAACAGACTAAGATTCTGGCTGGGGAGCAGTCGCCCTACCATGGTTACTACTTCACAATCCTGACCCGGCAGGGCAAGTATGCGCCGGGTGGCAAATACGACTATATCATCAATGGACACATGATCGGCGGATTCGCGCTGGTGGCGTGGCCGGCGGAGTGGGGCAACACCGGGGTGATGACCTTCATCGTCAACCAACAAGGCAAGGTTTATCAGAAAAACCTCGGGCCCAAAACCTCCTCCGTTGCCAAGGCAATGACCGCCTACAACCCGGATAACACCTGGACGCTCGCGCGGGAGGAATAGAGCTGAAAGGCCACGCATTGACAGCCATCGTCGGTGGTCGGTTGCGCCCTGGCGGCATGTTGCCCCCGGCGTGCCTTCAGGAGTTGAGGCCCGGGCGTCGGCACCGGGGGCTCAGGGCAACGCTCAGCGCCTTGATGGTTATTTACCTCACCCTGCCGGGACCGACAGCCGACGCCGGCAACCTCACGATTGTCGCCAACCCGGGCCGCTTTGGCACCGTCGAGAAGGCGGCGGTGGCCGAACGGGAAGTCAACTGGTGGGATAACGCGACTGCCGATGACAACGCTTGCACGGAATGCTTCGCGGCAACGGAGCTGCGACATTTCCTCTCAGCCTGCACCGGGAAGCCGGAGAGCGAGATTCCTCTCTCGGCCCCCGGCCAGATGCCTGCGAGCGGGGACGTAGTGCTGATCGGCAGCGTCGGCTCGAATCCGCTGATTGAGTCCCTGGCGCCGGCCGCCGGCAAGGACTTCGCGCCGCCGGTCGCGGAGGCGTTCTACATCCTCGCGCTGCACGATAGCGGCCGAACGATGACGGTCATCAAAGGCAGCGACCGCGTCGCCGCGCTGTATGGCGTTTACGCTTACCTCGAAAGGCTCGGCTTCAGGTTCTACGGCCTGGGGGAGCGTGACACGGTGCCCGGATCATGGGCCACGCCGGTGGCGCTGCCACAAAAGCTCGATTTGAGGGAGCGGCCCGATTACCTCACCCGCGGGTTCTGGGTCACCGACGACCGCGGCGACCGTGCGTTCTTCCTGTGGATGGCCCGGAACCGGCTGAACCTTTGGGGTGCTCAGCCCAGAGAGGACCCCGCCTTCCTCAAAAAGCTCGGCATGAAGTTCCTGGCGGGTGGCCATGACACTCAGGCGCGCTGTCTCAACCCCAAGACCTATTTTCAATCACACCCGGAATGGTACGGGCTGCGCGGCGGGAAGCGCAGCGGCAAGATCGCCGGCGGCCTCGGCGACAACTTCTGCACCTCGAATGCGGAAGCCGCGCGTGAGTTGGCGAAGAACCTGGTGCAGGAGTGTATTGACGGCGAATGGCGGCACGCGGATTTGCTCAACGTCTGGATGCTCGACAACGGCAAATGGTGCGAGTGCGATGCCTGCAAGGCGCAGGGCTCATGCACCGACCGGCTCTTGAGCGTCGTCCACACGGTGAGCCAGGCCATAACGGCCGCCCGCAAGGAAGGCCGGCTCAAACGTAACGTGCAAATCGTCACCCTTGCCTACCACGAGACTTTGCCGGCGCCGGCCAAACCGCTGCCGGCGGACTTTGACTATGCGAATTGCCTGGTGACCTATTTCCCCATCGAGCGCTGTTACGTCCACACGCTGGCGGACCCGGCCTGCACTGAGATCAATGACGCGCTGCGCCGGGATTTGCAAGGGTGGACAACCGGCGCGGATCGGCGCTACACCGGCGCACTGCTGATCGGCGAGTATTACAACGTCAGCTCGTTCAAAACACTGCCGCTGTTGTTTACCCGCATGATGGCGGCAGACATTCCGTGGTATTACCAGACCGGGGCCAGGCATTTCCACTACATGCACGTGCCCACGCAGTTGTGGGGCACCTGGCGGCTGAATCAGTACCTGATGGGCCGGCTGCTGTGGAACGTGCGCGCGGACGTGCCGGAGATTCTGGACGAATACTTCAAACGCGCCTACCCGACCGCCGAGGCGCCGATGCGGACTTTCTACCAGGAATTGGAATACGCCGCCGCCAACTTCAAGGCGTTCAAGCATTACATCGGCGTCAACGGCGTGCGCTACACGATGCGGAACCTGCTGACCAATGACAGCGCCGAAATCTTTCCTTACCAGCACCTGCATTATGAACCGTATCATCCCGCCCAAAATGACGGGCCGGACGTGGTGGAGATGGTGGACGCGATGGCCCGCGCGCACCGCGCCATGGATGACGCGCTGCTGGCCTGCGCCGACCCCACCGAACGGGCGCGGCTGGTTGAAGATGAGCGGCGGTTTGCGTATGGCGAAGCGACCGTGAAATTCTATTACCACCTCGTGCGAACCGCGCTGTTCCACCGCAAAGGGAACCAGGAACTCGCGCGTTGGGAACTTGAACGCGCGGAACGCGAGGCGACGATCCTTCGAGGGATTGTGGACCTCGTGCAAGTGTCGGGGACGGGCGCGAATGGGAAGGACGGGCTCGATGCGAGTCAGGCCATGCCCGTCTATGAGCACTTCAAGAAGCTGTTGAATGTTGAGCCATGACCTTGTCCCGAGCAACACGTATGCGGAGTAGGATCGCAGCGCGGCAAAGCCGCGACCGAACCAGATCAAGCAAACTGGAGGACCTGGTCGCTTGCATCGAAAAGCATCTCGGCAAGACGTAATACTGCTTGGGTTTGCGGCGGCTGGTTTGCTGGCGGCCACCAGCCTCAACGCCAACGGCTTTCTTTTCACCCGCGCCTCGCCGGGGAACATCGCCGAGCCGACGCAAAAGGCGATTATCCTGTACGACCAGGGGCGGGAAGATCTGATTCTGCAGGCCAAGTATGAAGGGCCGGCTCGGGATTTTGGCTGGCTCATCCCGGTGCCGGGATTGCCCGAAGTCAGGCAGGGCGCGATGGATTGTTTCCATGATTTGAGCCGGTTGACTCAGGAACCGCTGTGGCCTGAGGAGTTCGACGAGAGGTCCTTGCTCTCCAGCGACGGAGGAGCGAGCCGGATCAAGGCGGTCGAGATCAAGACTATCGGCGCGTTTCAAGTGGCTGTGTTCTCCCCGCAAGAAACCACCAGCCTGGCTAAATGGCTGGCCACCCGTAAGTTCATTCTGCCGAAGGCGCAGCAGCCGCTGCTGGATCGTTATTTCACCAACCACTGGTATTTCGTTGCGGCCAAAGTCAACCCCAACGGGAAGGGGTTTGTGTTGGAACCAGGCCGGCGGACTAAATCGCCGACTCCGCCATCGGCCGGGTTGGGGCGCGTCAGTGGCGAGTTGCCGCCGCTCATCATCAGTTTCTCGTCTGCGAAATGCGTGTTCCCTCTGGCGCTGTCAGCCGTCACGGCTAAGAAGTCTGAAGTTAGAGTCTTTGTTCTGTCCAACGAGCCGGTGATGGGCCGGGCCATTTTCGAGAAGCAGTTCCAGGCCTGCTGCCGTGAGCAGACGGAGTGGATCAGGCAACGTCCCGCGCGCGAGAAGGAATGGTATGACACGCCGAAGCGAGAGCAGGCGCAACTGTTGGAATACGAGACGAAAATGAGACAGTTTCATCGTCCGAGTGCGTTCAGCGACCCCGCTGATCCGCAGCCACCTCTCGAAGTAATGCTGTCCTTGAGGCCGAAGTCCGCCCCTTTAGGGCCCTTCTCCGAAACCGACGAAGACTTTCTCGGCGGGCTGGACCTGGTGAAGGTCAGGGAAACCGGGGCCAAAGACCTGCCGGCGTGCGCGATGCAGTTGCCGCGGCTGATCGGCAAATCCTGGTGGCTGAGCATACAGGCTGAAAACTTTGAGCCGGAAGAGATGTGCGACCTCGAATTCGAGCCGGCGTTGCCCATGTTCGCCGAGAAGCTTCATTCAAATGAAGGGCGAATCCTCGCCCATTGGTTGCTGCCTCGGTTTGGCGCCCGGGCCGTTCCGCTCGTGCTGGCCGGGTTGAGCAATTCCGACCTGGCCGAACGCAGAGCGGCGGCTTCTGCAATGGCCCGAATGGCTGATCCGCGGTTGGTGACCCCCTGGCGGGTTTGCTAACGGACGCCGACGCGCGCATTCGCGCCAGCGCGTGCCAGGCTGCCGGATCGAATTGGGACAGCGCGTTTGCGCCGCGGCTGGTCCAGTTGTTGTCCGATCAAGACCCCGCCGTCTGCTGGGCGGCCTGCAACTGCCTGCAGGCGCATCCCGCCGAATCCACAAACCACCTCACGACTTACGAAGAGATGGTCGCCGAAGGGGGCGCGACCGCTTTGCCTGCCATGAAGTTGTTAATGCTTCCGCACGTGGAAGTGCCCAAAGCGGCGTTGGTCCCCCTGATGGCGTCCCCCGAGTATTGTACGGCTAGGACGGCTGAGTGGCTCCTGCGCGACCGGAAGCTTGATCTGGACGAAATCTCACCGCTGCTGACCAACTCGCTGCCCAGGGCTCGATACCAGGGCCTCGTTGCCCTCATCCGCCTCGGTGACAAGCTGGCGATAGACCGGATGGTCTCGATGCTGCGGGACCCGCACGAGGGCCTGCGCTGGATTGTGCGCACCAACCTGCGGCGGTTGTCGGGGGAGAAACTCGGAGCGGACCCGGCCGCGTGGGAGAAATGGTGGGCGGAAAACCGGGAGACGTTTACGCCGGCGCCTCCTCGCCGCACCGCAAATAACTGATCATTTCCACCGCGTTAGGATGCCTGAGTCTTAATCCTTCACCATCCAACCCCACGGCAGGGCAAAGATATCTTTGTCCAACGGTCTGGCCTTGCCGGCATGCAACACCACACCACAAACCAAATTGTGGCCTTTCTTGAGTACACCTTTGAACGCCTGAATGCCGGAAGCGTCTGACGGGCTCACCTGACTGCTGGATTTGATTTCGATGGCGACCAGCTTGCCGCTCTGTTCCAGGATGAAATCTACTTCGCGTCCCGCTTGGTCCCGCCAATAATGAAGCCGCCGATTCGCCGGGTCCAGGGCTCGCCAGGACTGAAGAGTCTGGTAGATCGTTTGCTCCAGCCAGAAGCCCGAATCCAGCCGCTTGCCAACGTCCTCCGGCGCGCGAATGCCGGCGAGCCATGCGGCCAGTCCACAGTCCGACCAGAGCAGTTTTGGCGCCTTCACCATCGCGGAGGAGAGATTGGTGGAAAATGGCCTGATCCGTGTTATCAGGCAACCCGTCTCCAGCAGGTTCAGGTAACGATGTGCCGTGGGATGGCTCAAGGCAGCATCCCGCGCGAGGTCGGCTTGATTGAGCAATTTGCCAGTTCGGTTTGCGGCCAGTGCCATCAGGCGCTGGAAGTCGGGCAGGCTGGCAACGTCACTCAATTGCCGCAGGTCGCGCTCCAGATACGTCTGCACATAAGCGGCAAACCACAACCCGCGATCGCGATCGGCTTTGATGACCAAGGCGGGTGGGAATCCGCCACGCAGCAACCACCGCTGCCAGTGACCCTTCTCGTCAGGCCAGTCGCGCAGATGGAAATCGCGTGCGAAAAGCCGGTTGACCGGTTCCAAAGCCTCTTTGCGCTGCAACCATTCCGCGGGGCAGAAGGGGGGCAACTCCAAGTAGATCGCCCGACCGGCCAGCGTGTCCGCCACCCGACCCATGAGGAGCAGATGGGCAGATCCGGTCAGCACGAAATCCCCAGCCTTGCGCCGCTCATCCACCGCCCGCTTCACGGCGAGCAGCAGTTGCGGCGCGCGCTGAACCTCGTCCAGGGTGACCGGACGGGTCGTGAGCAGGGAATCCGGATTACGTTCCGCCTGATCGAGCACCCCGACATCATCCAAGGTGAAATAACTCCGTTTGGCGCCCAACATCTTTGCCAGCGTGGTCTTGCCGGTCTGCCGCGCCCCCGTCACCACCGTTACCGGCAGGACCTTTAATGCGGAGTCCAGGTTTCGGCTGAACC
>Ga0182027_10009404_pt1 | contig 14048 bp, 10 predicted proteins | sample 712E1DmetaG_FD_121300 | JGI IMG/M metagenome (GOLD analysis project Ga0182027, IMG submission 121300) | Permafrost microbial communities from Stordalen Mire, Sweden - 712E1D metaG (Illumina Assembly) | ecosystem: Environmental > Terrestrial > Soil > Wetlands > Permafrost | place: Sweden...
ACGCCGAGTTTCTTGGCGTAGCCCGGGTCCAGCGCGTGCTCGGCGTCAATGAACGCCGCCAATCCCCCTGCCTTTTGCGCGTTGGCGATGACGTGCAGCATGAGGGTCGTTTTGCCCGACGATTCCGGGCCGAAAATCTCCACCACGCGCCCGCGCGGCACGCCGCCCACCCCCAGCGCCAGGTCCACCGAGAGCGCGCCGGTGGGAATGAAGCCGATGCCCACCTTGGCCCGCGCGTCGCCCAGGCGCATGATGCTGCCGTCGCCGTAAGTCTTGGTGATGGAGGAGATGGCCGCGTCCAAATCGCGCTGCCGGCCGGCGGAGATTTTGGATTCGGGGGTTTTGTCGGCGGCTTTGTCAGCGGGTTTGTCGGCGGGTTTTTCCGTTTTGGGGGCCATAAGGCTGTTGATTCAAAGGTTATTATTTTCGAGTTAGAAATTGCACAGGATGGGCGGCATTAGTCAAGGGCGCATGTAGATACCTTGATCCTCGCCGAACGCGCATGTCTCCCAGTCCGGGGAGCACACGCGCCCTCGCGTGTGGCTGTCGGCGCCGTCGCCGACTGCTTCCGTTCATTCCGCAGGAAGTGGAGAGGACGGCAAGATGTGGCCGGCGGGGGCGCCGACCACAACACGCGAGGCGCGTGTTCTCCCCAGACCACAGCCGTTTCATCGTTAGTCAATGTCCGCCTCGCTTTCATTTTCCAGCGCGCTGAAATCCATGCAAAGACCGCGCTGGGAGGAGGCGGCAAAATCGAGCAGCGTCCGGGCGGGGGCGCTGGTGAAATTCTTCCGGGCGTCGGCCAGGGCTTCGGCGAATTTTCCCCGGCGTCGAAAGAGTTGGTGGTAAAGTTGTTTCAACTCCAGGCGCTGGGCGGCGGTGAAGCCGGCGCGGCGCAGACCGATGATGTTCAGGCCAGCCAGGCGGTTGGCCCCGCGCGCGATGGCAAAGGGCGGCAGGTCCTTGCTGATGCTCGCGCCGCCTTGCATCAGCGCCAGCGTGCCGACGCGCGTGAATTGATGCACCAGGCAGTTGCCGGAAATAAACGCGCCATCCCCCACCTCGGCATGTCCCGCCAGCAGGGCGCCGTTGGCCATAATGACGCGGTCGCCGAGGCGGACGTTGTGGGCCACATGCGAGTTGACCATGAGAAAATTGTGCGAGCCGATGACCGTGGCTTCCCCGGCCCTGGCGGAACGGTGCGCCGTGAAGCCTTCCCGGAAAAGGTTGTCATCGCCGATTTCCAGGCGGGCCGGCTCGCCCTTGTACTTTACGTCCTGGGGCGCTTCGCCGATGACGCAACCCGCGTAAAAGCGATTTCCCCTCCCGATCGTGGTTTGGCCGGTGAGATACACATAAGGCCCGACATGGCAGTCCGGGCCAATGGAAACCTCCCTGTCAATCACCGCGTACGGGCCAACCTCGACGCTCGAATCCAATTTAGCCCCGGGGTGGACGATGGCGGTGGGATGAATCATGTCTTGACTTGCCGCGGAAATGCCCCGGCGCCGCCCGCCGGCGCCTCCAGGGATCGGAGGCGGGCGGCGCGTGGAATGAGCCGTTAATTCGCCTCGGAATCGCCGGAGAGGATTTTGGTCAGGTGCCGGTCAAGGTCCATCATCGAGCCGGCGCAAGTGGCCTCGCGGGTTTTCACCAGGAGTTTGTCCGACCAGGCTTCCTCCTCCACCTGCTCGTTGATGAACCAGTGGAGCAGAACCTGGGCGGGATAATCCTTCTCCGCCAGCGCGGTTTCATAGGTGGCGTGAATGCCGGCGGTGTTGGCCCGCTCCATTTCCCAGACCGCCTGCGCCACGTCGGTGATCTGCTTGAAGGAGACCTTCGGAGCGGCCAGGGCGGCGATGGTCGGAACCACGTCGCGGTCGGCGAGATGCTTGAGGATTTTCCCGGCGTGGCTCTGTTCCTCCGCCGCCTGGGCGTGAAAAAATTTGGCGAAGCCGCTGGAATGGTGAACTTCGCACCAGTAGGCCATGGCGAGATAAGCTTGAGCGGCCTGCAATTCATAGCCGGCCTGTTTGTTCAGCGCGGTAATAAGTTTTGGAGACATATATAAGTTTAGTTTTGGCGAATGTATCCGGGCCGTTCCCCGGTGTCCACACAATTTGGCCGGGTTTAAAGGAATGTCTTGATTTGCCATGTTTGGGATTTGCCGGATTTGACTCCGGCAGCCGCCCCCCTTCCCCCTCCCGGAAGTGGAATTAAGTGGAACCAAGTGGAACCAAGTGGAATTAAGTGGAATCGGCAGACACCGAACGGAGTGGTGGAGTGTTGGAGTGGTGGTTCCGAAATCCATGGTTTGACCGGGTTTGACTGGGTTTGACCGCGCATGGCCGCGTGGCTGCCGACAACCTGACGAACGAATGGGACGAATCGTGTCCGGCTCCCGCCGCCAAAAGCCGGCTGTCCTGATTCTTCACCCCTTTCCGCGCGGCAAGGTTTTCCTCCCCAACACCCCCTCTTGGTCCCGCCGCCATTCCACCATTCGATTCTTACCATAGGCCGGATATTTTAGCATATAATGGAAAGTCGTCAAGGGAAAAATGCGGATTTTTACGGATGGATGCAAGGCCCTTTCCATTAGACACTTACGTAGCGTACTCAGCGCATAGTCGAGGAGCAAGGCGCCCGGGGCGGCGGGCCGCCGGCGGGAAATCGCGCCGCGGATTCGTTGCAAATCCTGATTCCATCGAACTGCCGTCCCATGCCGGCGATGAAATCGTCCGTTCGGCGGACGTTCATGGGGCCCTGGATTTGACGCGCGCCCGCGCGCGTTTCCGAATCGCCGTGAAATCCGCCGGCGTCAGCGGCTTGGCGGGCTTGTCCGCCGCTTCCAGCAGCCAGGGCTCAAGGCCGGGCGCGACGGCGAAAGGCTTGGACTGTTGGTCGCGCACAGAGCGAAGGACATCATTGACGAGGCCGCTCGCATCCGCGCAGAGGCCTGCCTGAACTTGCTCCTGCAAGAAATCCTCAACGTCTTTGGCCAGCGCAATCGTCATCAACTCAATATGCGGCGGCGGAAAGGCAGCGTCAAAAGCTCATCCGGGGGTTGAGATGCCCGGCGATTTGGCGCGATTCCGGCTGCCGGGAGGCGTGCAGCAACGTCTTCAAGAGTTGCTGGACAAACAGGATGCCGGCGAGGAGCTTACCGCAGAGGAAAGACGCGAGGCGGAAGGACTGGTGGAGGTGGCGGATTTGTTGTCGCTGCTCCGGCTGCGTGCGGAGCGAGCCAACGGCAGCCCGGCTTAAAGTAATACGTCGGTCACTGCAGGTAGGGCGCGCACTCCGTGCGCGCCGCGGCGGGTCCCGATGTGTCGGGACCCGCCCTGCCTTTTCCGCCTTTGTCACTGACTGCATTCTGGATGGCCCCGCCAACTTGGGGTCAGCGCAAAAACCATTTCCGATTTTTCTCGGAGAGGATGTCAGAAAGATCCCGGTCAGAAACATAAAACACCCCGCCCCCCTGTTTGGAGCGAAGCGTCGAACCCTCATTTTTCTGACCCCATTTTTCTGACATCTCTCTCTTTTTGAAAATGTTTCAATTACGCCCCCGAGGCCGGAGGTCATCTTTGCGCGATCACTTACCCACTGCTGCGAAAAAGCGCCTCCACTTTCGCCTTGACCGCTTCATCCATCTTGATCAGCGGGGGCCACTCGCGGGGGAAGCCTTCGCCGGGGAGTTTGCGGGTGGCGTCCAGACCCATTTTGGAGCCGATGGCGAATTGGCTGGTGGCGTGATCCAGCGCGTCGGCCGGCCCTCGGGTGAACAGCGCGTCGCGCTGCGGGTCGGTATTGGCGCAAAGGCGGAACAAAACTTCGCTGGTGTTGTGGACGTTGACCTCCTCGTCCACCACCACAATGTATTTGGCGAACATCATCTGCCCCATGCCCCACAAGCCGTGCATGATTTTGTAAGCCTGCATCGGGTAGGTCTTCTTGATGCTGACAAAGACCAGGTTGTGAAAAACCCCTTCCGCAGGCAGCGCCAAATCCACCAGTTCGGGAAAAGTCATTTTGAAAACGGGCAGGAACAGCTTCGCGCTGGCGCTGCCGATGTAAAAATCCTCCATCGGCGGCATCCCCACGATGGTCGCCGGATACACCGCGTCCCGGCAATGGGTGATGGCTGTCAAGTGAAATGACGGATACAAATCCGCCGGCGAATAATAGCCGGTATGATCGCCAAACGGCCCTTCCGGGCGCAACGGCTCCGCCGGATCCACGTAGCCTTCCAGGACCACATCGGCGTTGGCGGGCACTTCCAGATCGTTGGTCAGGCACTTGACCAGTTCGATTGATTTTTTTCTCAGCCAGCCGGCCAGCACGAATTCGTCCAATCCATCCGGCAACGGCGCGGTCGCGGCAAAGGTCAGGACCGGATCGCCGCCCAGAAAAACGCTGACGGGCATTCGTTGCCCCGTTTCGTAATAGCGTTTGCCGTGGCGGGCCGCCACCTTGTGCAACTGCCAGTGCATGCCGGTGGTCTGGGCGTCAAAAACCTGCATGCGGTACATGCCGACGTTGCGCCGGCCGGTGTCCGGGTCCCGCGTCACCACGCAAGGCAGCGTGATGAAACGTCCCGCATCCAGCGGCCAACATTTGAGAATCGGCAGGTCAAGCAGGGTAGGGCAACTGTAGCGGCGGTCTGTGACCGTCGCCGTATTCTGCGCGCCATCAAACCTTCTCACCACTTCTTGACAAGGGCCGCCGCGCACGATTTTCGGTTTGGCATGGCGCAGATCCAGCGCGGTGCCGAGCAGATGGATCGCTTCCCCAAAGCTGGCGGGCGGCCTGGCCGTCAGCAGCGCGCCCATTTCCGCCGCCAGGGCATCCACCGACGCGGCGCCCAGGCTCATGGCCATGCGTTGATGCGAGCCGAGCGTATTGATGGCGAGCGGAAAGAGCGATGGCCGGCCCTCAATGGTGGGCTGCTCGATCAGCAGCGCCTTGCCGCCGCCGGGCGATTTCATTTCCCGGTCCGCCAATTCGGTGATCTCCAGCTCCGTGGCGACGGGCTGGCGGATGCGTTTGAGTTCGCCCGCCTTCTCCAGCGCCTGCAAAAATCCGCGAAATGAGTCGTAGGCCATACCGTCACTTGCTCCCCGGCTTGACGGCGGGAATTTTGGCCAAGTCGGGCGGCAGTTTGTCCGGCTCGAATGCTTCCAAAATGACCGTGGCCGCGCCGAGTGGGCGCACCCTGGCGGCGAGCGCGGCGCCCAGCTTTTCGACCGCGGGCATCTGCTGCAAGGCCAGGGCGCATTGGAAAAACTGGCGGCTGTGCAAACCGCTGCGCAAAATGAAGTGGCCTTCCAGCAACGCGCCGGTTTGGCGAAAAACCTGCAACGCTTCGTCCTTCGTCATGCCCCCATTTAAAAGTCCGCGGTTCCGGCTGGAAAGCGCAAAATGGACAATTCTGTGTCCGGGTTAAGGAATTGCGCTGAGGCGGAAAAATTGCGTCGCGGATTGGCCAAGCGGGATTTGCATCTGAAAGGTGTTCGGGCCGGTCTGGCTGAAAGGCACATTGGCCGGCGGGGTCCAGTTCACAGGAGCGGCCAGGCTGGTGGCGCTCTGAAGCTGAAAATTCCCGGCTTGTCCGCTCACGAGTTGGAATTGAAGGGTTGCCACGTTGCCCGCGCCCAGACTGGCGCCGACGAATGCGACTGTCGGGGGCAGATTGGTCCAGGGCACGCCGGAATACCAAGCCAGGCCATAAGGCTCCGTCCCGCTGGAATTGGGAACAAAGAGGCGTTCCACCTTCAATTCATAGGCGCCCGGCGCCAAGCCGGTTACGTGCAGGTGCTGAACCGTGTCCAGCGCGCTGAGGGATTGGGCGACGGTGACCCCGTTGCAATAGAGGACCAAAGCGAGGTTGTTCTGCGCATCGGTGTTCGTATTGACGTAAAAAGTATCCGCCGCGTCAATCCGGCCGTTGCCGTTCACGTCGGACCAGAACGTGTGCCGATCCCAAGTCAGAGTGACATCCAGATCGGCGGTTGCGGCCGGACTGCCGAGGCGGTAGCTCACGACGCCATTGGTGGAGCCGGGGATGTTGGGGCCGGGAGCGTACGTGCCGAAGATCGTCGTGAAATCAAAGCCGGGCACGGCCACCGGGCCGGACGGTTGCTGGCCGGCGGAATACATGGCATAGACGCGTTGGAGATTCAAAATGCCGGTGCCCTGCTGGTTATCCAGCGGCACAGTCTGCGAGTTGGCCCAGGGTGAACCGTCATCGTCCAGAGCGGTGACGCCGGAGTTCATGAGAATGGCTTTGATGAGGCGGTGGTCCCGATTCAGGCCATATTGCTTGGCGTAGCCAATCATCTGCACGGCGGCGCCGGTGAGAAAAGGCCCGGCAAAACTGTTGCCCCAGAAACCCGTGGAGTCCGGAAAACCCTCCCGCCAGTCCCAGTTGGGGGCGATGCAGTTTGTGGCGCCGTCGCCGAGAAGATCGGGTTTGCACCGGCCATCGAGGGTCGGACCGTAGTTATCGAAGCTCCATGCGTGGATGAGATCCGTGTCCAGTCCGCCGACCGTGATGACATTGCGGGCGGCGCCGGGCGCGGTGGGAATGGTGGGATCGGTCAACTCGTTGACGTAGGCCACACAGACAATGTTGCTGGCGTAAGCCAGATAATCCGCCATGAGGTCTGAGTCGGGAGCTTCGCCGCTTTCACTGTCGGCAACCGAGCCTGACCACCAGGACCAAGGCATATTGATCACTTCCGCGCCATTGGTGAGAAGGACGTTGGCGGCATCGAAAATATCCAAGACCGGGAGGTTGGGAACATTGGCGCGGTTGATGAATTCCGCGGTCACGTACCGGGCGTCGGGCGCCAGGCCGGTGATGTCCCCGCTGTTCGCGCCGCGCGCGAGGACAATGCCCATGACGCCGGTGGAGTGGATGGAATTGGTGGGGCTGCCCGCGACGCCGCAGTTGTTCTGGACCGCCGCGATGAGCCGCGGCCGCCCGCGCGAGTCATTGCCGGTGAACCAGGGGTGCAGGAAATCAAAGGCGTCATCCATGGTTCCAACAATCACATCGGTGCCCATGCTCAAATTGGTGCGTCCGAATTCGGCATCCACCAGCGCCCATTGCGGGAGGATGGAGCCGCCGACCCCGAGGCGGATGGTCATCGTTTTGCCGGAGTTTTTGGCGGAAATAATGGCGTTGCCTGAATCCACCGTGACTGTGATCGGGTAGGTTCCCGGTTTGTACATCAACCACGGGCCCCAATAATGGTACCAGGCTGTGGAGCCGGTGTACCCGCAGCCCCAGTTGATGGCGGGGGCGATATTTGTCCAACCGTTCACGACGCGAGCCAGAGTGTAGTACGTGCAAACCGGGTTAAAGTAATCGTAATCTACTTCCACCCAAAAGGGCACGCCTGCGGTTGCGGTGATGGGATTATCATTGGCGTCCACGATCTTAATGCCAGTGACGACAATATCCGGTCCCCCGGGAGCGTCTGGTTGAGGCCGTTGCGGCTGTGGGGGAGAATGGGAGGCGCGAGCCGCTTCGGCCGCCAGATCCCGCCCACCGGGCTGGCTGGAGTACCACGGAGCCGGAATCCCCTGCAGGCCGGCAGAGCCTCGCGGTTGCGCAGCCTCCTGGCCGGACACCTGCGGCGCGGCCAAGAAAGCCGTCAAGGCGAGATATAGAATTACTGCTGATTGCGACCGGAACTTCATAGCCTATATATAGATTGCATAAAGAAGTCGAAGCCTCAAACAGAATCTCCTGGAAGTGTTTGGCCTGAGAATTGGCTCGCTTCGGCGCGCGGAATTGCCAATGCTGGCGGCGTGCCGAAATGGGTGAAAATGATCATCGGGATTCTGTTGCTGCCGGTGTGCGCGGGAACCGCCCAGGCGGTCTGGCTGGCCTTGAGCCAGATCGGCGGCGTGGAGCGGGTCTGGCTCCCCATGCTGGCCGGGGCGGCCTGCTGGATTGTGGTCTTTCTCCTCCTGCCCAAGCCGATGTGGGTCTATATTTTCGGCCATGAATTGACGCACGCGGTCTGGACCTGGCTTTTCGGCGGGAGCGTCCGAGGATTCAAGGCCGGCTCCGAAGGGGGCCATGTGGTGAGCACGAAGAGCAATTTCCTCATCGTGCTGGCGCCTTATTTTTTCCCGGTGTACGCCGCGCTGCTGACGCTGGTTTTCGTGGTCTGCACTCTATTCGGGGCATGGCATCCGGCCTATGTGCCGTGGTTTCACCTGCTGCTCGGCGCGGCGTATGCTTTCCACCTCACGTTCACCTGGCACATCTTGCGGACCCGCCAAACGGACATCACCAGTCAAGGCTATATTTTTTCCGCCGCCGTGATTTTCCTGGGCAACGCGCTGGTGCTGTTGATCGGCGTGCCGCTGCTGGCGCGGCACAGTTTGGTGGAGGCGCTGATTTCCTGGCTGCGATTCAACGAGCAGGTGTTGCGCCGCATTGTCCAGTGGTTTTGAGGCGAAGCGGTCAGTCTCCAGTCGGAATGCCTTCATTCCATCGTTGTAGTGTCGGCGCTGCGCCGATGTCGAGCCGCAGGCTCGACGCTACATTGTAGTGTCGGCGCTGCGCGCCGATGTCGAGCCGCAGGCTCGACGCTACACCAAATGAAGGCGCTAGGTTTTCCGGCGCAGCAGCATAGCGCTTCTGGGGCGGCCTGGAGGCGAGGCGACGAGGACGTAGTTTTCCCACAGCCAGGGCACGACCTTGCCCCCTAAATTGCCCGGCGCTCCAAATTGAACGACGCCGAATTCGCGCAGGTCCCGCGCGATCAAAATCACATAATCCGGTGGCGACCGGCGCAACTGTGTGAGATACAAATCCTCATCGCTGAAAGCATCCGGCAGGGGGCTTTCATGACGCGAGAGGTAGTTGATCATGGCGCCCCCCGGCAGCGTGAGGAGCGTGGCCCGCGGCGGAATGGTCCGCAGGTTCTCGACTGCCCAATTGACCAGAAATCCCGTTTCGTCCACGGCCGGATCGAACGCGTAGAAGAGGTCGCGGCCCGCGGCGACCGGCTGGGTTTGGCGCGCGCGGATCAGGGCGGATTGGGCGGCAAAGGAAGCGCACCCCATGCCCAGCACCAGGAGGCCGGCCAGCGCGGCCAGACGCCGGCCCCAAAGGCCCGGGCCGGTCCATCGCGGGATTTCCGAAACCATGGCCGCCGCCGCCGCCATTCCCGCGAAGGCCGCCTGGAAGAATCCAAAATGATCAATGCGCGCCCGCAAGAACATGCGGGCCAGCATGGCGCCCGCCAGCAGAACCAGCGCCAGCGCCATGAGGGTGCGCGGTTGGGCGCGTCCGTTTTGCCGCAACTCGCCTCCGAGCCGGAAGGCCACGATCCCAAATAGAATAGCCATCAAGCCCGGCAGGCAGGGGCCGGCTTCTTTGTCAATATGAATGGAACAAACCGCGGCCAGCGCCGCCACGGCCGTGGCCAGCCGCAAGGCGCGCGACCAGGAACGGTTGACAAACCAGCCGGCCGCCCAAATGGCCCCGATCAGGACGACGGCGTGGAACGCGGCCCGCAATTCCAAGCCGGCATTGCGCCACGGATGGTCCAGGCCCAGGAACACCGGCTGGTACACCAGGCCCGGCTCCCTTTGGCGGACCAGCACCAGCCACCAGGCCTGGCAGGAATCCACCAGCGCCGCGCTCCACGATTCGCCGCGCGCCAGCCAGGCGGCGCATCCCAGGGTGGGCAGCGCCACTCCGGCCAGGAGGAGCGCGCATTCCGCCGCGCCCGGCCGCTGGCCTTGCCGGCGGCGCACCAGCCAGGCGGCGATTCCCAGGATTCCGCCCGCCAGCATGAACTCCGGTTTCAACACCGCCGCCACGCCGCCGCAGAGTCCCAGCAAAAACGCCGCCGGGCGCGACGGTTCCCGGCACCATCGCACCATGACAAACGCCGTCAGCAGCAGGAGCAGGATGCCGTGGGTGGCTTCATGGGTATAGGGCGTGGCAAAATTATAGTTGGCAACGCCGTTGAGAATGGAAAAGGAGAAAACCGAAATGAACACCGCCAAAGCGGCGAACGCCGCCAGCCACCCCCAGGCCAGGCGAAAGGCAAGGTAGGCCAGCGCCACGATCGCCGCATAAACCGCCAGATTGGCCGTGACCAGCACCATCATCCCCGCCCCAAAGCAGTGGAAGAGAAGCCCGTTGCACAAAAGGGAAAAAGGCCCGTAGTTCCAAAGGAAGTCGTGATAAGGCGCCGCGCCCTGCGACACCCGCCAGATGCCATACCATTGCGCCCCGGTATCCACGATGGGGTCCGGCCATTTGCGCCAGGACAGATGGAGAAAGTAAGCCGCCAACAGCGCCAAAACCAAGAGGCCGACAAATTCGCAAACCCCCGGACGCGGGAACAAGGCCGGCGGGTCTGCGCTATCCTGCTGTTCCGGGCCTGTTGGCATAATGTGATACTGGCGCGGCCACTATGCCGGGAAAACGACATGGGCACATTTCACTTTGTTGGGCTGTGCTTTCTTCCTCATAATCTGAATCTTAATCTTAATCTCAAACCCGTTGGAAGAAGATTACGATTACGATTAAGATTAAGATTAGGATTAGGAGGGGAACCCCAAAGAAGTGACGAGGACCGGATTGATCCGCAGGGCCGCGCCCGATGGCGCGCGGAGGCTGGCTGGCTTTGGTCCCGGGAAGGCCGGTGGCAAATTCGGTCGAATACTCGCCAAAAAATGCAAGGGAATATTCCGGGAAAAGCGTTGACAACGTGTTACAAATGTCGCATTTCATCCGCGACAATTGTAACAGGAAACCGATGAAACGAACCGTCCGCATGACCAACGCCGAGTGGGAGGTGATGGTGGTTTCCTGGCAGCGCGCGCCGGTGGCCGCCAGCGCCGTGGCCGGACAACTGCACGAGAGCAAGCGCTGGAGCCTGGCGACCGTGCGCACCCTGTTGGGGCGGCTCGTCCACAAAGGGGCGCTGGCCCGGCAAGCCGAGGGCAAGAGGTACCTTTACACGCCGCTGGTTTCCATGGAGGACTGCGTTCACCAGGAAAGCGATTCCTTCTGGGACCGTGTTTTGGGCCGCGCGCCTTCGGCGGCGCTGCTTCACCTCGTCCAACGGGCTGATTTGTCCCGGGAGGATATCCAGGAACTTCGGCGCATTTTGCGGGAAAAGGAAAAATAATCAATATGAACGCACTCACTGGAATGGAAAGATGTTTCGGGTGGCTGCTACAAACCACCTGGCAGGCCGCGGTCATCGCCGGGATTATCCTGCTGGCCCAATTTCTGTTGCGCAACCGGCTTTCGCCGGCCTGGCGTCACGGCCTTTGGTTCCTGCTGGTGGCGCGCTTGGTGATGCCGATGACGCCGGGCAGCGCGGTGAGCGTTTTTAACCTTGCGAAATGGCCCCAACGGCAGGTCAGGCTCGCGAGCGTTGCGACGCCCTCGGCGGGGAGGCTCCATTCCCCTGCCCCGGCCATCCTTTCGCGGGACGAGGAGGCGGAGGTTCCAACCGCCGCCACGCCACAAACTTCGAGCGGGCAAATTCCGCAGCAAGTCCTAGTCAGGCCATTCCCGGCAGAAACGCCTGCTGCTGCCACCCGGCCGGCTGCCCAACCGATGAATTGGATGCGCCTGGCAGCCTCGGCCTGGCTGGCGGGGGTGTTGGTATTGGCGCTGCGGTTCGTCTGCGTGGAGCATTGGTTTCGCCGCCGCCTGGCCTGCGGTGTGCCGGCAGCGGATGAAGCGGCGGGGCGGTTGCTCAACGAATGCGCCCGGTCATTGCGCGTGAAGGAGCGCGTGCAGTTAATGGAAACCGCGGAAGTGGACAGCCCGGCGGTCTATGGCCTCTGGCGCAAGCGGCTCCTGTTGCCGGACGGTTTGCGGGAACAGTTGTCGGAGGACCAACTTCGCCATGTCCTCCTTCACGAGCTGGCGCATATCAAAAGGCGGGACCCGGAATTGAACTGGTTGCTGGTCATGCTGCAAATGCTGCATTGGTTCAACCCGGCGCTCTGGTTTGCCTTTGCCCGGATGCGCGCGGACCGGGAGCTGGCAACGGACGATTTGGCCCTCGCCCACACCCGGGAAGCGGACCGAGTCTCCTACGGCGAGACGATCCTCAAAGTGCTCGAAGGGCTGACGCAACACCGCGTTTTGCCGGGCTTGGTAGGCATTGGCGAAAGCAAGGCGCAAATGAAAGAGCGCATCCGCGCCATCGCGCGGCGCGGCGCCGTGCCGCGCTGGCGATGGGCGGCGTGCGCCGTGGCCGTTGTCCTTGCCGGCATGACGCTGACCAATGCGCGTGAGGCGGGCCAAAACAAGGGCATCAATCTTCTGGAACGGTATCCAACGAGCTTGACCGCCGGGGACGCGGCGCCTGGCAGGGCACGGCCGTGGCAGTTCACGCCAGAGGACATTTTCCGGGTCTCCGGCTTCACTCTGGAAATTGGAAAGCAATTGCGCGTCGAAATGGGAAGCGCGGAGGTGGGGATTGGACATTGCGCCGACGGGGCGGTTTGGGCCGTCCTCATCCCGCGCGAGGACGGGAAGCTCACCAGCGCCGCAGCCACCAACCAGGAATCCATCGCCAATGTATGGCTGAGATTTCATCCGGCACAACTCAACCTCGTTTTCCCGCCCGAAACGGTCACGGGCGCTGGATCGGCTGAAATGGAGGAACAAATGCGCGCCGTTGCCCAGGCCAAGTTTCACTCGAGCTGGCACGCCGGGAACAACGCCATGATCCCCGAGCCAAAGGACATGACCGTGGATGTGGATACCAAAGGCGGTCCGCGCCGTTTCTTCGTGGTGGACAAAGTTGCCCAAACGGCGGAATACGCCGCCGCATTCGCGGGAAGGAGCGCCGGGACGGCCACCCAACCGGCCTACGAACCGGAACTGGACACCAATTGCGCCCGCGTGGTGGCGGTCGCGCCTCCGAACGGGGCGAGGGATGTCGAGCCAATACAGGATTTGAAAATTAGTTTTGACCGTGCGATGAACCCGTATTACGTGAAACTCGAGTGGCTGGCGGGCGGTTTTCAACTCAATGGCAGCATCCAAGTGAGCGCCGATCGAAAGCAATTCGTCATCCCGGTGCGATTGACGCCGGGCCAGGAACAGAAGCTGGCGGTCAATCGCGACAACTTCCGGGAATCTTGGGTGGACATGGGCAGCCCGCCGGAAATGAAAGCATCCATCACCTCGCACCCTAGAACCGGCTTTCTGGACGCGGATGCCTTGGCGGCCAATGAGTTTCGCTGGAGCTTCTCGACCAAAGCCGCGGCGGAAAAACCGGGCGCCGGCAAGCCGCGTGTCGTCAGCGCCTCGCCTGTCTCCGGCGCCACCACACCGGTCTTGACTCTGGTCGAGATTACGTTTGATCAAGCGATGCGGCCGCCGGACCTGATGTTCCCCTATCTGCAAAGAAGAACGTTTATGGAAGGGCCGAGCCTCCTTCCCAACTTTGATTATGACGCCGCCGCGCGCCGCTTCACCTTTCCAGCACTGTTGCCGCCCGACAATGACGCGCGTTTGACCATCCGAGGTTTCTATAGCGCGGACGGAGTGGCGTGCGACCCCGTCGTCCTGCATTACCAAACCGGCACGGAGAGCCTGGATTCCGGCTACGTGGCAAAAGCCAAAGCCGCGGCGAAGGATGCCCGGCTGGGAAAGCTGCTCTCTTCCATGAAGGAAGCGCGGGCGCGTTTGAACTCGGGGGTGGTGACGGTGCAGACCATTCGGCTGGGCATGGCGACGAACTCATTCAATAATATTGAGGCTCAAACGGCCACGTTCAAATGGCAGGGCTTGGACCAAGTCTATGCGGACATCACCGGGCCAATGTCCATGTGCCGGGCGTTCATTTTGGGCAACGATGGCCAGACCTGTTGGTTGTATTCGGAGGATGAGAAGGGCAAGAAAAGACTCGATCAGACGCCCGCCGCCAAAACCGAAAGGGAGATCGCCCTGGTGGATCCTTTTGAACTGGCGAAACGCCCGGTGGCAGAGGCGCTGGCGGAACAGGGTTTGGTTCTGAAGAGCAACGCCAAAATGGAAG
>Ga0182027_10009405_pt1 | contig 14048 bp, 9 predicted proteins | sample 712E1DmetaG_FD_121300 | JGI IMG/M metagenome (GOLD analysis project Ga0182027, IMG submission 121300) | Permafrost microbial communities from Stordalen Mire, Sweden - 712E1D metaG (Illumina Assembly) | ecosystem: Environmental > Terrestrial > Soil > Wetlands > Permafrost | place: Sweden...
CCATGAATGCTCTCGTTCTGGGCGGCGCGAGCATGGGACTGGCCGCCCTGCTGACGCTGTTGGTGGTAACCTTCAAGAAAACCGGCGGGGAATCGACCGCGCACGGCATGGCCAGCACGCATTAAACCAGCACCGGATTCACACAACGCCACGGGTGCAGGGCAAACAACCACGTTCGATTTTCCGCAACAATTGGTGGCGGTTTTATTTCGGCACCACGCGATGGTAAATCCGCCATTCAAAACCGCCCAGATGAAGGAGCGGGAAATCGTTGCCGGGCAATTTTGGCATTCCCGATATTTGCACAGGTTTGAACTCCTCGCTGTTTTTGACTTCGACACGACCGGTGACCGGCCGGTTGGAAAAGTTGATCACCACCACAAACTCATCCTGGTCGTCCGAGCGCATGAAGGTGACGAGGTCGTTTTCATCCGAATTGCCCAGCCACGTCACATTGTCGTTGCGGAAACAGGCGTATTGTTTCCGCAGACTGATCAAGCTCTGGTAAATTTCGCGCAGTGGCGGACGGCCCTTGGGATGCCAGAAAATGGTCAACTTGTCGAACAGCGCCGGGTCGCCGGATTCGATCGCGTCGCCGACTTCCATGCCGTTGTAGAGCAGCGGAACGCCGTCAAGCGTGAACATGAGCGCTGAAGCGGCAAGAGAACCATTGATGCCGAAACGGGCCGTTGCGCGGGGCTCGTCGTGGTCGTCCGAGACGCGCATGTGGAGCGCGCCTTTCGGAAATTGCCGGCGATTTTCTTCCCAGGAACGTTCAAGATCGGAAGCCGATGCACCGTCAATTAAAACCCTGTTCATCGTGGCCATCAGCGGCCAGGCGTAGTCAATGTCGAAGGCCTTTACCAGCAGTCCCGGCTCGCTGGCTTCGGCCAGCAGCATGATGTTCGGTTTGATTTTTTCCAGCGCAGTGCGCGCTTCTATCCAGAAATCGGCTGGTACCATGGAGGCCACGTCGCACCGGTAACCGTCAATGTCGCACTCTCGAACCCAGTATTTCATCATCTCGATCATATAGTCGCGGAGTTGGAGATTTGAGTAATTCAACCCGGCTACATCGGTCCACTCGGGGACTGGCGGCAGGAGGCTGCCTTTCGCATCCTGCTTGTAAAACTCTGGATGTTTCATCATCACGCTGTCCCAGGCGGTGTGATCCGCCACGAGGTCCATGATGACCTTCAGGTCACGTTTGTGGGCTTCAGCGACGAGCCGTTTAAAATCGTCCAGCGTCCCGTAGTTCGGGTCCACGGCGTAATAATCGCTGATAGAGTAAGGGCTGCCATATTCTCCCTTGCGGAATTTTTCGCCAATCGGGTGAATCGGCATGATCCAGAGAATGGTGACACCGAGATGCTGCAATTCATCCAGTTTTGCGGTGACACCATTGAGATTGCCGGCGGCGGAAAAGTCGCGCGGAAAGACTTCGTAGATGACACCGTCGCGCAGCCACGCCGGACCGCGGTGTGCGGTGGCCGTGGAAAATTCCCCGTCCGCCCGTGCCATCGGCCCGACGGAACAAAGCAAAACGCCGAGTAAAAGACAGGATTTGAAACCGTCATTCAACTGTAACCCAACTATGCGCCGGCACATTTGAATCCAGACGTGGTGTTTGGGAAGCAAAATCAACTCGACGATACATATCGGCAGTTTCAGAGAACCCTGCTTTTGGATCCAACCAACCGCTTCGCCCCGGATTATCTCATTCAAGTTCAATATTTGAAAAAACGCACGCCTTAAAAAGCCGCAGCCCGGGAAAACAGTGACAGATTCCGCTGATGGTGGTGTTATCATCGGCAGTGTTTATGCAACGGAGATTTTACGGTGCACTTGGTACGCCTTGCGCCAGCCATGCCAGGTCTGGGTTTTGGGTATAATGTGTTCCCGGGTTTGACGGCTGGTGTGTATATGTGACCGGAGCGTGGAACACGCCAGTTATCCATTTATGAACCTCCGCATGGCCATCGGCAAAAGAAAGTCCGCAGGCGTTGCCAAGATAGCTTGATGGCCATTCGATAAGTTCCCCGGTTCCGCTCGTTGCGGCACCCCAAGGGACATAAAGAGCGCCGTCGTCGATGCTGTCGGGGTGTTCATTGATGAACACCCAAGTGCGGCTCGGTCCCGGACTGTTCAATTGACTCATTTTCGTCGCACAAAACCAGTTAGGAAGTACACCCACCAGACTCGATGGAGGTTTGTAGCCATTCCCGCCAACGACGGAGTTTCCTGGCCCCACCGCCGCATTCATGGCGACGCTTCGGCAACGACCATGCCAGCCTGCGGGTCTGAAAGCTGTCCGCTGTACTACAGAAAGATAGTTATCTCCAGGTGACGTAAAAATCTTAACATTACCACCACAATAAGGGCCCAGTGGAATGGGATAGACGGGGTAACCGGATTCTTGGTAAGTGCCGATCAGTTCATTTATGTTTGTATTGATTATGGCTGTCGTCCAATCCATATAACTTCCCCAACCTACATAGGGAGGGCCAATCCATGAAGGCTTGTGATTGACGGCATATGACCCATCAGCATTGGGCACCAAGTTGTCATGGTTGTCTCCGGCATACATGAGCCAAGCCAATTGCAGCTGTTTTTTATTGCTCATGTCCGTGGTCGCCTGTGCTGTAACCTTGGCTGTTGCCAGGGCTGGTAACAACAGAGCGGCCAGGATCGCAATGATGGCAATCACCACCAACAACTCAATCAAAGTAAAGCCCTCTCTCCCATGTTTCACCTTGTTCTTCTTTTGCAGATACATGGGAAATCCACCAAATATGGATGGAAGAACGGCTGTTTCAGTGTTCATTATGTAATTAAACAATGTGTTCTGGTTCAGGATGACATTGGCGCGATAAAATACCAGATACTAACCACCGCATGTTTGTGCGGGTTGGCCCGGCCTGAAGCACGCCACGTTTCCGAGACACACACGATTCAGAACTGGCTGGTGTTGTCAGCATTGGTTCAATATTGGCCGATTTTTTTTCTTTTAGCCCGGACGCTGATTTGTTGCGGCACGGGTATGGATTACAAAAACGGGTAAGGGCCGAGGCAATCTCGAAACTGGCGGTAAAAATCAAAATATCCCTCGACAACAACGGTATGACGATTAATAGAATGAACCGCCATTTTCCCACCGCCGGGAGAATCGTAGAAATCTTTGAGTAGCGACCTCACGAGATGTTTGCAGTCTAAAAATTCGCCCCAACTCCGGTAATTGCAAACCCGATTTTAAGACAGGGATGGATCGATTGTCTTCGCTGGCATTGGATTTAAAATCATTGGTTCAATGCTCCAACGCGCAAAAGATGCCCAAGACATTCTAACCTCGCAAATATTTGACCACCGCCTCGGTCCGCGAGTGGACGTGCAGTTTTTCATAGACCGTCCGGACGTAGCTGCGCACGGTGTCAATGCTGATTTTCATCCGGTCGGCGATTTCCTTGTAGGCATAACCGTTGGCAAGCTGATCGAGAAATTCCCGTTCGCCCGGCGTCAGCCGCGCGATGGAGGATTCGCCCTCGACGGGCTTGGCGAAAAACTGGACGACGCGGCGTGCCAGTTGCGGCGTCATTGGCGAACCGCCGGCGTGAACGTCCAAGATGGCCTCCAGCAACCGCGCCGACGCCGTGCGTTTGAGCAGATAACCACTTGCTCCGGCCTTGAGCGAATTGAACAATGAATCGCTGTCCTCATAGACCGTCAGCATCAGGAATTGCACGGCAGGCAGTGCCGCCTTTAACTGCCGGACACAATCGTGGCCCTTCATGCCGGGCAGGTTGATGTCCATGAGCACCACGTCGGGCGGATGGCGCGGGATTTCCTTGAGCGCCGTCTCCGCATTCGGGTAATCGCCGGCCAGCCGGAAGTTCGTATTGCGACGGATGAGAGCCGCAAGGCTGGAGCGGATGCCCTCATCATCGTCTACAATAGCAACTTTGATCTGCATGTCTTGGGCAGTAATGGCAACCACACCTGACTGCTTACCTGAAGCACAGTCGCTTCTCAACCGCGTAAATGTGCGGCAAAACAGCTTCCACCTCAAGTTTCTCCGACGTACTTCCCGTTTTTCAAATTCACCACGAGTCGTACCGACATTCCGCCCCCAAGTACGCTTTGCAATTCCAGTTTCCCGCCAATCACCTCTGCGCGGCGGCGCATGTTGCCTAGCCCATTGTGCGTGCTTTCCGCCGGTGACGCGGAGTCCAAGCCTTTGCCGTCGTCCTGCACCGAAATTTCCAGCGTGTTTACGGACACCTTTGCCTGCACACGAACTTCACTGGCGGCGGCGTGTTTGAGTGCGTTGGTCAACGCCTCCTTGGCAATGAGAAAAATGTTGTGGCGCACATCTGGTGGCAGCGGAATGGCCGGCAAATCATGTGGTAAATCGAGCCGACAGCGGGTGGTATTGCCGTCGAAAAGTTCGCTCGCGAAATGCGCGATGTAGTCCACGAGGCTCTGTAGCGTGTCGCTGTTGGGACGAACAGCCCAGACAATTTCCTCCAGCGCCCGCACCGTCTGGTTGGCGGATTCAGACAGTTTGTCGGCGTGAATCTCCACCTGCTCCGGTTTGTCCTTGTCCGCTTTGATCAGGCCGCTCAACAACGACAGCTGTGTCAACGACGAGCCGAGGTCGTCGTGCAAATCCTGGGCGATGCGCGCACGTTCTCGTTCCAGCGCATGTTCCTGCTCGGCGCGTTGCAACTGCCGCTGAAATTTTCTGGTTTCAATGACGCGGACGGTCGCCCCCACGCCGGTCAGCAGCGCGAACGTCAACAGCCCCATGAACCACCACGTCTGCCAGAACCGGGTTATGATGAAGTCGTTGAATGATGTCGCAATCGCCATGTCGCTGAAAATCCAACCGCCGCCGAGGCCGCTGTGCCGCAGGCGGATTTGATTGAACGATGCCCTGGCCTTGAAATACGTAGTCAGGCTTTCGGGCTGGCTTTCCTCGGTCGCACCCTTCGTCAGTTGGGGATTCATCCAGACCGTCACGATGTCGTCGCCGCCAGGAACGAACCGCACCTTGAAAACAATGGTGCAATGGATGCCACGGCGCGGCAGCTCGTAGCGCCGGATATTGCCCACACCATAGACTTCGGGATGAGAGGAACGTAGGTCTATGTCGCCGATCACCTTGTTATTTTCGCCGGTATCGAGTGTGTTGAAGGCGCTGTAAGACCATGCCTTGAGCGAATTGCCAACGGCCAGCCGCTCCAGGTCGTCCTCGAATAATTGGAACGCCGCGAAGTATTCTTCCGTGGTGCCGTCCGAAAGCGGGTCCACTTGAAATTTGAAATACAAGGTGTCGCTGGCCGTGTCGTCGCGCTTCACCTCGCCGTGGAGAATGTTCGTGCCCTCGCCATTTTCGTGGACCAGCGTCAGGCCGGAATCGCTCCACAACACCACTGCCCGTGCTGGCAGGCAGTACGCGACTGCCAGAACTGTCAGCACAAAAATTGCGGCGAAGCGGGTCATGTGAAAATTATGCCGCCGAGCCGCTGCCGACACAAGCAGGTAGGAAAAAACATCCGCCGCACATTCATGCGGTTGCCAATGGACTTCAGGTCTGGCATTGATTTCAAATGATTCCACGATTTCCCGACGTATTACGACTGCGCCATCTTACTGTTTTGTCCGTCGCCATTTTGGCCGCTGCGGGCGCATCCGGCTCGGAGCCGGAAAATGTCACGACCGGAAATGTCCGCGTACAATTGCTCTCCGATTCTTTGGTACGGCTCGAACTGAAAGGCCCCGCCGGTTTTGAAAATCGCAACACGTTTCACGTCGTGAACCGTGACTGGCCGGGAACAATCTTTTCCGTGCAGACCAATTCGGGCTTCATTGAAATTCGCGCCGAAAATTATTTTGTCCGTGTTCCGCAAAATGGAATTTCACTCGATGGAATCGGCATTTTTTCAACCGCCGGCGCGGAGCTTTACCGCTACGACGGCAAGCTGGAAAACGGTAAATGGCTGCCATCGCCGGAAGACAAGCCGCAGTCATGGTGGTTCGCAGATTCGCCGCGAATCGTTCCGCCACCGTGGGGACTCACGCCACCGCCTGATGGAAAGGAAATGGCGAATGGCGGCTGGGACTTGAGCAACAACGCGCCGGATATTTACATTTTTGTGCCGCGCGGCGATTACCGGCAGTTGCGAAAAGATTTTCTCAAGCTAACCGGGCCGACCGAAATGCCGCCGCTCTTCGTATTCGGTGCGTTCGACAGCCGCTGGTTCGATTACAGTGAAGCGACGGCGTTGAAACAGATTGATGATTACCGCGCGCACCGGATTCCGCTGGACGTGCTGGTGGTGGACACCGGCTGGCGGCGAGGCGCGTCCACCGGATATCAACCGAACACCAATTTGTTTCCGAATCTGCCCCGATTTTTCCAGGAAGCGCACGCGAAGAATGTCCGTGTTTTGTTCAACGACCATCCCGAACCACTCAACACCAATGTGACCGGGCTGGACGCGAAGGAGTTGAATTATCGTTTCAACGGTTTGGCCGGCCTGTTGAAAGAGGAACTCGACATCTGGTGGTATGATCGTAATTGGTGGGTGGCTCTCGTGCCACCCGAGCCGAATTTGCGCAAGGAAGTCTGGGGGATGCGGCTGTATCACGACACCACGGCGCACGTCCGACCGGAACAGCGTCCGCTGATCATGGCCAACGTGGACGGTATTGACAACGGCATCCGTAAACGCCCGATGGACGCGGCCGCGCACCGGTTTCCGTTCCAGTGGACGGGCGACATTGGGCCGGGCTTCGATTTTCTACGGCACGCCGTGGAGAACGCGGTTTATTCCGGGGTACAGTCACTTTTCCCATACGAAAGCGATGATTTGGGCGGGCACGTCGCTAATCCGACGACCGAGCAATACATTCGCTGGATTGAATACGGAGCGCTGTCGCCGATTTACCGCCCGCATTGCACGCACAATCTGGAGCGCATGCCGTGGACGTTCGGACCGGAAGCAGAGAATGTCGCGCGACGTTTTGTGGACATGCGTTATCGCTTGCTGCCGGTTTTCTACGCCGCAGCACACAAGAATTACGAGACTGGTGAACCGCTGCTACGCCGGCTCGATTTGGATTATCCGCAATTTGCCGAAGCCAGTCGCGATGACGAATATCTGCTCGGCAAAAACATTCTGGTCGCGCCGGTGCTGCAAGGCTTGATGCAAATCGTTCCTGACGGCTGGCTGAAGACTTCGGATGGCCAGCCGGGATTGAAGGCGGAATTTTTTACAAACGAAAATCTTTCCGGTGCGCCGGCTTTAACACGGACGGATGCGGACGTGGATTTTAACTGGAGCAAAAACAGTCCCGCACCGGAAATTCCGCGCACGCATTTTTCCGCGCGCTGGAGCGGCACGATTGAAGTGCCGTTATCTGTGGGTGACATGACGCTGGCAACGATGGAGGACGACGGCGCGCGGGTCTGGATTGACGGCCGGATGGTGATTGATGCATGGGGACCGCACGCCGCGACCACGTCGGAGGCTGCTGCCGTGCTGACTGCGGGGCAGCCGCACCAGTTGCGCATTGAGTATTTGCAACTGGATTTCGATGCGCTTTTGAAATTGCAGTGGCATTCTGTGAACGGCAATTTCACAACCCGCGTCGCATGGATTCCGTCAGGCGATTGGATTGACGCCTGGACAGGCGAAACCATTTCCGGCCCGGCGACTGTAACGAATCAAGTGCCGCTCGATAAAATTCCGATTTATGTCCGGTCGGGCGCGATTCTGCCGCTGGCGCCGGAAATGCAATACACGGGAGAATTGCCGTGGGACCCCATCACACTTGATTTGTACCTGCGCGCCGACGAAATCAACCAAGCGACTTTATATGAAGACGACACGCTGACCACGGCTTACCAACACGGCGCATTCCGCAACACACACATCACGGTATCGGCGAACGGCTGGACCAAGACCGTACAGGTGAATATCGGAGCAGCGGAAGGCACTTTCAGAAACGCGCTGAAACGAAGGGCTTGGGTGCTGCGAATACACCGCCCGGTGGGTTGGTCGAAAAACCTGATGACGACGGACGTCAGGGTAAACAGCAAAAAAATCAACGCACAAATTCATCTGCTCAACCGCGACGCGGCGGCGATGCCGTTCAGCGATAAAATAGGTGCGCCAGACGCGGATGTTTTTGAAATCACCCTGCCCGCGACGAAAGTTTCCAAAAGCCAGTCGGTGGAAATTTCTTTCGCGCCCGTGCAGACCACGCAATAAAAAAGGATGAAGGATGAAATTTCATCCTTCATTCAGCGCCCATTTTCACAGAGCAACCCGTGCAAGGTGGTGTTAAAAGATTCCGCTTGCTCCAATCCTTCCAGCGTTAGATGCATCCGGTAACGCCAATAATGGTTGGGGTTGGCGGGTATATTGATGCGTTCAGCGTGAGGATCAGCCCCACGCAGCTTTTCGTCCATTCCTAATAAATCCTGCAATTGAAAAATACTCCACATAGCCGGGGAGGCAAGATGCTGGACAATGATGGCCTTATTGATCCGAACCTCGCACTGTCGGGGTGCGTCACCTGGCAAGCCCAATTCCTGGTTGTAAAATTTCTGCGTGCTTTTTTCATCCTCCTCCCACCAGCCGCGAATGGTGCTCATGTCGTGCGAGGACGGCGTGACCACACTCAGATAAGGTGCATCCTTGGGACGGGAAAACTCCTGATGGAAGTCCTTGGGCATGCGCTGAATTTCAAGGCTCAACAAGCCCAGTTGCTTCATTACATCCGGCACACAGGCGGGCACCAACCCCAGATCTTCACCACACACCAGCATGTTGGTGACACGCTTCAAGACGGGCAGTTTCTGCATCGCCTCCCTCATCCAAAAATCGTTCTGGCGGCGGAAAAAATAGTCCACGTATAATTCCTTCAGTCGCGCCTGTGTCTGCGGATCCAAGTGCTTGAAGGAGGATGTGTTTTCCATCGCGAAACGAAAATGAAAGTACAGTCTCCGGGAACTTTTATCCTCAAACAAAATCACATTGCTGATCAAATCATACAAACCTTCCTTGATCGCCTTGTTGCGCTCGCTTTTCTTCAACATGGCGAAGTGACGTTCCACTTGGCGCTGCGTGGCGAATTCGGGCTTCAGTGAATAACTGCCGGATTGTGCCGGGACCAGGAACCCGCGTTTCACTGATTCATGGGTGCTTCCAAAAACGTCCTTCAGCACCTGGTCGGTGATATACGGTTTGGTGAAGCGGTCATAATCGAATGCGATACCCCGGTTGCAGAATTCATGGATGTCCACCGGAATCGCAGGAACAAAATATCCCATGATGCCTTCCACCGCATGTGCTGGAATGCTCCAGATGCGGAAGAAACCAAGGATGTGATCCAAGCGAAACGCATCGAAGTAATAGCTCATCTGTTCAAAGCGCTGTTTCCACCAAGCAAAACCGTCCTCCTTCATGCGCGACCAGTTGTAGGTCGGAAAACCCCAATTCTGTCCCTTTGCCGCGAAAGCATCCGGCGGGCAACCGGTCTGAACGTCCACATGATAAAGTTCAGGTTGTTGCCAGACATCCGCACCGTGTCGATAGACGCCAATGGCGATGTCGCCTTTGAAAACAATGCCAAGGTTATGCGCGTATTCCGCCGCTTCCTTCAGTTGAATGTGCAGGTGATATTGGATGAAATAATTCAACGCAATGTCATCGTGTGCCGGAGAATTTTCAGCCACCAATTCGCCGACTTCTTCTGCCCGGTAGCTGTTGTAACCATTTGGCCACTGGCTGAAGTCTGAAGTTCCATATTTATCGCGTAGATGACAAAAGGCTGCGTAAGGCACCAGCCAGTGCCGATTTTTTGAGAAAAAACACTGATAATCCTTGCTCGCGAAAGTCTTCGCCTTTTGTGACGGAAAAATCCGTTTGACGAAATCAAGCTTTGCTCTCAGGACGGTTTCATAATCCACCGTGCCGAGCGCATTTAAACGCTTCCGTTCCGGCTCCAATTGTTTCAACAGATTTTTACTCTGTCCTGTGGCAACGCGATTGAGATTGAGATAAATCGGGTGCAGCGCAAATGCTGAAATCGCGGCATACGGATAAGAATCCATCCAAGTATGTGTAGCAGTGGTGTCGTTGACCGGAAGAATCTGAATCAGTTTCAATCCCACCCGTTTGCTCCAGTCGGCCAGCAATTTGAGGTCTTCAAACTCGCCGACACCAAAACTATTTTCGCTCCGCAAGCTGAATACAGGAATTGCAACACCGGCACCCTTCCAATTGTTTGCCGGGAATGCGGCAAAACCGTCGTTTACAATCGTATGTTTGTCCGGAGCAACGACATCGTGTAAAATTCGGTTGTTGCCATCTTCATGACGAACGAACGCCTTTTTTTTAATGTCATAAACGCCGTATTTATATGAGACGGGAAATGACTGATTGCTCAAGTCCACTTGCACATCTAGGAAATCCCTGCCGGTCGTCCGGTTCAAAAGGAGTGGTTTGGCTGTGTTCCAGTTGCCCAAGACGGCGCCGTCACCCAGCAGACAAAGTGTTTGACCTTTTGCCAGCAATGGAGCCTTGACTCTAAATGTGTGGGTGGCAACGCGCGGCGCGGCCACCCGCACTTCGGTGTGGTTGGCCTTCAACAAAATCCGTTGAAATGGCTCTGTATAAAACACATTTTCGAAAAAGCCTTCATGATTCCATGCGTCAATAATCAACACTTCCTCCTGTGCGAAGGAGGCGGGATGGATCACCCGACCATTTTCCCGGTCCTGGATTGTGAAACCATCTGCTTCACGCAGAATGTAGTTGTAAGCAATCTTAACATTCGGCAAAGCCTCCTGGGTCAGATAGATCGTAGCCTGCCAGAATTCCTGGTTGAGATATTGAAGCGGTATTGCCCTTTCGACTTCGCCGTTGCCAAGCATTTCACGATTGCCTGTAAGCAGGAGCGACTGTCCATAACTCGTACGATAGCGTAATCGGAAGATTAATTTCATGAACCAGTTTGTTCTTCAGACTTGGGTTTTTCGTTCAAAGGCTCAAGGTTTTTGTTCAACTACGTTGACATGAAATTGGCTCCAGAGGCAGGGCTCGAACCTGCAACATCACGGTTAACAGCCGCGCGCTCTACCATTGAGCTACTCTGGAACAGAAGGGGAGTAAATCTACAAACCACATCGCATCGCGTCAAACGGATTCATTGCGTGCAACATCCCGTAACAGCGCGATAACCTCCTCGTCGCTCGTTTGCGAAAATTCGTCATAGTATTGGCCGACGGCTGCAAAATCGGGATCCATGACCAGCGCCAGAACATCGTCCGCAACGCGGCACAACCGTTCGACTGCATGCGTCGAAGCCACTGGCACGGCGACGATGATCCGGCGGGCAGATTGTTGTCTGACGGAAAGCACCGCTGCCTCTGCCGTCGCACCTGTGGCCAGCCCATCATCCACAAGCAATACAATTTTATCGCGAAGCACCGGTAAACGAAAACTGTGAAACCGCTGGCGATATTCCCGCAATCGGACGATTTCTTCCACCACCACTTTGTCCAATTGGGAACGCGCCACGGGAATTTCAGACAAAGACGCCTTGTCGAAAACAACAATGTCGGGTTCGGCGAGCGCTCCTACGGCAAATTCACGGTGCATGGGATGCCCAATTTTTCGAACCACCAGCACACCGAGCGAACATTGCAAAAGCCGCGCCACTTCGGCAGCGACCACCACACCGCCACGCGGCAGCCCTAGAACCAGATCAACATCCACATTTTGCTCTTTCAGATGTTGTCCAAGCCGGTGTCCTGCATCCTGGCGCGATGCAAACTTCATGATATATGAATCCGCCCGTTTGAAAAAAAATCAACCGGTGACGAGCGTGCCTACCTTCTCGCCCATGACGACACGTCTCAGGTTGTGCGGGCGAAATAAATCGAAAACAATAATCGGCATCTTGTTGTCCATGCAAAGCGAGAACGCGGTTGAATCCATCACCTTGAGCCGCTTTTGCAACGCATCCAGATACGTGATTTGTGTGAAACGTTTTGCCTTGGGATTTTTCTTCGGGTCGCTGTCGTAAATGCCGTCTACCTTTGTCGCCTTCAAAATCACTTCCGCGCCGATTTCATTGGCACGCAAAGCCGCCGCAGTATCGGTTGAAAAATACGGGTTACCCGTGCCGCCGCCGAAAATGACCACCCTGCCCTTTTCCAAATGCCGCACCGCACGCCGGCGGATGAAGGGTTCGGCGACCTGCGACATGGCGATGGCACTTTGCACGCGCGTGGGCGACCCGATTTTTTCCAACGCGTCCTGCAATGCCAGCGCATTGATGACCGTGGCAAGCATTCCCATGTAATCGCCCGTGGCGCGCTCGATGCCACGTTCGCTACCCGACATGCCGCGAAAAATGTTCCCGCCGCCCACCACTACCACCACTTCCACCCCGAGTTCGCGCACTTCGCGGATTTGCGCCGCCATATGATGCACCGCTTCGGGGGAAATACTGATGCCGCTTTTGCCGCCGAGCGCTTCTCCGCTCAACTTTATCAGAATGCGGTAAAATTGGGGTCGTTTGGTGGCAGTCATGGAGGTTTTGGGTGTGCGCGGCATCGGGCGAATTTTTAGCAGCCCGGCGACGCGAGGTCAAATCAAAGACGCTGCTCAAATCTGGACAATGAGAATTTTAAATTCTAGTGTCTGATTATGCTTTCTTCCATACAAAAGGATTACGCAATCATTGATAAAGTCGCAGCAGAATGTTTAGGAAAATTGACTGGCACCAACATTATAAAAGACATTGCTTTGTCTGCTGAAATTGCCGGGCTGATGCTACTGCGGACATCCAAAGTTGACCTCTCAAAATTGCCGCCAGGGAATGTTATTCTCGGAGCAATTTCGGATGACACATATGAACAAATCCAACATTTTATCGTTGGATGGGCTGTCTCCAATGGTCTTGATTCAAAAGAAATCGCCAAAGTAAAAATTCCTGATCCAGTTAAGAATTACATTCCGGAAGTTACACAATTTGAACATGCTTTTTATGAAATCTGCCGAAGTCACGAAACAAAAGCTGAGTATTATCCCTTTATTGCAATATCATCTGCGATGAAGCTCGTTCTCGCTGGTGAAAAAATGGGCCTCTTGAATGCAAAGGTTGGCCAAGCAATCGTCTTATATCACATTATTTGTGGGAGCAAGACTGTGCCTTATCTTTTAAGCACATAAACAAAAAAGGCGTCCGGGATGGACGCCTTTTAAATGAATTGTTTCACAGGTTTACGCCGCGCTTTCGCCAACTTGGAAACGCACGAACCGGCGAATGGTGACTTCATCGCCGAGTTGCTTGGCGGTTTGCGCCACGTGTTCCTTGACACTCACTTCGGAATTCCGTTTCACGAAGCCTTGATCCACGAGACAGTAAGTCTGATAAAATTTCTCGAGAACACCTTGAAGGATTTTCTCCATCGCCTGCGCCGGCTTGCCTTTGAGGCGGTCGGACTGCGCGGCAATTTCCCGCTCCTTCGCGATGACTTCGGCTGGCACCTGTTCGCGTGAAACAGCATGGGGATGTCCCGCCGCAATTTGCAGCGTGATGTCTTTGACCAGTTGCTTGAATTCGTCCTTGCCAACTGTTTCGGCTTTGCCCGCGCCCACTTCAACAAGCACGCCAACTTTCGCGCCAGTGTGAATGTAAGCGGCAATCAGTCCGTTGCCATTCACTTCCATGCGCTCATGACGGGCAATCTTGATGTTCTCACGGATTTTTGAAACCAGCGCCTGGCGTCCGACCTCCAAATTCGGGTTGGATTCGGTGGCATAACGCTTTGCCGCATCATCACAAAATGCGCGGAAGATGTCGTTGCGCGCCACAAAGTCCGTCTCGCTGTTCACCTCCACAAGGACGCCAAGTTTTCCACCCGGCGCGATGTATTGGGCAATCCCGCCTTCCTTGGCTTCGCGCACGGATTTTACGGCGGCAGTGGCCTGGCCTTTTTTGCGCAGAATGTCCACGGCGGCACCGAGATC
>Ga0182027_10009406_pt1 | contig 14047 bp, 10 predicted proteins | sample 712E1DmetaG_FD_121300 | JGI IMG/M metagenome (GOLD analysis project Ga0182027, IMG submission 121300) | Permafrost microbial communities from Stordalen Mire, Sweden - 712E1D metaG (Illumina Assembly) | ecosystem: Environmental > Terrestrial > Soil > Wetlands > Permafrost | place: Sweden...
GAAATAACGAATGTCTTCTCACGTGACTGCCCACCTTTGAGCAGTTTGATGTCGGATTTGGAAACACCAATAGTTTTGGCAAGAAAATCAATGCATTCCCGGTTTGCCTCTCCCTCAACCGGAGGTGAGCTGAGGCGTATTTTCAGCCTCTGGCGGAAAGTGCCTGAAAACTCGCTCCTTGAGGCCCTGGGTTGAATGTAAGCGCGAAGAAACGTTTCTCCCGCTTTCTCCGATAAATAGGCAAAATCTTCCGGCGCCACGTTACATTCCAATCCGAACCGGAGTCCCGCTTTCGGCGGGACTGGCCCGGCATTGCGATGGAGACGAATAACCCGGCCTGGGACCGGTCACAGTTATTGACAGGCTGATGAGTAGAATATATACCGTAGTAAAAATAAAGTGTAGTCTGCGAAATTCGTGTGCGGGCGCGCCATTGCGGCGCGCCCGCCATTCAAACCAAACAGCGGGCGAGGTATGCGATGAGAAGAATGCTTATTCTTTCTGTGATCTTTTCGGTGTCATTTGCTCTCCTGGCGTTTCTGGGGATCGCTCAGGTTAGAGCAGCGGAGTTTTCAGCCGATATGTTCATAGTGCCCAAAGGCGATGAACCGCTGAAGGGCAAAATTTTTGTAAAAGGCGACAAAGTCAGGCAGGAAACTTCCGAAGAAGACGAGACCCAAATCATGATCATCCGGCCAGATAAGAAGGTGACCTGGCTGCTTACGCCTGAAGAGAAAACGTATATGGAAATGCCTTACCAGTCCACGGATAAGACATTTGAAGAATGGACGGCCGACAAGGAAAAGAATGCTAAATTTCTCGGGGAAGAACCCGTTTCCGGCATGCCTTGCAAGAAATACGAAGCCATAGAAGACGGGGAAAAGACTACCTTTTGGATTTCCAAGCAATTTCCGTTTCCGATCAAGGTCGAAGACGCAGAAGTGACAATGGAGTACAAGAATATCAAGATGGGTCCGCTTGACGATTCCCTCTTCGAACTGCCGGCGGGATACGATAAAATGGCTATGCCGATAGTTCCACCAAAAGAGTGAGAGGCAAAAGATATGGTTCTTTTACCGGTGTTGGGCAAATCGCAGTCTTACCATGTGATCCCGTCAAAGATAATCGCCCTTGGCCTGAACTACCGCAGCCACATTGCGGAAAGCCATTCGGTCAAAGTCAGCGGGTTTACAGAGGAGGTCCCTACAGAACCCATCCTGTTCCCGAAGACCCCAAACGTGCTCATAGGGCCGGATGAACCTATCGTTATACCCTCTTTCCTGCTCGAATACGGATTCGAGGACCTTCGAACCGACTACGAAGCCGAGTTGGCGGTTATAATCGGGAAGAAGTGCCGGAATATAACCCCTGATGAGGCGTTTGAGCATGTTTTGGGCTATACGTGCTTCAACGATGTCAGCCAGCGCAATATTCAGACCGGCGACCGTTCGGGATGGTTTCGGGGAAAATCTCTGGACACCTTCGGTCCCATCGGGCCGCAGATCGTTCTGCACGAAGACATCGGCAATCCCCAGGAGCTGCGCATTCAATGCCGGTTAAACGGCAGGACCGTTCAGGATTCCAGCGCCTCTCAGATGATTTTCCCGGTGGACGATGTGATAGCATTCATATCGAAGAATTTTACCCTCATGCCGGGCGACATCATTGCAACCGGCACTCCGAGCGGAGTTGGTCGAATCCATCATGGAGACATAGTGGAAATCGAAATAGATAAGATCGGGGTTCTGAGCAATCCAGTGGTGGAAGAGTGGAGGAAATGACCAATGTCCCAACGGGGACGCCCCGAACCATGAAAAGATCTGCAGGTGGGTCGCCGGGCGTAAGCGGAGCGCAGCCTGCCAACTCTTTGCGAGATAGTTTTGAGGTTTAAGTTCGATGGCGCTTTCAAAGAAAAGACCGGCCGGTTGAAAACCCTCCCGCTGCTCAACAGGAAGAACCGGCCGACCATCTCTAGAGGTGAACTAAAGATTTTTTTAACTCGTTATGCCCCTGATTTTACCTCCGATTTGAGTTGGCGACTCCTCAGATGCTAAATTATTGATTTTCCGGAGCCGCCGCAAGTCTCACTTACAGCCGGCCAATTGGCTGAAAAAGTCATTGCCTTTGTCGTCGACGAGAATGAAAGCGGTAAAATCCGCCACTTCGATCTTCCAGATGGCTTCCATACCCAGTTCGGGGTACTCCAGCACTTCCACTTTCTTGATGTTGTCCTGGGCCAGGATGGCGGCAGCCCCGCCGATCGAGCCAAGATAAAAGCCACCGTGTTTCTTACAGGCGTCGGTCACCTGTTTTGTGCGGTTACCCTTGGCGATCATGACCAGCGAGCCGCCATGAGACTGGAACAGGTCCACATAGGAATCCATGCGGCCGGCGGTTGTCGGGCCGAATGAGCCGGAAGGCGCCCCCCTGGGGGTTTTGGCAGGGCCTGCGTAATAAATTGGATGATCTTTCAGATACTGAGGCAGACCCTCGCCACTGTCGATTCTCTCCTTCAATTTGGCATGCGCGATATCTCTGCCCACGACTATCGTTCCGGTCAGAAAGACTTGAGTCTTGATCGGATACTTCGATAGCTCGGCCAGGATTTCTTTCATCGGCTTGTTGAGATCTATCTTCACGACGCCATGGTCATGTTTTCCACGGTATTTTACGGGTATGTATTTTTCCGGATGCGCATCGAGTTCCTCGATCCAGAGGCCGTCCTCGTTGATTTTAGCCTTGATGTTCCTGTCCGCCGAACATGAAACTCCCATTGCGACCGGACAGGAAGCCCCGTGCCGTGGCAGCCGGACGATTCTTACGTCCAGGTCAAAGTTCTTTCCGCCGTACTGCGCGCCGTACCCGTATTTACAGGCAGCCTTTAAAACTTTTTCCTCCATTTCCAAGTCCCGGAATGCCTGGCCTCCTTCGTTTCCGGAGGTGGGCAGGTGGTCGAGATAACCTGTCGTAGCGAGCTTTACCGTCTTAAGACAGGCCTCCGCCGATGTGCCGCCGATCACGAAGCCGACGTGGTAAGGTGGGCATGCGGCCGTACCAAGAGTCATCATCTTTTCCACCAGGAATTTTTCGAGGTTCACCGGGTTCAGGAGCGCCTTTGTTTCCTGGTAAAGCATATTCTTGTTGGCCGAACCACCACCTTTAGCTATGAACAGGAACTTGTATTCCGCCCCGTCGGTCGCGTAGATGTCGATTTGAGCCGGAAGATTGCACCCTGAATTTGTTTCTTCGTACATGGTCAGAGGGACGGTTTGAGAGTAACGCAGATTTTCTTCCGTGTAGGTTTTATAGACTCCCTTGGAAATATATTCCTCGTCTTTTACGCCGGTCCAGACCTGCTGGCCCTTTTTGGCGACAATCGTGGCGGTCCCTGTATCCTGGCACAGCGGCAGGACAAACTTGGCGGCTACTTCCGCATTCTGAAGAAGGGCAATGGCGACGCCACGGTCATTCGGAGAGGATTCCGCATCTTCAAGGATTGCAGCCCACTGTTGGAGCTGTTTGGGACGAAGCAGAAAAGAAACCTCACGCATTGCCTGACTTGCGAAGTATTCGAGTCCTGCGGGCTCTACCTTAAGAATCTGTTTCCCTTCAAAGTTTGCAACAGAAACATAATCCTTGGCCAGCAGTTTGTACTTTGTGTCGTCTTTTCCAAGGGGAAAAGGATCCTGGTAACTGAATTCGGGCATTTTCAACTCCTTGTGCGGCGGCAGGCTGAACGAGCGTGTGTTAGATTGGAAAAACCTTCTCCCACTTTAGGCCATATCATATTGAAAAAAAAGATTTTGTCGAGCGCCGAATTACATCTGAGATTCCGCAATCCTTCACTTTGCTCGAGCACTGGGCGGGAATAACCTTCGGGATACTACTATTCGGCACATAGAGGTTAGTAAAACAGATCGTATTGAGGAAGCTGGAAGAGATCACGTATGAACATAACGAGCGTATCCGGCAAATACCTTCCCCAGAGCTTTATCGGAACGTCCTTAATCTCAGCCGCCGGACTGAGCCCCACGGCAAACAGGTACTCGAGAAGAAATTCCACGTTTGTAGGGATATATCCTTTGTAGGGTTTATAGTCTCGCTGCGAGATTATCCTCTCTTCGTGGATGCTGTTCCCCAGTTCGGATTCCACCATCGCTTCCGGTGTCGACAGGATCAGCTCGACTTTGATTCGCGCCTCCGCGTTTTCCAGGAAGGGTTCAATCCCCTTCTTCAACTCGGAGGCTGAAATACCGCGATTCACATACTTTTCCCAGCTTTTCGAATCCCGGTATTTTCTGCAAACTTCTTCAGGGTCCCACGGAATATCAAGAATCAGGCTGGAAGCTTCATAGCTCCCGTAAAAACTCTCCCGCTCCCCAACGCCGATGGAAGGATCGCTCCTGAGGGCGCCTTCGAGCTTCGCCAGTTGTTCCTTAGTCCCAAGGATTTTGGCCCCTCCCACATCGTCTATCGTAATCGAGGATCGGTCAAGCTGTACGGCGCCCTGACGGAAACTGTCGGCAATGCTTTCCTCAGCCTCAATAAATTCCCGGTCCATCTCCACCCGGGGAGTAATCAACTGATCGAGCGGAATACCCGACTTTTTGGCGCGGGCGCGGGCCATCGCCATGGCTTTATTCTTAACGGTCTGGAAAATCCAGTTGTCGATCCGCCTATTGGCTTTTTCGGCGATTCTTTTAGGCCGTTTGATTCTGTATGCGGCAATGAGCCGGCCGCCGTCATCGATGCAAAGGACCCCGTTGACAGGGGCTTGATAATAGAAGTACTCAGGATTTTGCCGATAGCGCCCGAACAGATATTCCATCCTGGGACTTATCTCGCCGGTAATGTGACACAGCGCGTCCCTCAGCTTTCCCTTGGACCGTATGCGCACCTTTCCAAAGTCCCTGCAATAGAGCTTCCCGATAATTTCCCCGACCACCGTTTCAAGAGTTTCGCCCAGGACATACCCGTCGCAGATAAATATCCGCGTAAGCAGCATGGCGTCAAAAGGTTCCGGCCTTCCACAAAGCCAGCGCTCGGCAATGCGGAGCAAATCCTCTCGGTGAATGAAGGAAGTCAGGTACATTTTTATCGCTTCTTCTCTGATTACGGACTGTGAAAATATTTTATCTTAGCACGTTTCAAGAAAAAGGGGCATGCCGGAGACGGAAGTCGGATATAGGAACGGTTCTCGAGACGTCGAGATCGGATTTTTCAGCAAACCTTGTAGCTTTGACAGAAACCGGCTATATATCAGTATCGTAGAAGTTGATATCCTTCTTCTGACTTTCTCCACCACCCTCCTCGCATCTTGTGCGCAAAACAGGACGAATTTCTCCATACGGAGACCCTGATGGGTAAAATAACAGTAACTTTCCAGCCCGAATCCACTCGCACCGAGGCGAATTCAGGCGACAAGCTGATCGATGTCGCATCCTACGCGGGCATAGACATCAGCAACCTTTGCGGAGGCCAGGGCGTCTGCGGCAGATGCCGCGTCCAGATTAAACGAGGCAGGTTAAATCTGACAGGCAAGGTTATCGGAAAGCTGAGCCGCAAAGAAATCCAACAGGGTTTTACGCTTGCCTGCCAGGCGGAACTCGCAGAGGATGACGTTGAGGTTAGGATTCCCCCTGAGTCGCGAAGCGACATTCAAATCCAGATTTCGGATTACATCGTTGCCTTCGATGAACCGACTCACGCGCCCGGCCCGGATTACGGTCCCGCTCCCATAGTAAGGCCCCTTTGTGAGAAATATTATCTCGAACTTCCCCCACCTACAATAAACGACAGCCTTTCCGACCTGGACCGGGTTTATAGGGCGCTTAGAAAAAAAACCCCGGAATTCCCGTACATTCAGGGGCATTTTTCATGCCTGTGGGGTCTGGCCGCTCTGCTGCGCTCAAATCAATGGAAAATAACGGCGACAGTCCACTTCCGTGATGCCGACTGCCCGATGATCCGTGACATTGAAGGCGGCAATACCACCTCGAGAAATATGGGTGTTGCAATTGATGTGGGAACCACCACTATAGCGGCCCAACTGGTCGATCTGCGCTCCGGAGCGATCCTTGGCGTGCAGGCCAGCCATAATTCCCAGGCGCGCTATGGAGAAGATGTCATATCTCGAATGATTTTCGCCTGCGGCCAGACCGGTTTGGGGCCTTTGACCGAGGCCGTAACTTTTACGATCAACGCACTTATCGATTCACTGGTCAGGAAGAGCAATATCAGCCAAAACGATATCACTTGCCTTGTGGCCGCCGGAAATACGGTTATGAGCCATTTGCTTCTCGGCCTTGAGCCGTGCAACATCCGGACTGCTCCTTATATTCCCTCTGCTACACGGTTTCCCCAGTTCCAGGCCGCAGAAGTCGGAATAAACGCCCATCCCAAGGCCATTTTGCATTGTATGCCCTGCGTCAGCAGCTATGTCGGCGGCGATATCACCGCAGGCGTCTACGCCTGTGGAATGTACGATCATCATGAAATTAGCGCCCTCATCGACGTCGGAACCAACGGAGAAATTGTAATCGGAAATAACGAATGGCTCGTGTGCTCTTCGTCTTCCGCAGGTCCGGCATTTGAGGGCGGAGGGATCAAATGCGGCGTCAAGGCTATCCTGGGAGCTATTGAAAAGATCGCTGTCGATGGGGATCGCGTTCATTACGAAACCATAGGGAAACAAAAACCCATCGGGGTTTGCGGCTCCGCAATAATCGACGGAATTGCCGAACTTCTCTCCTCCGGCATAATAGACCAAAGCGGAAGGTTCACGCTTCTGGATAATCCCAGGGTGCGGCTGGTCGATGAGGTTCCCGAATTCATTGTCGCCCAGGCCGAGGAAACGGCCACAGGAGAGCCGATCGTAATCACCGAGGACGACATCTCCAATCTGATCAAGAGCAAGGGGGCCGTACTTGCGGCTGTGCGGGTGTTGCTCAAAACCCTGGACATGGATTTTGCCGATCTTGAGAAAGTCTATGTCGCGGGAGGGTTTGGCGCTCACCTCAATATCGAAAAGGCGATCTTCATCGGTCTTTTGCCCGATGTCCCGAAAGAGCGAATCCGTTTTATCGGAAACAGCTCCCTTGCCGGGGCCAGGTTTGCTCTGCTTTCCACCCATGTTTTTCACAGGGCCGAAGAGATCGCAAACCGCATGACTTATATAGAATTGAGCGTACATCCCGAATTCATGAACGAGTTCATAGCTGCGCTCTTTCTGCCTCATACGGACGCGGAGCTTTTCCCAACCGTCACGGAGTCCCTTAGGCTAAAGCAGTTCGGATTTAAGGCCGCCCGAATGCATGTGGATTAGGCGCCCGGCGATCCCTAACCGTTTAGAGGCAGCGTGCGAGGGGCAAGACAGACGCGAAGACCGGTTTCCAATACCGGGCGTTTTTGATATCAGGGGTTCCGCCTCGTCTGGCCCTATATGGCGGGGATTTTCAATTTAAACACCTTGGCTTTGAATCGGGAACAAATGACTATGACTGCTCTACTTCTCCTGGTGGGCTTTTTGTTGCTCGTTTCGATCTGTCTATCGCTGGCCACCTACTCTTTTTTCTGGTACGAAAACGCATGGAGAGCTCCATTTGCGCCCGATCTTGGCGCAAAACCCGGATGGATGGTCCTTTCAGGTTTGCTTTCCTCCATCGTTAGCATGGCCTTTATAATGGTCTCCTATCCTTTTGGCCTGTTTCGACGCTTTTGGACGCCGAAGCAGATCTGTGCCGCAGGACCCGTGATTATCCTCACGCACGGACTTTATCATAATGCAAGCGCATGGCTGCTTTTTAGAAGCCGTTTGCGAAATGCAGGCTTCAAAAACGTTTTCGCCATGAACTACTGGAGTTTTTTTACCTCTTTTGAGAAAACCCTCGAGAAATTCGAAAATTTCGTCGCCGAAGCGAGAAAGGCGGTCCCGGACCAGCCGGTATACTTGATAGGCCACAGTCTTGGAGGGCTTTTGTCCAGGGTGTATGCGGAAAGAGCAAGGGATGGAGCGGTCCCCTCTGCCGTGATAACAATGGGAAGCCCACACCAGGGCTCCAAAGTAGCAGCTTTTGGCATCGGGAAGCTGGCCTCGAGTCTGCTCTACCGTGGACCTCTTTTTACCGAACTTGAATCCGGACCGCCCAGGCTGCCGTGTTACGGGGTCGCCCTCTTTTCACCAGTCGACAATATGGTGCTTCCCCCTGAAGCCATGAAGGCTCCCTACCCAGGGTGGGTCTATTATGAAACGGACCCGCTGAGCCATACTGCAATGCTCTATTCAGGATCCGTTGCAAGAAAGATGATCGAGATCCTGCAGGGCAAAGAGATCGCGTAATGACCTGTTCGCCCTTCTCTTTTCAGGCTCAGTTGCTAAATTGGCGTTACGCAAAGCGTGGGTCTTCCCGATATTCATGTTACGATGCCGTGCAGAGTTGACTTACCAGGCGCCCATATGCTAATAGACGCACAGTTTTTATATCGGAGGGAAATCGATTTGAAATCGAGCGCCGCAGAATCTCCTGCCCTGGTGCAGGAATTCATTGTCGCCAACAGGCTGGGAATCCATGCGCGGGTTGCGGCCCAAATAGTCAAAGTCGCCAGCAGGTTTGAATCCGAAATACTCATCTCCAAGTGCGGGATTACCGTTAGCGGCAAAAGCATACTGGATCTGATGACCCTCATCTGCCCCCATGGAAGCAAAATCCTCATCTCCGCAAAAGGTCTGGACGCAGCCGAAGCCCTCAACGCCCTGGCTGCCCTTTTTCAGGCAAAATTCGGCGAACCCTGAAGACTCTTCCCTCGACCGCAAAAATGGACTAATAATAGCAGAATTTAGGCGTTATCCTTTTTTCAGAAAGACTTGATTATTGATGGACAACCACTCCTCACTGACTATTAAAGGGATCGGGGCGGCGCCGGGAATTGCGATCGGCAAGGCCTACCTGCTCGAACGGGGCAGAATCCCCGTTCCCCGTTACAGGCTTCTGGGCGATGAGGCCGTCGCTGATGAATGCAGGCGGTTCGAAGAAGCAGTCGCCAAAGCTGAATCCGATCTGGAGGCAATAAAAAAAAGCATCAGGTCCGAATTCAGGGAACACGCGCGATTGCTCGAAGTGCAGCAGATGATTATGAGGGACCCCTCAATCTATGACGAATCCCTGCGTTATATCCAAAAGGAGCGTTCCAACGCAGAGCTTGCCGTTATAAAATCGCTCAGGAAAGCAAGAGATCTCTTCAGCGGCCTTAATGATGAAAACGCAAGGAGCAGAATAGCCGACGTGAATGCGGCCGGAGACCGGGTCATCCGGATTCTGGCGGGGCAGAGCCATGCCAGCATGGAAGAAATTCGCGAACGGGTCATCATTATAGCTCACGATCTCTCACCCGCCGACGCCATCCAATTGCAGGTGGGACGGACGCTGGGCGTAGTCACCGAGATCGGGGGAAGCACTTCGCATACTTCGATTGTTGCGCGCTCGCTCAACATCCCGGCGGTCGTAGCAGCCGAAAACGCCGCCCATCTCATTTCGATGGGTGACATCCTCATCGTCGACGGTGGGACGGGGACAATAATAGTCAGTCCAAGCGAGAGCGATCTAAGCTTCTATTACGAACGTCAGGAAGAATTGGAAGCTTATGTCAAACAGATCACCCGGCATGCTCATTTGCCCGCTGAAACCCGTGACGGTCACAGAGTCGGGGCTGAGGCTAATATCGAGGTCCTCGAAGAAATCGTAGCCGCAAAAGACAATGGCGCCGAAGCCATCGGCCTGTACAGGACTGAATTTTTTTTCATGAACCGGCTGGCATTCCCGGATGAGGAGGCTCTGTACAGAGATTACCGCGATTTATCGGAGCTGATGGCGCCTTGCCCGGTTACGATCCGAACCCTCGATCTCGGCGCCGAGAAACTCACCTCCTGGTTCCCCAGACTTGAGGAAACAAACCCCGCGCTTGGACTGCGCTCCATTCGCCTTTGCCTGCACTACAAGGAATTGTTCAAAAACCAACTCCGGGCTATTCTGCGAGCCAGCGCAATCGCCGGCAACATCCGGCTGATGTTGCCCCTGGTCTCGGGCATCGGAGAAATTTTTCAGACTAAGCTCATTTTAAAAGAGGTCCAGACGGAGCTGTCCAGAAAACGAATCCCTTTCGATCAAAATATGCCCTTCGGAGTAATGATAGAACTCCCCTCAGCCGTAGCGGTAGCAGACCTGCTGGCGCCCGAGGTGGATTTTTTCAGCATAGGAACCAATGACCTCATCCAGTACACCATTGGGATAGATCGATCGAACGAGCACGTGGCCTATCTTTACGAACCGCTCCATCCCGGCGTTCTCAGGTTCATAAAACAGGCGGTGGATGCCGGCCACGAAGCCGGAATCCCGGTCGCGCTTTGCGGAGAGATGGCCGGAGAGCCGATGTACGTCCCAATTCTGCTCGGCCTCAAAATCGATTCTTTCAGCATGAACCCGCTGTCCCTGCCTCGTGTCAAAAATCTTATCAGGCGATCCTCCATGAAGGAATGTTGCCGGTTTGCCGGCAAAGTGCTCCGCATGAGGACGGCGCAGGAGGTGAACCGGTCACTGAGGAAAATGGTTATGAGGAAGTTCCCGGAAGAATTCCGGGTATTCGAGCCAAACTATGACAGGAACGCAGCCGTCCCTGCACGACACTCTTTGGAAACGCAGGAATAAGGTCCGGCGAATGGGTGAAGCAGCAAAAATCAAAATAATCAGCCAGAACAAGAAAGCCTTTCACGACTTCGAAGTAGGTGAAAGGTTCGAGGCCGGAATCGTTCTGCTCGGCACCGAAGTGAAATCGCTGCGGGAGGGACGCGCCAACCTCAAAGACAGCTATGCCAGGGTCAAGCACAACGAAGTGTTTCTCTTTGGCCTGCACATCAGCCCATATACTCACGCTTCCTTCGATAATCATGAACCCGAACGTGTCCGGAAGCTTCTCCTGCACAGATCCGAAATAAAAAAACTGCTGGGGAAAACTCAGGAACGCGGCTTCTCACTGGTTCCGCTTAAAGTTTATTTCAAAGAGGGAAGGGCGAAAGTGGAAATCGCCCTTGCCAGAGGCAAAAGGGAATACGACAAGCGGGAAAGCCTGAAGAGAAAGGAAGAAACCCGCGAGATGGACCGCCTGAGAAAACACCACAAAATATACTGACCATCGGGTTGCGGGGCGGACAAGGCTGATGTTTTTGCTTCCGCTCCTCTCACTTGCGCACTACATCGAAAATTGTAACCTCAGGGGGGGCGAGGACCCGTATAGGGGGCCCCCAGGTGCCCGAGCCCCTGCTCGTGTAAAGGATCGACCCTTTAGAAAGATAATAGGGGCCGTTCTGAAGAGGGTATACGAATTCGGAGATATAACGAAACGGAAACAACTGCCCGTAATGAGTGTGCCCGGAGAGCTGCAGGTCGAAAAGACCCAGACTCTCGTCGGCCGGGTCAGGCCTGTGCTTCAGAAAGAGAGTGAAGAGGCCGTTTTGAGCCTTTTCCAGGATGGCCTTTTCATCCTCAGCCAGACCGGTCGCAGGATCGTCAACCCCGACGATATTCAAAATATTGTCCACCGTTTTCACCTCGCCGCTCAGCACGGTGAAACCAAAAGCTCTTTCTGCCTGAAGCGATTCAGCCAGCCCGGCGTAAACTTCGTGATTGCCCGTTATGGCATACTTTCCGAGCCGAGGCCGCAACCTTGCAAACAGGGCCGCAAGACCCTCCATTCTCTCCATGTCTCCATCGACAAGATCGCCTGTGCTTACGATAATGTCCGGATTCTCAGCCTCAACCTTGCCCAGAATGTCGGCCATACTCTCTTCTCTGACTATTAGTCCGAGATGCACGTCAGAGATTTGGGCTATTCTCAACCGGTCGGCGCCCATGGGAAGTTTGTCCGTCTTTACGACGATTCTTTCCACCTGTATGGACCGAGCCTCAAAATACCCGTAGACGTTTATGACAAATGCTGCAGCGAGGACGCACGCGGCAGCGGTCGAGCCGGTGAAAGTGGGCAGAGAAGACCCGGCGATAAGGTTTCCCAGCTTGCAAAGGATTCCGGCAGCGCCTATCAGCAAAAAACCCCAGAAAGAATAAAAGAGAAATCCCAGCCAGCCATATCCCAGGAGAGCGCTTGCGCGCGCCAGTATGTAGTGGTCGCCCTTTTCGAGCAACCGAGTCCCGACTGGAGCAAAAACCATAATGGCCATGAACAAAATCAGCAAAAGATGGACGGGCCACTTTACTGGCAGGAGGACCTTGACACGGGAATAGACGAATGCGTGCAAAAACGAATAGATTGAGAAAAAAACTATAAGGAATCTGATCATGTCCAACGCCGCTCAGATAATGATGAAAATCTGCGGTTTATCCCCTCCGCGCTTTCCGGGCGCTTTTCTGCGAAGGTCGTAGATTTACACCGAATCCACCGGCGCCGCAACTCGAAAGATCTCCTCGATTGAGGTCAGTCCGGAGCAAACCTTGAGCGCGCCTGTGATATGAAGCGGCGCCATTCCTTCTTTTATAGCCACTTCCCTGATTTTTGAGAGATCGGAATCAGGCCTTATCAGGCTTCGAATGGCGGGTGTCATCGCGAGCATCTCGTAGATGCCGACTCGCCCGAGGTAGCCGGTTTCTCTGCACTCCAGGCATCCGGCCTGCCTAAAGATGGAACCGGTTTGTTCGATTTCCCAGGGACTGATCAGTGACTGCCACAGCTCCTCATCAACTGTCCCCGGATTTCGACAGTGGGGGCAGAGGGTTCTGGCCAGCCTCTGGGCGACTACCCCCAGCAGGGTGGCCCTTAATAGATAGTGCGGGACCCCGATATCCATGAGCCTGATAATGGCTGAGGGAGCATCATTTGTGTGGAGCGTCGAAAAAACGAGATGGCCGGTCAAGGCTGCCTGAATGGCCATTTCCGCCGTCTCCAGGTCCCGTATCTCACCGACCATTATGATGTCGGGGTCCTGGCGAAGAAAGGTTCGCAGACCGCTTGCGAAATCCAGTCCGATCGCGCTGTGCACCTGCATCTGATTGAACTTGGGCTCAACCATCTCGATCGGATCTTCCACCGTGCAGACGTTTACTTCCGGTTTGGCAAGGTATTTCAAGGTTGAGTAAAGGGTGGTCGTCTTCCCGGACCCGGTCGGCCCGGTAACGAGGACAATACCATAAGGAGAGCTTACCATCTTTTTCCATTGCTCAAGTTCGCGCTCTGAAAATCCCAGTTCCTCAAAGCTCCTCACGGTTACTTCGGGGTCGAAAATTCGCATCACGAGTTTTTCGCCAAAAACTGAGGGCATGGTGGAAAGGCGCAGTTCGATCTCTCCTCCAGAGGACCCTTTTGTTTTGATCCGGCCGTCCTGCGGACGCCGTTTCTCCGCAAGGTCCATTCTGCCGAGCACTTTCAATCGGCTGATTACAGCGCTCATTACAACCGTTGGCAACTGGTACACCGGGTGCAATACGCCGTCGATCCGGAAACGCACATCACTGTTGTCCCGGCGCGGTTCCAGGTGAATATCGCTCGCCCTTTGCTCGAACGCATACTGGAGCAGCCAGTCAACGATGTTGACCACATAACGGTCATTTGCATCCAGCTTTCCCGCCCGTCCGAGTTCTAACATCTGTTCAAGATTCACGCTCGCGCCGAGGCGAGCGCCGTCCGCCTTCCCGAAAGCCCTTCGCACAGAGTCGGCAAGGGCGTAGAACTCAATAAGGTATCTGCTTATGTCATTGGGGTTGGCAAGGACTGTGCAAATCTTTTTCCGGAGAATGCGCTCCAGTTCCTCTTTCCACTCGCTATCGAAAGGATCGGCTGTGGCAATGACGATCTTATCGGCCGTCACCTCAACGGGCAGGATTTTATAGCGCGATGCGTAGGCATATGAAACAAGACTCGTAACGGCGCTCACATCAACTTTCAGTGGATCGATTCTCACGTAATTCAGGCCGCTTTTTCTAGCCAGCCAGGCCACGAGAAATTCAATTGAAACCACTTCGTGGGGAGGTGTGGCTCTGACCAGTCC
>Ga0182027_10009407_pt1 | contig 14047 bp, 15 predicted proteins | sample 712E1DmetaG_FD_121300 | JGI IMG/M metagenome (GOLD analysis project Ga0182027, IMG submission 121300) | Permafrost microbial communities from Stordalen Mire, Sweden - 712E1D metaG (Illumina Assembly) | ecosystem: Environmental > Terrestrial > Soil > Wetlands > Permafrost | place: Sweden...
CATCCGATGGAACAAAAGTGTATGTGACGGATTTAATCAGTAATGTATATGAAATTGACACGGCAACTAACAGTATTACAGCAACGGTGAATGTCGGATATTTGCCTATCGCTTTTGGCCAGTTTATATAGTTCCACCCTTTGTTACTAATCTTTTGACCTCGTATCCATTAGGAAAAATAGTATTTAAGGTGCAATTTGCTGACAAGAAAATTCATAGGGTTAGATTTTAGAGACAAAATAACTTCAACAGTGTAGAATCCTTCACATGATGTATTTGCATCAGAAAAAGGAAGTGGGACCTTATAAATGACTAAATTTATTTAATTGTTTTTATACTGTAAGAAGTTTCAATAAATCCATTATTTTTACGCGCTATTCATATGCTATTAATGAGAATATGAAAAAAATTTATAAATTATTAACTGTAGATTTTATAGAAGAATGCAAGGGTACAAATAAACAGCATTGCCTTCACTGTTGTGGAGATATATATTTTATTCCTACAACAGACATCTTCTCCACACGTTATTCTAGCACTTTTTGAGATCTTTGGCTGAACCTTTACTACTCTAAGATACCGCTCCTATTAATTTTATCAAAAAATACTTTCAGGTCTGTAGTAAAAATCTCATAATTAGAAAGATGGTTCAGCGATTTAAAAGATTAATCCTGGCATAAAGGAAAAGTGCTAATACTAAAACTCTGTAGACCAGCATTAGCCCCTCCGTCAGCAACTAACTCAGCACCGGTAATGTAGCTGGATTCGTCGCTTGCAAGAAAGAGTACTACATTTGCAATTTCCTCGGGTAACCCAGCCCGGTTCATAGCAACGTTGTTCATAGCAACTTGATCCGTTTCAATTTCTAGACCAGTTGTCATTGGAGTTAAAATTAGACCAGGGTGTACCGAATTTACGCGGATGCTGTATTTGGATAGATCCAGTGCGACAGTCTTGGTCAAACCCCTTACGCCCCATTTTGATGCCACATAGCCAGATAACTGAGGATATCCGCTCAGCCCAGCGACTGATGATATATTTATAATAGAACCGCTTCCTGATTTTTTCATTGATGGTATTACTGCCTTAATACCTAAAAACATTCCAAACAAGTTGACTTCAATCGTTTTCCGAAACTGCTCAATCGTATATTCCTCAAAGAGCGCATAATTAACGATACCTGCATTATTCACAAGAATATTTATGGAACCAAACTCAGTTCGGCTGTCTCAACAGCATTAGCCCATCCAGAAGGTTCAGTGACGTCCAAATGAACATAACGAATATTTTCACCCAATTAAGTCGCAACCTTTTCACCCTCAGCATCGAGCAAATCGCCAATCACTACCTTAGCCCCTTCTGAAACAAATAAACGAGCATCTGCTGCCCCCATTCCCCGTGCTCCTCCACTAATAATTGCTACTTTCCCTTCCAATCTGCTTTTACTTCTATCCTTTCGTATATTTGACATATTAACCATCTTTTTCCATAAATTTCGTATTTTTATACCGCCCCAAAGATCCTGCTTCTCGTAAAATGAGCTGAGAAAGCCTGCTGCTATACAAATAATTTTTATCACAAATTCACATTCTTTTTGAAGGAAAATGCCATATGCATCTATATAACAGTATGAAAACAAGAGAATAACGGGAAAAAATTTAATCCGGAAAAAAATAATTTATGATAACAAATGATCATAAATTACATTTGGCCCTGGTGCCGATATATGGTCTATTTAACGATGATGGCCCCAGCCATGACCACCCCAGCCACCATAACCGCCCCAGCCACCATAACCGCCCCAGCCACCATAACCGCCCCAGCCGCCGTAGCCAAGACCGTCGTAGGGATATACTCCTAAGCCATAGTCATAAGGATAGCCACCGTAGCCGCCACCCCAGCCACCGTAGCCGCCACCCCAGCCACCGTAGCCACGGCCCCAGCCGCCACGTGCACTAGCTGCCACTGCTGTTACAGATGCAACAACAAGAGCTACCAGCAAAATAGCCAATACTTTTTTAATTCCAATTTGTGTCATAATTTATTTCACTCCGTTTATAACGTTTAAATTAATAGCATGTTAAAATATAGAGAATTTCTATAAACCTCCGATTTCAACAAATTACTTATATAGGTGTTATAAACAACCAGCCAAAAATAGAGGTTTATCGAAATTTTCTACAAATAATTTTTTATTGCGACGTTTATTTTGTAAGTTATCGATGTGGGTAATTCTCCTAGTTTGATCACTTCGTTATCTTATCATTTCCTTATCTTTTCGAATATCTGCTATAGATTCTTTTGCTATCGATATTCTCTTTTCCATGTCAATTATTTTCAGTTCGATAAATTCTATTGTCCTATCCAGCCTTCTTTCTGTAAATTTCCTTTTCTGGTCTTCAGTCATAAGTTCCAGTGTCTCAGCCAGTGCAGTCTGCACAACTGGCCCTAGGTTTGCGAAACAAATATCGTCATTCATTTTAGAATACCTCTTTTAATCTATTTTTTATATTTTTTGTATATCAAGGAGAAAATATCATATCAGTAAATTTAGTCAGTGTTTATCTGTTGAACTTACTTCCCTTGTTTAATCATTTCCTTAACATCTTTAATATTTTTAATGACGTCTTTCGCGATCAAAACTCTCTTCTCCATATCACTTATTTTCAATTCTATACCTTTTATTGCTGTATCCATCCTCATGTGAGTAACTTTCTTTTTCTGTTCTTCAGTCAGAAGTCCCCATGTCTCAGTCATTGCAGTCTGCAATGCTGGACCCAAATCTGTAAAATGAATATCCTCAGTCATGCTTAGATATCTCCTTTTATTCATCCGTTTTTATCATTCAAATTGATACACTTAAATTTTTATTAGTAATTATTCGGCCTGGAAAAAATAATACTAATAGCCATCTTTACAAAAACCCACTGAAGCACAAAGATTCAGGGAGTGAATTTTATTTCGGCTTATTTGATCTAATCATCGGCTATTAATCATCTTTTTATTTTTCCATCGGTTTGTCATCAGAGGTATCTGCTATATCAAAATAGATATCAACCAACTGATTTTAGATAAGCTGAATAGTTACTTTTATAATTATCTCTCTTTAAATATGAGAGAGTAATTACATACAATACACAACTAATTTGATATAAAGTTTATGTGTTGATTAATTCCATTGTTATTTTATAATTAATATAGTATAATTTATTTGATAAAAATCCAATTTAGGAAAACAATATCATTAGCTGTCTTTACTTAATTCAAGGAGGAAATTTTAGTGGGTTTACTTATTTAATTATTGGCTATTGTTCACTTTTTTATTTTCCCATCAATTAGTAGCCAGAAATCTATTTTGTTGCAAAGTAGACATCGACTAATTGATTTTATATGGTTTATACAACTACTTCATTGCATTAACCCATTTTTAGATAAAGTAAGTTGTTACATAATATATATAAAGTTTTTTATTCACTTTGATACTTCATTAACTCGCAACCAATAATTTCAAAACTAAGTAAACTAGCTTCAGCCTCATTAAAAACCTGTATACAACTATGTTGTATTTTTTTCAATTGCTAACGCGAGTAATTTTACTCACCACTTATCCCAATAATTCATAGTATATCATAAATAATGGACAAATAAACCAACTAATTTTACATGTATGTACATATGCAGATATATGATGCAAATAGATTCAAAACCCATTAACATTACAAATAGCTAAATTGTCTATACGCATGTTTACACATGTATTATATTCACTCAAAGCCAAATTAATCAAAAACCTTAAATAAAGGTGAGTAACGACTTAATATTATGATAAATACAGATCAAAAAATATTGGATGCAGCTGTAAAGGTGTTCTCCAGTAAAGGATATGCTGGTGCAACTACCCGTGAAATTGCACAAGAGGCAAATGTTACCGAAGTGACGCTGTTCCGAAAATTCCAATCAAAAGAGAACCTATTGAAAGAAGTCCTTATCAAACACCGGAATGCTGTTTCAACGCTAAATAAGTTATTAAACGTGAATAAAAATTCAGACATTGAAAGAGATCTTTGTATCCTAGGCAAAGAAATTGCAAAAGATATGCAGGATGAGAAAAAGGATAGTATATCTTATATGTTTATGTTCCTGCTGTTCGAAGAAGGACGACGAAGACCCGAACTCGCTGAGATTCTAGAATCTGTTTTCAAAACTAATATAGAACGTCTGAGCGAATATTTTGAGCTGCAAATGAAAAATGGAAAAATACGTAATATCAATACCCGATCAGCAGCACTAACTTTTGTTAGTTATTTCAGCTGCTCAGCCTTCCTAAAAGGAATATTTGTTGACTACGCTTGGAGCCAGAATGACGAGGAAGTTGAAAATTTTATTGACATATTTACTAAAGGCATCCTGAAAGTTGAAAAAACGGAGAAAGTTATAGAAAAGGAAGAGAAACTACAGAGGCTGAAAGAGGATATTGCAAGAAAACATGAGGCTCTTAATTATCTGGAAGAGCAAGTTCGAGAGTGGGAAAAAGTGTAAACTTTCACGCACATGCTTTTTTCTCAACAACTGCCCCAAAGTATTTATTATTGTTGTTAACTTTAAACTATTACTGTTCTCTCCATGAATAACGAAAAAATAAGAAAACCTGATTTTCAGGCCAAAAAACAAGTTCTAAAGGAATTTAGATAAAATCCAATTTTTGGCCTGTTATTTATAACATCTAGATAAAAGTCATTCTTCCAAACTCGCTTTTATAACCAGTTCTTTTTTGAGTCTTCTGAAAATACTTTTATTGGGTCTTTTATAAAATCAATGTACTAGTTAAAACAAAATCTCAAGCTAATGATTTTTATGATACATAAAAAATTTCGCCATTATTCGATGTTGAAAAGATATGGTCAAATAATCGAAATTTTTCAAAAATATGGGTTTGGATATATTGTTGACCAGATAGGATTGACTAGCTTTAAGAACTTAATCCCAAGGTTCAAGATAAAAGAAAATATGGATCACCTTAATATTTCAGGGCCTGTTAGAGTACGTAAGATACTTGAAGAACTGGGGCCTACCTATGTTAAGGTAGGTCAATTATTAAGCACGAGGTATGACCTAATTCCCTTGGAATATGCCACCGAGCTCGCAAAACTTCAGGATGATACACCCCCTTTTGATTTTGAGGACGTAGAGGTGATTATTAGAGAAGAACTTGGCCATTCCATAGAGGAGTTATTCGAATATTTTGATAACAAATCACTTGCTTGTGCATCTATTGGACAAGTACATCGAGCAAAAATAAAAAATGGTGATAACGTTGTTGTGAAGGTCCAACGACCTGGTGTAAAAGAAGTAATTGAATCAGATTTGGATATTATATACAGTATAGCCAGGCTTGTGAATGAACACATACCAGATGCACGACTTTATAGACCAATTGAGCTTGTTAATGAGTTCTCTCGCAGTATCCTTGCAGAAATAGATTATACACAGGAAGGTTGGAACACAGACAATTTTGCAGCAAATTTTAAAGATAACAAGCAAATTCACATTCCAAAAGTTTACTGGGATTATACAAACACACGAGTGCTGACCCTGGAATACATCGAAGGTATAAAAGGGAGTTGGGTAGATTTAGTGGAAAAACAGGGGTTCGATAGGAATGAAATAGCTCTTGTTGTGGGAAAAGCCTTCATGCAGCAGGTATTTAAGGATGGTTTTTTCCATGCAGACTTGCATCCTGGGAATATACTAATAATGGAAGATGGAAAAGTAGCATTTCTTGATTGTGGGATGACAGGACATCTTTCTGCAGAAACGCGCGATATGTTACTGGATGGAATGACAGCATTAGTTAAGGGAGATATTTCGCTATTTGTTGAAATATTCAAGGAGATGGGGGGGATAGATCCAAATGTGGACACAAAATCACTAAAAATAGATGTTGACTTTTTCCGTTCTAAATATTATGGAAGGGTTTTTAAAAATATTGATGCTTCTGTAATAATTGAAGAGTTGATAGGTATCCTTAGAAAGAATCAGGTTAAAGTACCTTATAATATCACCTTACTTATAAGGGGGATGGTGGCAGTTGAGGGATTTGGGCTTATAATTTATCCCGATTTTAATTTAGTTGAGCTAATAGAACCTTATACGAAAAATGCAATAAAAGAGAGTTTTTATCCGCAAAATATGGCTCGCATACTTTACAGTAACCTTTCCAGCTGGTCCCGTATATTCAGAAAAGCACCAACTAAAATATCACATATCCTTGATAACGCTGAAAATGGTTATTTGGGAATAAAGTTTGAATCGGCTGAAAGTAACAAGCTAATATCAGGGATAAATGTTGCAAGTAATCGGCTGTCTTTCAGTCTAATCGTCTCCGCTATAATCATCGCTTCATCTATGATAACTCATACGAATATGAAACCTCTTCTCTGGGGTGTGCCGCTTCTTGGAGTTCTCGGTTTCTTGCTTGCTAGTATCTTTGGAATGTGGCTTGTGTTTAATATGCTCAGGAGAGGGGGGATATGACTTTTCCAAATATAAGCTCTGCAGAAATCCTTTATACTAAACAAAAAACTAATAATTTTTAATCAATTTGTGTCATAAACCGACAATCACATTTATTGAATATTTAAAGATGCGTGTTGTATGGAGTCCACAATAACTATACAGAATACGGTGGCATCCATTACTTTGGCAGAAGATTTCGACCTGCATAAGATCAAAATTGAGCTGGACGGTACAGAATATAACAAAGTGAAGTTTTCCGGCTTCGTCTACAGAGCTAAGGATCCAAAAGCTGTTTTTCTAATTTTTATCCGAATTTGACAATTTGATTTTTATGTTGAAAGAATATTTTCATATTTGAGAGGGATGAAGAAGGGTTCTGTAAAATTTTCAATTAATAATAAACTGTCTTAGGAATAAATAGGAAAATTAATACAAATAAATGCTATCGATCAATTTTTAATGTATGAAGAGAAAGCACCTAATTTATCCGATTTCGTTCCATCAGCTGAAAGCTTTACATTTACATAGCTGGAATTATCTGAATTCATATAAAAAATCCTGATGTATCTTCAACCATACCCAATCCACTGCCGGTTTCCTTTAGTGTTATGATCCTACTCTCGGTTTCGATCTGGAAATCAACAATATCAACAAGGTTCTCAACATAACTGAAATTAAAGTTATTCCTAAAGCTAAAAGATTCCTTGCAATAGCTCTTCATTACCATGAATACTTTGCCTTTTTCAGCGGTAATGATCCATCTTTTATCTCCTTTTTCTGACGGGAATTCACATACCTTAGCTTTTTTGAAACTATGCATCTTCTTGGTATCTGCATCATAGAAATCCATGGAATTGTGTATATTATATCCCACTCCCCCAATCTCGATACTCGGTATATAGTAGGTTAGAATTGATCCGTTCCTGAAAATGATTCTCGACCATTTCCAAGGGACAAACGGCCCGACAACAATTACCTTCTGTACATAGCATTTTCCGGAGAAATTCTTATCAAACAATACACCTTTGAAATCAAAATATAGGTTAGCTAACCTGTAACCAAATAATCCTCTGAAATCTTCAGCTAATTCTGAATTATAATTATTATCGTCCGGCTCTTTGATATCTAAACTGCAGATCTTTTTTTCATTTGTTGTAATACCAAGCATATATTTCGGAAATAATCCATAGAAATCCGCTTGAATATCTTTATTGGAGCAGGTCACCTTCTCATCTTTCACTTCGATGACTCCCAGATCATCGGTAATGGTTCTCTGCACATCATCATATGCCCACGAGACACAATATCCATCTGTTTTACCATTTATTGTCTTATTATTCTCTACATATCTGCCATTGATCGCGATATCGCCCGCGCTCCTGCCAAACATGAGAAAAAACTGACGTCTGGACTCGTCATTGGCTGTGAATTTCATGAACCAGTATTCTTTCCCGAAAAGAGGTAGTTCTTCGAAAGAGAAAAGAAGATCGTCAATACATTTGTTTGCTTCATTTTTCACCAATAATCTTTCTATTTTATTTTTATTTTCTATTATTTTTCCTATTGAAGTGATAAATGCTTTCTTTTCAATTTCAGGTAAGCTTTTGATGTAATCATTTCTTTCTTTTATGAAACTAAAAAGCTTGTTTTTTCCGATCAGAATTCTATTTCCCAGAATTTTATTTTTGGGCTCTTTTCCGTTTGCTATAACGATCATTTCATCGCCTTTGGACTAAATCGATGCATAGCACTACTTGCAATATCAGAATAATGAAACTACAGCAGAAAATATAAAAAACTTTCAGAACCACACAAGGATCTGTAGTTTTTTGCAAAATTAGAGCATATATTTCTACCATCCGAAAAATGGCTTGCCAGTTACAGACAATATTCTAGCATAACTCAAGGGAGCACCGCTAACTATATTCTAAATAGGTTACTTTGATCCTACAATTGAGATAAAATACAATCGTATAAGATCAATGTGTACCTGAATTTCGGTAAAATTTATGAGTTAAATTTGAAGTTAAAGTCGCACATCATCCAATTGAGAGATATCTTGGATTTTAATACAGCCTACGAGAACTTGGATTCGATAGAGTTCCTGTGAAAAATATTGTATGTGCAGAACGGAACTATCCTGCCTTCTGGTGTGGCATAATGTACTCCGCATTTTTTGACTCTTTCGAGATCTATGTTATATAGATCCTGGAAGTGCATTATTCCAAGGAACAGAGTGGTTCTGTGGAAGCGTGCTATATTTTCTTTGTTGCCTGTTTTAAGAAAATCAAGGATCATCCGAACTACATTTATTGATTTTGGCCCCTTTTTCTCATCAATGTATACTGGTATTCGCTTTATAACTTTTGCAAGGATTAGTACTCGATTTCCTCCTCTGTTTATCTCTTTGGTGATTTTCTCTATAAATTCAATAAGACTTTCAACATCAACAAAGTTTGTAATCGGGATAAAACGTCCTTCTTCAAAGAACACATAGGTTGCAGCACCACAGTGCTGGTGAACCGTAAACTCTGGAACCTGGATCTTTTTCATAGCTGATAGGAAACGGCTTATAGGAACCACAGACGATATAGGATACCAGGCATTGCAAGAAATTTCACTGTTTGTCTGTTCTTCTACAAGCTTCAGGACATCGGGTATAGTAATCCTCTTCTTTTCTCTCTGAAACTGGTTGACTCTTCCTGTAAATGCAATTGGCTGGAAATTCACTCCTTTTATGATATCAAGATTTTCGGCTGCAAAACGGATAATATCTCCTACCTGGGAATCGTTTACTCCCTTTTCAAGAGTTGGCACAAGCACAAAGCTATCTGGTCCAAAATTCTTGCAATTCTCAATGGCTTTTTTCTTTATAGACAGAGCATTAAAACCCACATTTTCGATATAGGGCTCTTGAGTTACCCCATCAAAGGAAAGATAGATAGTATTTAACCCCGTATCTTTTAGCCTTTTACAATATTCAGTGCTTTTTGCAAGGCGGACTCCATTAGTTGCAAGCTGGATTTGGGAAAAATTCATTTCTTTTGCTAGTTCTATGATCTTCGGTAGGTCGTCCCTCATTGTCGGCTCCCCACCTGAAAACTGAATTGCAGGACAGGGAATAGGTTTCTCTCCTCGTAGTACTACCATCATCTTCCGGATTTCTTCGAAGCTTGGTTCACATACAGAGCCCTTTATTTTTGCATTTGCAAAACAGACTGGGCATGCAAGATTACAGCGGTTTGTGATATCTATATTTGCAATCAAAGTACCAGTTTCATGACATTGACATATTCCACAATCAAAAGGGCAGTTTTTGGAAGTGGGACTCTGAAAGTTAGAAACTCCTGCTCCAGCATATGAACTTTTTTCAAACTTTTTGTAGAGTTTTACGTCTGACCAGTAGACATCTCGAAAGTTCCCGTGCTCAGGACAGTTCTTTTCCATCAACACTTCTCCGTTCTCCTCAAAAATAAAGGCTGTAATTACCTTTTTGCATTCAGGGCAAACAGATTTTGTTAGTTTCATGACACTATCGCAACCTCTATCAAAAATTATTTAAAAAAATTAGAAAATTTATATAAACTCCTAAATTTTCTTTATATGCTCATAAACTGTACATTACGAAATTTGGTATAAAATATTTATTTATGACTGCATATTTTTTTTCTTTTGGCTTTTTAACGCCAATCTCGTTTCTGTTTTCTTAACAAAATAAAGCAGGCAGAGACCACAAGTATTGTCAAGCAATTGTCTGGATGAATACTCCAAGTTTTCCAAAAATAGTTTTAATTGTGGATTCCTCTCATCATATTTTTCGAAGTGTAAAAGTACGTGATGGATTTATTAATAGATCTTGCTTTTCAAAGGCTCTGCGCTGATTCAAGTCCGCAGAGCCCCAATTTTTCTTAATTTTCTTAAAATCTTCACCATTGTCTCTAGGCTCTGTACATAATCCTCGGTATCGCTCTCATCTACAAACTTAAGGATCTCATCGATGATTTTATTAAAATAATTATAACAATCCAGCCCCTTATCTGTCAGGGAAATGAGAACTTTTCTTCTGTCTTTAGGATCATTTTTTCGAAGCACCATCCCTTTCTTTTCCAGATCATCAATCATCCGAGTGAGGCTGCTTTTATCCATACCAGTGTAATTCCCAATGGTTGAGGGCATTATTTTACCTTCTATACCTATAATCTTGATCACCATAGGCTGATTTTTGCTCAGTTCCTTAAACTTGCTAATAATTTTTCCCTGAATAGTCTGTTCAAAAACAAAGTTATTAAGAGCGTCCATTTCCACCGAGAGAAGAATTATCTTCTTCACCGTTGCTTCATCCATCCTTGTTCACTACCCTTTTTTATGCCATATTTTGTCAGATAAGCACTTATTTTCCAGCCAAGAATTTATGATAGTCTATGAATACATTCCAACGATTATGTTGTTTTTTCAATTATGCGAAATTAAGCAATTGAAATTTCAAATATTGATTTATCAAAAAGATATAATCCTACTTAAATTTCACTGTTTGAATATGCACTAAGAATATGTAAAAATTAAACATTTCAAATTTTGTGAAAAGTAAATGTAAGCATCAGTTCTCTTTGAACTTAAAAAAAAATCTTTATTCGAAATTGTTCAATCGTATATTCCTCAAAGGACGCATAATTAACGATACCTGCATTGTATAATATTCTTCATGGGAAAAAAGAGCCGAAACCAAAGTTTAATTACGTTGCTTGCCCAAATAAAAAATGTGAGTATTATGGTCTTACAGTACAGGGGAATGTTATTGAACTTGGGCTTTGGACTTCTTATTCCATGAACGAGATTATACAATAAGGATTATAGAATCAAAACAGAATACAAATTATCGACCAGTAAGCAATAAACCAAAGTTGATTTATTCTAATGGAGATTTCCATCTTCGTTGAGAATCTTCAGAAGCTCAATGATCGAGTATGAAGCTCGGGTAATCCCCATACTGCGCTTGTCAGCATCCGTACCTGCAATATAGAGATTTTTAATTGGAGTCCGAATATCCATAAATTTCCCATTAATTGTGACAGCTGCTTTTTCAGGAATCATGATCTGCTCGTGCTTCATCTCTATATACTTTTCAATATTAGGATGAGCGCGGAAAATAGTGTCATAGGCCTTTTTCAGCTCCTGTTTCTCACTATTATTTCTGTCGATCACAAAGGAAAAGCCTATTAATTGTTTGTCTTTTGGAGCAAGAGAAGAGTCATAATTACTGATAGGCGTTGCCCAGTAAGAAAAATCCTTAAACCAGATCTCTGAACCTATATAATCAAAATCTGATAGCTCTTTTTCCAGACCAAGCCAGATAGTTAGGCTTTTGCTGTTGACAATACATCTTAAGTCTCCAATATACTCCGGGGGGAGGTCCTTTATAAGTCCTGGAAGCTCTGTCGCAAATCCAGTGTAAATAACGATGTCGGAAGTATAAATTTCGTCAGCTTCCACGCCTGAAACCTTTCCGTCCTTTGTCAGAATGGACTTCACCTCACACTCTTTTTTGATCTCGACAGTTTTTTCAGGAATGGAGTAGAGAATAGCATTGAGCAGAGCCTTTAATCCTTTTCTGGGATAGCCCTGAGAATAATTTACATCGTTTGTTGCAAGCCTTTCGAAATATGTAAAAGTCTGGTTTACGTGGGTCATTCTGGCCTGAAGGGAAGTATTTGGGTGATACGAAAGTATTGATGCAAGGATGGACTCCGTAGATTGATGTGTTTTTGTCTCCAGTTTCCCAATCATGGCATCAAACTGTTCCTGGGTAATGCTGTCCCTGACAAAACTACTGCCAGACAGGACACGGTGAACTGAGGTCTCCCTCATGGATTTGCCCGAGAGAAAAACACATATTGTGTCCACAAAATCAGAAGTATCCTTTGAAAGGTTTTTCGGCAAGAAATCGTACACTGATTGGTCAGATAGATCTATTCCGAATAAGGAAAGCGTAACGGCTTTTGTGAGAGCCTGGGAAAGCAGAAGCCTATCCTTTCTCGGAAGCACATCGAATGTTACGAAATCTTTCAGGTTGGAAGGGACCTTGACAAGATCTTTTTCGGTCCTAATGTAGTAATGCCCATAGTCCTCAAATACAGGCAGAAAATCAAAGTAGTTCTCCATCAGCATTTTCAGAGGTCCTTTAATCAAATGGGTAATAGCATGCGCTCCGGTGTCCACCTGATAGCCATCTACTATGTAGCTGTTGCAGTTCCCACCAAGATGCTGTTTTTTCTCAAGAAGAATAACTTTTTTTCCATGCTTTGAAAGTGTCAATGCTGCCAGGAGGCCACTTATACCTGCACCGACAACAATTACATCGTACTTTTTCATTCCCTAAACTACCTCTATTTTTCCCAGTGAATAAAGTTTCCAGTTAATGCAGTTATGCAAATTGTTTCTTTCTACTCAAAATAGGGTTTAACATTAGAGCCCTTTGCAAAACAACCTCGACACTTTATTATTAATGTATGCAACTATTTTCACAACCATACTCATTGATTTGATTTCAATATAATTATGTGTTGCCCAAATTATTTTGTACAGACCCTTATTAGAGGATATATCAAATCAAAGTTGTGCTGGCGCATCCTGCAGAAAGCTATTCAATATTAAATAGTGAGCTTCTCTAAATTTAGCTCCTTAAAGGTTAACTCCTTAAAAGTTAGCCCAGTTAAAGCTAGCTCCTCGAAGCTGATATTTAATTTTTTTAAAGCATCTCCTTTTTTGTACCAAGCTGATGAATCCTGTGAGTCAATTTCATTTGCTTTCTCATACGCTTTTATGGCTTCATTGTACTTTTCTGAGCTCATGAGCTTGCTTCATTTATGGAACCAAATATTTGTAGGTTGTGCTGCACCTATGATATTCCCTAGCATTAAAAGCACCAGTGCTGTGATCCCAAAGCCATAACGATTGTATACTTTCTACTTGCTTTATCACATTTAGTTCTAATAGAATGATCTAAATTCCGACACAAGCCTAAAAAAGTAATAATATAAAGTAGAACATAGCTATCTAAAAACAATGATGAATTGATCTTGGAATTATACCAAAAGTTTTGTAAAATTTACTCTTTATCAAGGAATCTTTTTATGATTAGTTATTTGTTTAAACTAAATTATGTATGCATTTTTTCTATACTTTCAAGTTTGTAAGTGAGGATACGAGTGAATAAAATAGGACTGAAGAGTCTACATCGAGAATACACACCGTTTTTGTGATAAAATCTATGAATTTAAGCTGAACCTCAATCTTTGATGAGCAAAAATCCACTTTCTAAGGCGGGAAACTCTGAATTGGAAAATACAGCCAAAATTAAAAAAGATGGAAGAAATCACTATAAATCAAGTAGACAAACAAATCAAAAGAGAAAAGGCAAAGCAAAAGAAAAATATGAAATTAATAACTAAGTGCCATTTCCTGAGTGCTAACCGGTAGATCATTATTGTTTAATCCACATGCTTCCGTGAATTTATTAATTAAACCATTTCGC
>Ga0182027_10009409_pt1 | contig 14045 bp, 12 predicted proteins | sample 712E1DmetaG_FD_121300 | JGI IMG/M metagenome (GOLD analysis project Ga0182027, IMG submission 121300) | Permafrost microbial communities from Stordalen Mire, Sweden - 712E1D metaG (Illumina Assembly) | ecosystem: Environmental > Terrestrial > Soil > Wetlands > Permafrost | place: Sweden...
CGCATACGATGGCCGGCGAGGGGTTTGCTTACGGCGGTCAGGGCCGGCGCGACTTTCAGCAGCAGTACGGCGTACTTGAAACCATCGAGAAGGTGCGGGACACGGACAATGCCTGTTCGCGGGCGACGAAGAAGACGATCCAGGTTCTGAAGAAGCCGGGCGCTTCGCCGATGCTGTTCGGCAAGTTCCTGCTGACCACGACAGCGTTCCTGTCGCTCGAAGACATTGCAGACAACCTGCCGCGATACGATGAGACCGTGCTCTCGGTCGAGATGGACGAGGAACACGCCAAGGCCTACGAAGAACTGGAAGTGGATATCCGGGCTGCGATGCGGGCGCATCGGGGCAACAAGAGCCTGATGAGCATTCTGCTCAACACGCTTCTGCTTTATCCCGATCATCCATTTGACTTCAAGGACATCTGGGCGCGCGCCTTTGATCCGCAGGCTAAAGAATATGTGCAGTTCCTGGTGACGACGCCTCAGAACCTGAAGGAGGATGGCCTCTACGCGAAGGAACGAGCCATTATCGCCGACATTCGGGAGGAACTAAGGCAGGGGCGGCGCTGCCAGGTCTATGCGACCTATACAGGCGAGAAGGATGTCACGCTGCGGCTTGAAACTGTCCTGCGGCAAGCGGGATTCCGGGTGGCCGTTCTGCGTTCTTCGGTTGCCACGGACAAGCGCGAGGATTGGTACGAGCGGCAATTGAAGGCCGGAGTTGAAGTCGTGATCTGCCATCCGAAGCTGGTGGAGACTGGCCTTGATCTTCTGGCCTTTCCGACACTGTATTTCTACGAGACCGGCTACTCCCTGCACACGTTGCGCCAAGCCAGTCGCCGCTCTTGGCGAATCGGCCAGAGACACGCCGTGCGCGTGAAGTTCGTCACCTACACGGGCACGATGCAGGAGACCTGCCTCCGCCTGATGGGCAAGAAGATGCTCGTCGCGCTGATGATGGAGGGCAAGTTCTCTGGCGAGGGACTGCAATCGCTCGACACCGACGAGGACCTGATGAGCGCCATGGCGCGCGAACTGGTCGAGAAGGCTGGCGTTGGAGAATCTGCCGATGCGGCCTGGCGCGAGCTATATCGTGAACGAGAAAAGATGCTGCCACAGCCACCGGCGGTGAAGGTCGAAGAGGATGACAACCCGGTACTCGGCTTCTCAGGCGCAGATCCCACCGATTCACCAGCGGAACAGGCCGGCATCCATCTTGTTGAACCACCTGTGGGCACGAGAGTCCACAAGAAGTCCTCGCCTTGGTCAACAAGTACAGGTCATGCCGTGCAACTCAGCCTCTTTGGTTGAGGTTGACTGCATGGCTCTTGCTTATCAGAAGACGTCCCAACGGCTACGAACGGTGATAGCGTAGCCATTGGGAGAATCGTTCCAGCGATGTCGGTGATAGGCGGTTTGCAATCAATGGGAAAGAAAAGGGTCGGCGCGAGCTGGCCTTTTCTTCTGCGCGGAGAGATTTTATGCCGAAAGGACCGTTTCTTCCCTCGGAGTTTGTCCCAACCAAGTTCTCAACGGCGCAGGACAAGGCTGACTTCGGAAATACGTTTCTGCACCTCATCGAATCAGAGTGGGCACGAACAGCCTTTCCCAAGAGCTTCTACAACCGCCTTTCAATGTGCTTCGGGCACATCGCGCATTACGACGCCACCGGGTTTTATGAGACGTGGTTCACATCGGATGCTGACCGGCTGCGCTTCTTGCGTCACACGCTCGCCTGGCCGTGCTGGGGCGATCCAGATTACACGTTTTGCGATGTTGAGCGCGCCATCCAGCAAGAGATACGGATGCGCAACTATCTCGCTCGTTACGACCTGCGGGCCGCCGAGGGCATGCGCTCCTCTGAGATGGAGACGCTCACGAGGCTTGAGGCGAAGTATCGAACGGTTGCCAACTACGCGCCTGATGAGGATTTGGTACGACAGGCACCACCAGCATCCACACCGGAAGTTGCAATCGCGAGGTTGCCTGTGCAAGCCAGCCTTTTCTAATCACAATATTGGTTCAACTTGAATCTGCAAACAAGGAGATGAATCACAATGGCCAGTCTCAAAGCAGAGGTACTACTGCGCGAGTTCAATTACAACGGCGTTCGCATTCCCGATCCGGCGCCGCACATGACCGTTGAGCAGGTCAGAGATCTGCTCACGCCTACCTATCCAGAGATCGCGACCGCAACCCTCACCGGCCCGGAAGATACCGGGACCGCCCTGCGCTATACCTTCAGCCGTGCCATCGGATCGAAGGGGTGAGCCGTGCCCGCGTCCGCAATGTCGCAAGAAGAGCTGGCGGACTTGTTCCTCAACAAGGCCGCAGAAACGCCTCCGGAAGCCAATCTCATTCTGGCGAGGCATCTACAGTGCAAACAATCCTGCGATCTCGCACATGCCGTCGCCGAGGTAATCCGCCAGTATGTGGCGCCGGGCAGCCATCGGCTCCCGACGCCGCCGGAACTACTTCCACCATTGGTGTAGCGACGCTTGCACCAGCCTTCGGCCAGGCCTTGCCGTCGCTCACCGATGTTCGCACCGAGTACAGCCACGAGGTCAATGCCGAACTGCTCTATGAACTCTGCGCCGCCCTGGTGCGCGAAGGGCTTGGAACTGCGGAGACCTGGAAGAAGTGTGGTGGCAACACCCTCGCGTTCGCTCAGCACGCCATGATGGGCGGCATTGGCGCAGAGCGCGGTGATCTGATTCAGCGCAACGTCGAGTACCACCTTGAAGTGAGCGATCAACTCGTACGCGCGGGAAGCGATGCGGTGCTCGAAAGCGGGCAACTGGTTGTAACCGTCGAGTGTGGCGGGTCTGGCTATCTCAAGATCGGATCGGCAATCGATGCGCTGGAAGCGGAAGCGGAGGGACTTGGTGCGGCATTCTATTGGGCTCTGACTTTCGCGCTCTATCGCGTGATGCGAATCTACAACCACGACGATGCGCTTATGTATGAAGAACGGATGCGCGACTATGCCGCGGAGGACGATGAAGAGAACCGCGGCCAATATGAGTTTCCCGAGGTCGAAAAGGCATTGCCGGAGTGCATCCAGAAGACACTAAAGCGCGAATGCCCTGATTGGAGGCGGCGCGACCGCGATCTGCTGCGCAGGTTTCGCAACGGAAAATTCAGCTCGTGGTTCGAAAGATTGCGGCGCCTTCAGCGATTCTCGCGGCTTCCACTCAAGCAGTCCAGGGATTACATAGAAGCCGGTTACTACGATGAGCCTCCACTGCCGGCGTTGCTTGTCACCTTCAAGGAGAATGACGCCATTACCGCCTGCTTCGACGAAGAAGGCCAATACATGATGGAAGGCACCGCGGAGCCGGCTGTGTGTGTTGTCTTCTCGCCACGCAAGCCGGATGAAGTCCGGCACGCGCTACGCGTCGTGGAACGCTTCATTGCGCTCAATTGCGAACTCTTTCAGTTGGTCGAAGCTATTCAGGAGTGGGAGAAATGCCATGCAGGTGCATCTGTCGATAGGGGAGAACCATCGCTTCGAGCTGCATGAGGCGCTGCTGGTTTATCGCGACCGGCAGGGCAGTTTCATCACCCGCCACGACGTGACCACCCGCAGGGACGCTCCGCCCACTCTTGGTCCGGCGCAGCCGCTCACGGTGGCATTCATCGAGTCTCTGGTGCGCTCCCTCAGTGGCAGCGCTCAAGCCGAGGTGCTGCCAGCGAACATTCTTGCCAAGGCGGACCGCATGATCGTCTGGTGGACTCCGGCGCGCCGCCGCCAGATGTTTTATGAGAACTCCGAAGGCAACGCGGCGGAGTTGAACGGCCGCATCTTCCCGCAACCGCCTCTGGTGTGGAAGGTGTTGAATGGAGAACTCATCATTCGGGCACTCAGCGAGAACAAGCGGCCAGATTGCTCAGCACGACTTTCCGTCGCGCCTTTCTGGAATCTCTCGGATGACGGACGTGTCTGCACGGGCACCATGCGGCGCCCGAACAGCGCTTCAGTGGCAACAATTCCAGCTTGGGAGCGCGGCTTCTACGAGAGCGCCTTCACGCACGCAAACGTCGGCCGCCTGACGCGCCACGAAGGCGGATTCGATAGGCTGTGGACGGGGCTGGCAGGGAAGGGCAGTCGCTTTCCACTCGAAACGCTCATTGCATTGCCTCAGACGCTCTCGCAGTTTGTGCGCGGAGAGAGGGGCTAAGATGCGCATCGAGCATACTCTTCCTCACGATTTGCACAACAATAGGGCATTTCGTGTTCTGGTTGTCGGGGCGGGCGGGACCGGCAGCTCCATCGTCATGGGCCTTCCCTATCTCGACCAGGCGATGCGAGTCTGGGGGCGATCTGGCGGATTGGAGGTTGTCATGATGGACGCCGATACAGTTTCCGAGACAAACTGCGTCCGTCAGCCATTTTCGATTTCCGACATCGGGCAGAACAAGGCAACCGTCCTGATCAATCGCATCAACCTGTTCTGGGGAACGCGGTGGCGGGCCGAGCCGACTTACTTCGACGAGAAGACCTTCGACCGGATCAACGACAGGTCCATCGACCTGCTGATCGGCTGCGTGGACACCAGAGCGGCGCGAAGCATTATCGCGCGCACACTGACCAAGGCCAGGAACCGCACAGCTTATTGGCTCGATCTTGGCAACAATGCCGCCAGCGGCCAGTTCGTTCTTGGCCAGCCATTGAACGCGCGCAACCGAAGAAAGGCCGGCCGGCTGCGGACCGTGAGCGAGTTGTATCCCGAGATCATCGACGCCGAGGCTGGTGAAGACCCTCTGCCCAGTTGTTCCGCCGTCGAGGCGCTGGACCGCCAGGAGCCTTTCATCAACCAGACTTTGGCATCGAGCGCACTGGCCATGCTGGCCCGTCTCTTCCGCTATGGAAAGCTCACGCACCACGGCGGCTTCTTCAACGCGCAAACTGGCCAGCTGAGCGCGCTGCCCGTTGATCCCCAACTTTGGTCGAAGACGCGGAGACGTGCTCGCCGGCCGTAATCAAGCAATCACTTTTCAGAAGGAGACATATCCATGTTCAAAGAACTCTTACCAGTCCTGCGGGACCGCGCGGTATTGCTAACAGTCACGCTTGTAGATGCCGATCAGATTAGGGTGAACGTTGTGCCAAAAAAGCTCAAAGACGGCGACAATGATGCACTCACCATTCCACTCAGCGTGACCGGCACCGCCGAAGATCTCGATTCCGATCTGCCCTCGACCATCGTTAACTTCGTCGGCCTACATCTCCAGATGAAGAACAACCTGGAGAAGGCGAAAGCTGAAATGGATACAGCTTCAAAGGCGGCACAGGCGGAAGCGCGTGCCAAGTCGAAGACGCCCACAAGGATATCGCCATCAAAGCCTGAAATCACCCAGCCTGCCACAATCGCGCAGCCTGTTGAGCTAGCGAAATCGGCGCCGGTGAAGACCGCAAACCTCTTCGATGTGCCGGCACCGGCAGCCACAACCAGAGTCCCGCCTGTCGAATCCGACGACGACCCTGGATTTGCAGAGATCGACGACGACGAACCCGAAGAACTGGATGACGCGGCCTGACGGCCACCATTCCTCTCTTCAAGAGGGATTCGGATAGCTAGCCATGCGTCGGAACCTGTGGAAAAATGCCGATAGTGTTGATAATGAGCGCAACGGGCTGGAGTCAATAGATGACTGTCGGGTCAACTGTCCGAGAAGCCGACTATCTGGCCAAGTGGGTGGCTGACGCTCCGGAGAAGATTGTAAGACGGAAGCCCAGTTAGACTTTCTTTCCGCCCAATGAGAGACTGCATATAAGAGGGTGCAACCTCCGACGTGACATCAATGGATTACTCACCGCTTCGCCGAAAACTACGTGAATTGATCGGCGGGCTCAAAGACCACGCCACGCACGACCGCCTGCCGGAGCTCTGCGAGCAGATAGGTCTGCCTTCGCCCGATTCAGGAGCCTCAAAACGCGACCGACTTTACGCAGCCTTCGATGCTGCGCCGGACGCCGATCTGGTAGATGTCGCGAAGGCGTATCTTTCGGGGTTTCGACCTAGTGCGGAGACCCGCAATGAAGTCCAAGAACTTGTCTGGGCGCTTTCTCCGTCGCTGGAGGTGCCGGTGCGATTTCGTCGTGAAGTCGCAAAGGCCCTTGAAGGAGAACCATTATGGTTGAAGCCGAATGCACTCATGGACCTGCTTGAAAGCCTCTTCATTCTGGAAGACCCTCTCGACTTCTTTTCATCATCTCCACGCAACCTCAAGTGGAAGATCCAGCAGTGGGTCATCGACAACGACGACTGGAAAGCGGACGAGCTTTTCGAAGAACTGGGAGCCTACTCTTGCTCCGACAAGCGATTCCTGCTTTTGCTGGAAGGCCTCACTTCATCAGAGGTGAGACCGGATGTGGAACAGCAGAACAAATTCGTAGAGGTCTTGAATGGGGCACTCAAGCCATGCCAGATCGAACTTCAGGAGACCGGCACAGCTGGCGGCTATCCCGTTTTTACAGCCGTACCGGTCGGAAGAGGTGTCCGGACAACACCGAAAAACCTCATCTTCGCGTCGAAGGTGAAACCTGATCTGCGTTTCAGCGATGCAATCAACAACGACGTGGAGGTGGTTAGCGGTCGAGACGATGTTCTTATCTACGATCGACAAATCGGCTCCGAAGGGTTGTCCTGGAGAGATCTGCAGGCTTGGTGGGAAACATCGAGCGGGCTCGCAGGAGAAGAGGCGAAAAACGCCCTCTATCGACGACTCATCGGCTGCCTTCCTGATAACTCGCCGCCGCAACGGCTCCTGTTCGAATCGTACTTCAAGCATTTCAAGCACTCTATTCCCCGTCTCCCGGCGCTCCTGCCTGAAGTGTGGTTGCACTGGGACCCGAAGACGGTACAGGAGCGAGGCAAGGATGCGCTGCTGAGGTTTCGCATGGATTTCCTCATGCTGCTTCCGAACGGAGTGCGGGTTGTTCTGGAGGTCGATGGTAAGCAACATTATGCAGGCGCTGACTCCACGGCTGACCCCAACAAGTATGCTGCGATGGCCGCCGCAGACCGCGATCTGCATCTTTCGGGCTACGATGTATATCGGTTCGGCGCCACAGAGCTCATTGCTCCCACTGGACCAACTATGGTCGGCGAATTCTTTGAACGCCTGTTCCGCGCCCACCGATTGAGCCTTTGAGCTGAGAGAGGCCGCCGGCCCGGGGACTGCGCCCCTTATCTTCAGGAATAAGACGCCAGCTGATAGTCACTGCGCGGGCCTCATCGACAGCGTCGATCGCCTGCGCAAGACATTCCCAGCGTGTTAGAAACTCATCGAGGGTCATCAGGTATTCGTCGTTGAGGTTGGCAGCCGGAAAGTATTCCCGGAAGCGGTCGTCGACAAGCCCGTTCTGATGAGCGTAGAGATGCTGAATCTGCAGGATTTTCTCGATCTCCGCCTGGCGCGCTGCATCGAACACGCCTAGCGACTTGATCTGTTTGTTGTCCGGTTCAGGGAGAATTGCCCCCTCTAAGGAAATGCCCTTGTAGCGCTCGCTATTGGTGGTGTGCCAGACGCTTCCACGGAGAGTTTGTAGGACCACAGCGGCGAGGTTACTTTCTGTTTCAGCTTCCTGCCGACGTTGCAGCTCGATTCCCAATATTGCCGCAGCGAAGCGCCGGTCATCTGGCTGAGGGATCATCAGATTTGCCCAATAGAGAATTCAAGTAGTCAGCAGTTATTTGATCGGCAGCGAGAACTTGCGTTCCAAGATCAGGACCAAATTGCATTGGAACAGTTTTGCTTGTGACGAGGATCGAGACTACTCGCGGCGAATCAATTCCGGTGACTCGACGTACTCCTTGGTAGTTTTCCCGCAGAAACTTTGCCCGTTGAAGATGTTTATCGAGATCATCACCCGGCTGGCCTCGAAACCTAACCAATTGCGAGACGACTTCACCCATGGTCCGCGCGAATAGCAGCTCCTTACACTCGCAGACGCAGACAACATCTCCGTGCCAAGCGAGAACATCGACATCTCCCATTCCCCGCTCGGCCGGAGCTCCGAGAGCAGTCATTTGAACTTCCGGGAGAGCACTCCAACCCTGGCTCGTAAACAGCTCCGAGGCGGCAGCATTGAAATCCGCTCCACGCTTATCATTGACGCTGCCATAGTACTTCTTCATCCGGTCTGTCGAGAAATACTCCGTATCGAAAGCTCCCTGGAATGCTTCCATCACATTGTGACGGAAGCTGTCTTCACAAAAACCGGGAGCATAGACAACCATCCCGTTTCCAAGATCGACGACGGGTCTTGCCATCAAGGACAAGTGCCTGCGGAACCGCCAGGGATACCAGTCTCTATCCCGATATGGTTTCTCTGCGGTTTCCCATCGCTGTCGTGGCTTCAAGACAAAATTGTTCCAGAAGCCGCGTATTTCTTCGCCAGAGATTCCTTTCTTCATAAGGAGTGCCTTCAGTGAATCAGAGGTGCGATGTATCACCGTGCTCTGTTGCTCCGTTGCATCTTCCGTGAGAAGCACCCCTACTTCGGCAACTCGTGCCGGACTGATCCCATACTCCTCAATGAAGGCTGCGACAAACGTTTCACCAAATACTTCTTCTTCAGGTTTCCTCTCCGCTGGTTCAGGCTCGAACCATTCCTCGTACCGCTTCACGTCTGCCATGTGCACGCGCTCGAAGTGACTCGTCAGATAGGGAAACAGGACACCCATGAGATTGTCTTCGAAGGTATAGTCTCCTAGGCGCGAGATTTGCATGTTTGGCTTCGTACAACCGGCCCGTATCGCATCAGAATGTGCGGCAGCGGCGATGAGCAGCGTAACTTGCGCGCCGAGATAGTCCAGGTCCGCTTGTGTAGCGTGTCGGCCGTTCTTCAACGGACAGGTGCAGAGAGCCATCTCAACCAATACTCGTTGGGAAATCTGGGTGCGGTCACGCTTCTGTTTGAGAGCCTGGGAAACCTGGAGCACGTCCTTACGGTCCGTGTGCAAGGACAGCACCGCCCGGCTTGTCCGTTGCCAGATGTCCAGGTCTCTCAGCAATCTCTCGTGATTGGTCACACAATAAAGAACCACGCTGGTTCGATCCAGCTCACATAAACGGGCCTCTACCCGCTTCCAGAGGGCATCCACGAACGAGTTGAGCACCTTGTTGGTTGAGGCGATGTCCGCTGTCTGCGATGGAGCCTTAACCGAGGCCTCTTGCGCCAGATGAAGGGCGCTAAACGCGAACTCTTCCTCGTGGAGGAGTTCACCTTTTTCTTCATCAAAGCCAAAGAGATAATCTCTAGCATCCCGAGCACGAAAGAGATGCATGAATCGATCATCGTCCTTCATTGCAATCGCAGATTCGATTTCCTGTTGTCTGGCTTTGTTGGGGCCAATTCCCGCGATCATTAAGGCCGCTTGTATAAGGCCACTCACCAATTCGCGCTCACCCTCATTGATGGGCGAATACGCTTTGGCGACAAAGGGTAGCCCTATGCGGATCGCCGCGTTGGCTCCAGCTCTGCTAACCGTAATGGCCGGCCCGATATTTACTGCCTGGAGCCCATCTTCGGTCCAATCCTCATGATACTCAATCTCCGAAACATCGAGAGTGAGTATTCTATTCTCCGCACCCAATTCCGGAACAAGCCGGTCGAGACTTGGGGCGATACGATCAAGCCAATTCATTACCATTTCCCAAAGCTGATAGATCAAGTCCCTCTGGTATCGGCCTTCCGTCGTAACAGAACATGTAACCCACCAAGAGCGTTGTTCCGTCTCGACCACACCATCGAGAGAGCTATTTCCCTTTGGCGAAAGAAGCCCGTATGTCTTGCGAATGGAATCCTCTCGAAAGTAAGAATGGCTGTTCAACCTGCGTACCCTCTTCCAGACCGACTCATCCGGTTGATAGGCGCAATGCACATCTGTACCGCGGCGGTTATCGGCTCGCATGTTGAAGATGAATTCCGCTCCCAGGCCGACATAATTGGGGGAATCGATTCCGGCCGACTTTGGAATCAGTCGATATTCATAATGTGTCCACATCGAGAACAGGTTTGCGTCGCTGTGTCCTTGGAATCTGACTCCCCATTTATTAAGCATTTCCTTCTGGCTGGAGTACTTCCATAGGAGCAGTTTCCACCGCCGCTCATTCACCATCAGCCGGTCGAGATCAGCAGACGACCACACTTGCAGACTGCAACCAAGCGGCAGGGCCGTGGGCGATTGTATTGCGCATCCGCGCCAGACTCCTCCTTGAACGATCAAGGTCAGTCCGCTCGTACAGGCGCCTTCAGCGAGCAGGCGTTTCGCACTACGTTCGATGTATGCGCCTAAAGAGTCCCGAAATGGCGGGAACCAATTCGCCGTTATGCCTTTCGCTTCGATGTCGTAAACGTCATCATGCAGAAAGAGCAGATGCATGTATTTGTTCCCATCGAAGCGGAAAGCGGCCTGACTCACGTATTTCGCCGGCGGAACATCCTCGCTGGGAAGTTTGCTTGTCAACATGTCTTGACGCTCGATCTCCCGCATCGACAGACGGAATGTCCGATATGCTTGGAGCCCGCCAAGGCTATTTTCCAGACCGCCAAGCATATTCCTCTGTCGCACGCTCGTGAAGACGTGTGCCGTCATGGCCCAAGCAACTGCCGTTGGATGAGCGATTAGAAATTGATCGCCCAGTTGTATGACAGGTTGACGCCGGACCATACGCATAGAACGCCCGGGTGAATCATTTCGGAACTCTTCGAAGGTTAGCGTGAAGGGGGCAATTGTTTGTTCCTGTATTCCGAGGCTCTTAAGTTGATCGTCTCCAATCAAGACCGTTCCGCACAACGCCCAAAGAGCATCATCCGAGACGGGCAAGGAGACATCGGAGATCTCATCTCCCGCCTCACCCTCATTCCGAACATACGCTCTACGTTCGACCAGAAGATCGGACAACTTCAGGAGGGAATGACATTCTTCTCGGAGAGAATCGAGCTCCGCAGGTGCTTTCTGCAGGGCATCGAGAACATCCTGTGCATAATAGTCTGGGTTGCTGGAGTCGCCCAGGAACACTCGGTAGTCGCCAGCCGTGGTCATGATGTTCCCGATCGCAACATCCTCAGCGGGATCTTCGCGGCGAGATACTGCAGTGCCGGCCAGCATCTGATTGAGCCAACGGTTCAGAGAATCGATACTGGGCTGTTGTGTCCCTTGGCAATGAATCGCGGCGAGATGAAGAAGAGTATCGAGACGGACAATCCGACTGCGGTTTTCGGCGACCGTTGATAACGCCGCGATCGCAGTGACGCAAGAGATTGGGTCGAATGCCGCCAAATCTGCAGCTAGGCCGGCGAACTTGGTACCGACTCGATCAAAGGGATACTCGTCTATTTCGTCTGTTTCCTGAAACCACTCTTTGAGCGCGGCCATCGTAGCAGCGGGAGGAGGAGAAGCCACGTCGCCGTGGCATTTCTTGTATTTTCGTCCGGATCCGCACGGACACGGCTCATTTCGACCGATCTTCGTCATTATGTAGCCTCATTCCTTGCTAATGAGGATTATGCCAGGCCGGACCGTAGATGTTTGATGTGAACAGGCTCAGAAAAGGTGGGGCTTTGAATCACGACGTAGGGTTTTAGCTGGTCTAGGGTCATTGCCGTAAATCCAAGCGGACAAAAGGCTAAATTTGTCACGCCGATCACATTCTCGCGCTCGGGAATCCTGACAAGCACGCGTGGAGTTGCTATCCAAATTTAGCAAGCGAATCGAGGGAAACAGACTTCTCGGTGGGGACTGTTCTTGCCTAACGAAAAATCGCCGTACCGCTCGGGGAGCTACTCCTTGGTCTTGAGTTTGCTGTCGTTTTCACGGATGAACGCCTCGATCTCAGGAGCGCTGGCAAGAATGCGAAGCCACTGTTCCTTGTAGAGGGTGACGGGGAAACGTCCCATTCCGTAGAGGGATACGGCGCCTTTCTCGCTGACCTAGAGACTCAACCCTGCTGAATCCTTGCTCTTGAGCTTTGCGTTTTCTGCACGCAGGCGCTCCAACTCGGCTTTCATTTCCTCTTCGTTCATACCGTCTCTCCCATTCTGTTTTTCGCTTCAACCGTATCACTGCACACTGGTTGCGCCAAACCACAAGGTTCCGGCGCAACGGCCAAAAGCGCCTCGATCCGCTCGACTTCGAGCCGCCTGAGTCTCGCGGTGCTGGTCCACTGTTCCATCCGCTCGGCATCAGTGGAGAACTCGGCGGAGATTTCCATCCACCTGTTCTCGTTCTCATGGGCCACCCGCAGCGCGGCCTGAAGCGCCTCAATTTGCTGATCCCTTGATGAATTCATTGAGGTATCAGTTTATATCGTCGTCGCTGTTCCGCCACAAAGCGGCCAGCACGGCAATCCAACGCATCTCCAAGTAGACGGCCGACCTGCCTTTTTTCACACCCTAACCAGTATTCCGCCTGAGGTATATCCGAATGAAACCATCCAAGCTTTATGAGGCGCTTCATGCGCTGATCGGCGAACGTGTGCCTCTGCATATCTGGGGCGCGTGTGGCGTCGGCAAATCGCAGATCGTCGCGCAGGTCGCGGACGATCTCGACTTTGACTTCCTTGACGTTCGCGCCGTGCAACTTGATCCGGTCGATCTGCGCGGTCTGCCGCGCATCAAAGAGGACCAGACTGAGTGGGTGCCCCCCAAGTTCCTTCCCACCGCCGGAAAAGGCATCCTGTTTCTCGATGAGCTGACCTCGGCGCCACAGATGACGCAGGCCGGCTGCTATCAACTGGTGCTCGACCGCAAGCTGGGAGAATATGTGCTGCCGGATGGGTGGGTGGTCATCGCCGCCGGCAATCCGGCCTCTGAGCGGGGTGTGCATTTCTCAATGCCGCGGCCGTTGCGCAACCGGTTTGTTCATCTCGACCTCGAAGCGGATTTGAATGACTGGTGCAAGTGGGCAGTCCGCGCCGGAGTTCGCCCTGAGATCATCGCATTCCTGCGCTTCAAGCCGGACCTGCTGCACACCGCCGATGCCACCTCGGATGCCAACGCCTGGCCCACTCCCCGTTCGTGGGAGATGGCCTCGAACGTTCTGCGCGGCATTGCAAAGCGGCAGAAGACCACATTCCTTTCAGGGGCGAGCGAGTTCGAGGCGCAGTTGCTCGACGGAACAGTGGGACCTGCCGCCGCCGCGGAGTTGATTGCATTCTTGAGGCTCTTCCGTCAGTTGCCTTCGATCGACGAGATTCTGCTCAACCCAGAGACGGCACCACTCCCGGCAGAGACCTCGGCACAAATCGCTATCGCCACGGCACTGGGGCGTGCGATGACAGACAACTCCGTGGCCAGGGGACTCAAGTACCTGGACCGTATGCCGACAGAGATGCGCGTCATGGCGATGCGCGACGCGGCGGCGCGGGACACCGCCATCACCCACACGCCGGAGTTCGTTCGCTTTGGCGTGCAACATTCGGAGGCAATCCAATGATTACAGAGAAAGCAATGCTCGCCGCCATCCACATCAGCATCTGGACGGCTGTCAAACACGACCGCAAGATCAGCCGCGACGTCGCCAACCAGAACGGAGCGCACCAGGGCGCTGGCCGATACAACAAGCAGTTGCTTCACGGCGCCGACAAACTGGATGAACTGCGCACGCTCGCGGGGCAAGTGCGGCAATATTTCTACCAAATCACGTTGCCGTGGTCCGATGAGGGATTCCGACTGCTGCCGTCGAACCTCTACTTCGATCTGACAGCCCGGATGCGTGAGTTCGAGGCCAGCTTTGAGCAAGGCGTGGAGGGTTTTCTTCAGGTCTATCCGCAATACATTGAGCAGGTTCGGCCGGAGTTGAACGGCCTGTTTCGAGAGGAAGATTACCCGGCGGCGGAAAAGCTGCGAAAGAAGTTCGGCGTCAAGTTGGAGGTACTGCCGATCCCAACCGGCAATGACTTTCGTGTCCAGATGTCAGCCGAGGAGCAGGCGCGCGTTGCCCGCGAGATCGACTCCAATGTTCGCGAGTCACTGACACGCGGGACTGAGGATTTATGGAAGAGGCTCAGGGATGTGGTCTCGCACATGGTGGA
>Ga0182027_10009410_pt1 | contig 14044 bp, 11 predicted proteins | sample 712E1DmetaG_FD_121300 | JGI IMG/M metagenome (GOLD analysis project Ga0182027, IMG submission 121300) | Permafrost microbial communities from Stordalen Mire, Sweden - 712E1D metaG (Illumina Assembly) | ecosystem: Environmental > Terrestrial > Soil > Wetlands > Permafrost | place: Sweden...
CCTGGCTTTGTGAATGGTGCACTTGGTGAATGGTGCGCTGGACAACTCGAACGCCTTTCATCTACAGATTGAAGCCGGCGGTGCCGGCCAAGACGAGCCCGACCGTCGCGGTACACACCGGGCGAGAAAGGGCGGACCTTGGACCAGGCGTCACACAACAAGATCGTCTCCTTTATCTGGGGCATCGCCGACGATGTTTTGCGCGACGTTTTCGTGCGCGGCAAGTCATCCTGCTCGACCGCGTGCAGAAGAAGCAGCCCATCGAGCGCGAGGACTACCTGCGTCTCAAGTCAGCCGGTTTGGTAGAAGGCCGCTACCCGAGCGTCATGGTGTCGGCCCGTGTGGCCCGTGCAACCGGCGATGTGGGTAGGCACATCCGGGAACGCGGCTTCAACAAGCAATACTACGTGGACCTGATCCTCGCGTTGCTGCAAGAGCATGGACCTGTGGGACGCAAAGAGGTCGATGAGGTCCTGGTGCCTAAGCTGCCGGATCGCATGTCCAATGAGCAGAAACGGATCAAGACTCACAATCTGCTTTCAGAGCTGCGCCGATCGGGGCGGATCGTTAAAGAGGGCACGAGAGCTGAACCACGATGGGTGGTGGTCAGGCCAGTGCCAAAGGGAAACCCTTTATGATTACCCTGTGCTATGCTGGCGTGGGGTGCCTTCGAACAAACGACGAGAAGAAAAAAGCCTTGGAAATTCCAGTGGATAACCCTTTGTTACGAATGTGTATTTGCGCGCAATCTAGCAAAGGATTTAGCAAAGGATTTAGTAAAGACCGACACGAGCAACAGTCAGCTCGCTTGGATGTGGCCTATGGCAGATGACCGTCCGGCCATCCCTCGCGGTACAATGGACACTTCAGAGAAGGGGCTCGAATCTCTAATCGTTCGCGCCATGACCGGCCGCACCCGCCTCTGGTGACGGCCACGGAGGATAGGAGAGGTTCTTCATCGTTGGCGTCTTTTTCTTCAACCACGTGCGCGACCAACAAATTCCGGCCAGTCACCGTGACAGAAACCAAAAAACGCGATATCGTTCCGTATACACCTTGATCAGGAGGCAGAGAATGGGGATTTCGGTTGAAAATAAGATGCCGCAGGCAGTTCCCGAGCTACGGGAAGGTAACAATGTGCAACCGGGCGACCAAATCGATGCGATTGTTGGTGGGTATCGCTTCGTGTCCTTGGGCAATGTTGTGGCCATCACGACGCGAAGTGACACCAATAAGCTTTTGGTCGCCGAAGGACCAGGTCCATTTCGTCTCGACATTCTGGTCGGCGAGGATCGACACCGACTCAGCATTGCGTTTCCCAAGGACGCGGCCCCGGCCTTGCTGATGGGCAAGCTCGCGGATGCGGCGCGCAAACAGGGGCTCAATTGCCGCATCTCGACGACAGAGAAGGAGCTTGCATTCGGCAACGAGCCGTGCGTTGTGTTTGATCCTTCCCCGATTAGATAGACACCCTTCTGGCGAGCTCTCGAGCAAGGTGAAAGGGAATTTCGATGACGCTTCGACCCATCGCTGGAGCCTCTGACGACAACGCGGCCCGTGTGTACCCATCTACCGTCCATGGCGAGGCCACGCGTTCCGAGACAGGCCTGACGCAGCCCCCCTGTCTACAAACGATGGTCCGGGCGACGGCGGCGCGGCTGGCCAATGGCTGGAGATGGGCAAGGCAATGCCGGCCCCGATTTTTGGCGCCTTCGCCGAAAGCGCGACACCGCGCGAGCTCACGGGCCGTCTGCCCAACGTCGCGCTTGCCGGCGCTGCCATGCCGGAGGTCGAGCCGTTGTGCGTCATCAACACTGGCACCATAAGCCTGAAACTATTTACTCGGAGCCCAGCGCGATTTTCGAGATCGCATTGATGAGCAGCGCACCGGCTCTACACATCGGCGCAAGTTGGTCCTCGGATAGCGCGGTGCCACAGCATAGTAGGACCACTTGGCGAGTTGCTCCACCGAAACGGGCAGGCTCAATGCCGCAGGGTTGGCCTGCCGAAATAGCTCGACGAGATCATGAGTGCGTGGTGCTTCTTGTCCCGCCCAGATCAGTAGCGGTTTGAGTGCGGTTTCCGCCGCTTGCTGGCAAAGAAAGCAGCCAGCCGAACACAACAACTCGCTGCAGCGCCAAAGTCGCCAAACGACGCGCCACTTCTGCAATTAGCTGCTTGTTCTCCACCCTTTGAGTATAGCACTCGCCGGCCCGTCAGGTCGAGAATCACAAAAACGGATAGTGGAAAGCTTACGACCGCGCGGTGGTTGCTCTCGATGGCTCTCGATGTGGTGCAGCGGCGCTGTGCCGGCGCCGAACGGGTCTCCTGTAGGACGCACTGTTCCCTTTGCGGCTCTACTAGGACTTGGCCGCGTGTTCGTCGCTGTTGCGCCCGAAAAATGATGGCGGCAAAAGCGCGCGCTGTTTGGCTGTCAGAATCTTCAGGACGTTGACCGCCAGCTCGACTCGCGCCTCTTTGACTTTGGCCGAGAGCGATTCGATCTCGGCGGATTTGGCGAGAATGGCCTTCTTGTCGGGCTGCGCGGCCTTCCAGAGTTGGTCGAGCTCCGCGGATTTGGCCTTGATCGCATCTCGCAGCGGGCCAGTCTTGGCATAGAACATCCCGCGCAGGCCTGCCACCTCGTAGGTCTGATCGTCATCGAGGTTGATGTTGTCGAACATGCCGACGCCCAGCGATCTTACCCCGTAACCGTGACCGGTGGCGGCTGACGGTGATTGCGCCCGGGCGGAGATGGCCATGATAGTCAGAAACCCGAAGGTCAAAAAAAATACGAGGGTCGATTTTTGCATGAATGGGCTCCTTTGCTCTTGAGGGAATCGGACCATGTCAGACGTATGATTGCCGGGTCGTGGTCGCTGATGCGCCCGGTGTCGGCGAACTCCGAATCGAGATGGACGATTTCGTACTCCGCCTTGGTGAGCAGATGAGCGGGTACGAATACGTGGTCGAGGGCCTGGGAATTGCCCGCGTGGTTGTAAGTGTAACATTCGTTGGGTTTGAGCAGGCTATCCATGGGCACCAGGCCGAAATCGGCGAGCTTCCTTAGCGGCGTGTGGAAACACTCTTCGTTGAAATCTCCCAGCACGACCAGATTGGTCTTCGGGTTCTGGTCCAGAGTCTGTTTGGCGTATCTGCCGATGCAAAGGGCCTGCGCGGTGCGCTGTGCCTCAGCGCCGTTGATGGGTGGCTGAATCAGGCCGAGCTCGTCCGTGCCGCTTTTCTTGGATGACAGGTGGTTGTTGATTACGACCAGCTCCTGACCGTTGAATTTGAAGCGGCACACCAACGGCTTGCGACACGAGATGAACGCGGGATCGTCTTCGCCGAGGCGCATCTTCGAGCTATCGACATAGGTGACGCGATCGGTGCGGTACAAGAAGCCGGGCCGGATGTTGCCACCCCGTTGTCCGCCGTCGGCATTGTTTTGCGGGGGGATGTCCACCCACGCGTAGGTGGGACCGCCGGCATCCTGGATGGCCTGGATGATCGCGGCATAGGTCTTGCTGGCATCGACGTTCCCGGTATCTTCGGGTCCGTCGTTGTCCTGGATCTCCTGCACGCCGATGATGTCGGGTGAGCACAGATTCTTGACGATGGTGCGGCCCAGAGTCGCCATCCGCTCTCGTGCCCGCGCGCTCAGATTTTCCACGTTAAAGGTCGCCACCGTCAGGCCCGTACGCGTCGGCGTAAGGCGCGCAACCTCACGGTCCAGATGGCCGGTACTGATGATGCCGTCGTCGCTTTCGGGTATGAGCTTCCACGCGCCGGCATCGTGCCGCATGATGCCCGTGACATTGACGATCCGGTCCGAGACGCCGAAGGGGGGCGGCCAGCCTTTTTGGCCGGTCGATGCCATGGCGAGCGTGATGCGCTCGGGATTGCAGTCGGATTCGGTTGCGAGCAGTCCCCCGCGCTTGGTGCGCGTGCCGGCGTTGGCGCCGTTTGCGGCCAGCACCACGACGTCACCGTTTTTCTGGGTGGGGCCGACGACCACCGCGTCATCGACACGCACTCTCATCCATTCCAGGCTGCCGAAAAAATGCTGAGCCTCGAATACGTCTTTGTCGGGAGGCAGCCGGCCGGCACGGCCGATGACGACCGGCTCGGGCAGACGCTGGCCATGGTGCAGCACCTCCGTCGTCACGCCTCCGGCGAGGATCGTGACCGGCTGAACCCACGCTTTGCCGCGCGGGGCGGACAGGGTCACCTGGCCGGTAACCTCGACCTCGTCCCCTACGACGATATCGCCGCTCGAGCAGGAGGCGGCCGAGCCGTCGCCCTGGTCCGGATGGTCGACGTCGACGAAAATGGCGTCCGATGTGCTCGGATCGTCGTCGCCTTGCGGATCCTGGACGATGTAGCCACGGTCTGTGACTTCGGTGACCACACCCCGGGTCCGGACGCGCATTCCGACCAGATCCGAGACGAGTCCGCAGCCATGGATCTGCGGGATGGTGACGTTGCGAAATGCGCCAGGGGTGGCACTGGCGCTAAGCTGGAGTCCGGAGGCGGAAATCTTCATGATGAGCTAGTCTCGAATGCAAAGTGCGTGCCGCGCGTGTGGCCCCGGCAGCGCCCTGATGGACGCGCTTTTCTGGTAGCGTGTGTCGTTTTGCGTCTCGTATTGGGACACGGCGACCAATATTGGGTGGCGCCGGCCAAAGCTGTAGAGTTGTTTCCATGGCGTCTGGTTCCGGCTCTGCCTCCGATCCCCTGGCCGTCTATGACGAGCTGGTCTTACGGGGCGAGGAGCCGGGCCTCCAGGAGTTCTGTGCGCGCTACCCCGCCCATCCTTCCCTCATCAAGCGCATCGAGATTCTGCGGGTGCTCCGGAGCGATCTGGATCGGTTATTGACGCCGGGGGCTGCGCCTGCCTCGCCGCCGTCGATCGCGGGCTTTCGTATCCTTCGGCCCCTGGGCCGGGGAGGCATGGGCCGGGTGTATGTGGCCGAGCAGCAGTCGCCCCACCGGTACTGCGCGTTGAAGATCATCTCCTATGAAAGCGCGTCGGCACGAGAGCGATTTTGCCGGGAGGCCGAGTTGGCCGCACGGCTGAGCCATCCGGGCATCGCCCAGGTTTATGCGGGCAGCATGGAAGACGACTTCGCGTACCTGGCGAGCGAGTATGTTGCCGGCTTTCCTTTGCAGGCGCTGCTCCAGGTTGGGGAGTATGTAGCGATTGAGACGGGCAGCGACTGGGTGGTCGATGCGCTGCGGACATTGACCGAGCAGACAGGCAAGCCCGCGTCTAGTGCGACGGCGGCTCCTGTGGCGTGGATGGCGCGCCTTGCCATGCAGGTGGCCAAGGCCCTGGCGCATGCGCATGAGCATCACGTCGTGCATCGCGACATCAAGCCTTCCAACATCATGCTGGCGTTCGACGGCACGCCCAAGATCATCGACTTCGGTGTGGCGGTTTCGACCGACGATGCCGACGATCGGCTGACTGCGGCCGGTACGTTCGTCGGCACGCGCGACTATGCCGCGCCCGAGCAGTTGCGGGGCGAACCCGGCAACATCGGACCCTGGACCGATACCTACGGCCTGGGGGCGACGCTGTTCGAGATGCTCACCATGCAGACACCGTTTGCGACGCTCACCGCGGCCGACCGTGTAGCGCAGGCAGACCAGAGCCCTGCACACGGCCCTCGTCACTACAACCCGCGGGTCTCCCGGCGCCTGGATGCCTTGGTCACAAAGGCCCTGCACCCCGATCCGACCGTGCGCTTCGCCGACGGCGAGGACATGGCCGAGGCTTTGGCCGAATGCGCGACCGACAGTTTGTGGTTGAGTCTGTCGCCGCCGAGTGTGCGGCGTTTGGTCCCGACGGGCACTTTTGCCAGTGGCCTGGCCGTCGGGGCCCTTGCCCTGTCGGTTCTGCTGGCCGCGTTGTGGCTGGGCGCCAGGGGCCAGCTCGCCGACGAGCAACAAAAGACAGCGGTGGCGCTGCAATTGAGCGCCCAGCAGATATTTTCGGCGACCCTGGCTCAGCACCGCCTGGAGCTGCAGCACTGTCTGCAAAAAACCAGGCATGCGGACCACAGCGCTTCGCTCGACCGCCAGGACCAGCCGCCCAGGCTGGTGGGGACGATCGACGTCCTTCATGGCGCGGTGGTCGACGTGCATCTTTCGTACACCGTTCGCGAGTGGACGCGCGTCGAACAGGCTTGTTTGCGCGACCGGCTGATGAACCTCGAGGTGCCGGGCGCAGCACCTGCAGGGCCGCGGACACTGCGTTTCGAGCTGGGCATTCACGAGGATTAGGCGGGATCTTTTAGCGCTTGCGAGCGTTGGGCCAGCTGCGCATGGCCGCGAGCGACGAGTTTGCGTGCTGCCTCCGGTGTGCACCCGAGCATCTCGCCGATCTCGGCGTGCGTATAGCCCATGTGGAAAAAGCGCACGGCCGAGGCGTATTCAGGCTTCAAGCGGTCGAGCTCGTCGCCCAGCGCGGCCAGCCGGCCTTGTTGATCTATGGCGGATTCGGGAGACCTCTTGGCCGGCGCGATGTCGCCTCGACTCTGCGCCGTGTCGACGCGCACGTTCCGCTTTTGGGCGCCGTGGAATTTGCGCAGGTCGGCCGCTCGGGTCTGGGCCAGCATTTTCACCCAGGCGACAAAGGCCTTGCGTCCCTGCCACTGGGCCTGCGGCAGTTTCTCCAGAATACGGATCGCCGCCTCCTGGAGCAGGTCCGCGGTCTGTTCACGGGCGTTAAAGCCGCCGGCCCTGGCCTTGTAGATGCGGACGGCGGACGAAATGGTCGGCCAATAGGTCTCGAGCAGCTGGTCTTGTGCAGTCCGGTCGCCGCGCGCCGCACGGACGAGGACGGCCTCGATGATCTGCGACTCGGTGCTGCCTTTTGCTGAGCTCAGGGCTGTATCCTCGATACAACCCTTGCCCCGGTCGCTGTGGGCGGTCAAGAGCGTGGCAGCGCCCAAATGCCGGGTGTCCGGTTTTCATGGCCGATTTCGCTTACCCGCCAACAACCCAAAAAGGAGCTAGAACCATGGTCGAGTTTTACTTGCAGGGCGGAATCTGGATGCATCCCATTACGCTGTTCGTGCTGATTGCGGCCGGACTTCTGATCCGTCAGGCCTTTCGCCCTGAGCCGAGCCTCGCCCTGCCGATAGGGGGCGCACTCGTGATTGCGGCCCTCATGGGCGCGATCGGCTCCGCCGTCGGTTGGATCGTCATGTTCTCGGCCCTGGCTGGGCACAGCTATTCCAACCCGCGGCAGCTCCTCTACGAGGGCATGAGCATCTTCCTCAACCCGTTGACCTGGGCGCTCGCCTGGGTAACGTTGCTCACGTTGTTTGCCGTGCCGATCTTCTGGTGGCGAAGTCCCAAGGTACGCTAACTACAGACTCTAGTTGCCCCGGCGCTTGTCGAGGATGGGCCGCACCGGCTTTTTGGTCTTCGGGCGCGGCCTGTAGATGACATTTTTCGGCGTGCCCAACGTCATCGACAGCAGCAACCGTTGGATCACATGCTCGGGGTGCCGAGCCGAACGAACCAACTCGAGCGGCGGTGAGGATGGGATAATCATCAGTGGCTATTATGCCACGAATCGGGATCTGCTTGAAGCGAAAACCACAGTGACCGAAAATTCTGTTGACCGTCGAAAAGCCCGGCCATAGCCTCGGCTCTGGTGGGGGGAGTTGAAGCATGCGCAAGAGCTATCAATACCTCCTCGCCAGCGCTGCGATAGTCCTGCTGCGCACGCCGACGTTCTTGCAGCCTCTGATGGAAATCGACGAGGCAATCTACGCAACCATCGCCGATCTGCTCCTCAAGGGCGGTGTGCTATATGCCGACGGCGGGGTCGATCACAAACCGCCGCTGCTCTATCTCATATACCAGCTCTGTTTCTGGATCGGCGGGCGCAACAACATGTTGCTGGTCCAGGTGGTCAACGCCGCGACGGTTCTGGGCACATCCTATCTGCTTTCGCGCATGACCCTGATGATTCTGCGCGCTCGCGGTGTTGCCCCGCGATACGAGGTCATGCCGTATCTGCTGTACGGCGTGTCGATCTCTTCCTTCTATTTTGAACAGATGTCCGCCAACGCCGAAGTGTTCATGAATCTGCTTCTGACCATCGGGGTCTTCGCCTTTTTTGTCGCCGCACAAGAGCGCAGGCGCCTGGCCGCATTGCTGCTTTCCGGCTTGGCGCTTTCACTGGCGGCCTATACCAAACAGACCTGCGCGCTGACGTACGCCGCCTTGGGCGTCTGTCTGCTATTGGCACCTTGGGAGAAAAGGCGAATCGTGCGGGAGCTTGCGGTCTTTGCCGCCGGCGGCATCGTCGTCACGGGTGCCTTCGTCGCGTATTTCGCCGCCCGCGGGGCATTGCACCCGTACATCTACTGGGTCTTTCTCGAGCCCTGGCTCTATCTGGGCGGCAAGTCGGCCGCGGATCCCTCGGTGGTGAGCCGCGCGGTGCTGCATACGGCCGCCATTGTCGGCTCGAATCTGTTTCTTTTCATAACGGCGACGAGGTCTTTCGCCGGTGCCAAGGCGCGCCGAGCCCGCTTTTCGGGCGCAAGCGGCTGGTATGTCCGGTTGCTGATCCTCTGGGTGGCCGTCACGATTCCCCAGCTCATGTTGGGCGGCCGCTATCTGTTTCACTACTACCTGCTTCTGATGCCGCCCCTGTGTATTGCCGCCGGACTCTTGCTCGAAGACATGCCGTCTTTCGCCGTGCCGAGGTGGCGCCGGTGGCTGCTGGCGGGCGCCCTGGTTCCCGCGTTGTTGTGGACCGTAGTATTTCCGCTGCACGTTACGCTGCAAAAGCAGTTCGGCAAATTCCGCGATTACAGACCGGTCGGCGAGTACATCAAAGCCAATACGGCGCCGGATGCGCGTATTTTCGTCTGGGGCTTTTCCTCCGAGGTCTACTACTACGCGGACCGGCTGCCCGTGACTCGTTTTGTCTTTGCCGATTTGCTGGCCGGGATTCTGCTAGGCTTTGGCGACGGCACCCCAGGCTACAGCAGTCCGGAATACTGGGACGCATTCGCGAGCGATTTGGCGCGGCAGGGAAATCCGGAGCTCATCGTCGATACCTCCCCGGCCGGATTTCACGGCTATGCCGATTATCCCATGGAGAAATATCCGGTGCTGGCGGCCCTGATCGCTTCTAAGTACCGCTTTGATCGAGAGATAGGCGGGATGCGACTGTATCGGTTGAGCCCTGGCTCTCCTTGAGAGCGATCAGGGCCGGCAGGGCGATGAGCCCCGCCGACAGACAGGTGAGCTCGCCCAGAATCGCCAGACCGCCCAGGGAGAACAGGGCTTTGCTGTCCGCGATGATGAGCGTGAAGTACCCGATGATCGTCGTCAGCGAACACAGGAACACGGCCGGCCCCGTGCGCCGCAGGACTTTGGGCATCGAGCCAAAACCTTCCTGGGTGTAGCGCTTGTAGACATTGATGCCGTAGTCGACGCCGATGCCGAACGTGATGGGTAGGGCGACGAAGTTGAAAAAGTTCAACTTGATTTGGGCCGCCGCCATCAGTCCCACCATGATCAGCGAGCCAAACAACAGGGACGAGGCCACGTAGATCGAGGCGCGCAGGCTGCCAAACAAGAGCAACACGACCAGAAAGACTCCGACGAACGACACGGTCGTCGCAAGCGGACAATCGCGCTTCATCAGGCGCAGCAAGTCGGCAAAAATGACGGAATCCCCCGAGGAAGTGACCACCTTGCCGTCGGGCATGTTGATGCGGCGAATCGTGTCGGTAAACGCAAACAGGTTGCTTGCGATCCAGAGGTCGCGGCCGTTTTTCGGATAGACGAAAACGAATGTGCCGAGGTTGCCCTCTTTGTCCGTAAAGTGGCGCGACAGCTCTTTGGGTACGTCGGTCAGCGCGACCTCGTTCCGGGGCATCTTCAGCCGGATGTCGTCGATGCGCTTTTTTTGCTCGGGAGTCAGATCTTCCAGGGCCGGATCGTCCAACAGCGTCCGCAACTCGCCCAGCGCCTTCAACTTGGCGGCCTGCTGGTCGGGAATGAGCGAGTATGCCGACCGGCAAGTGTCGACCATGCTCTCGTCGCCCTGGGCCTTCTTCGTTGCGAGCAGAGCTTCGCAGATCTGACGGGCGTGCTCCGCGTTGTTGGCCACGATGATCGACGGGGTCATCGACACATCGAAAACACCGGCAATGCGCTCGTCGAGCTTGGCGGTGCCCGACTCCATACTGCTCTTGGTGCGCAGCTTGGACATGTCGTACTCGAGCGAGTTGGGCAGATAGAAAGCAAACACCAGAGCCGCGGCCGTGGCGAGCGTCGAAAATACGGCGAGGACCGCGCGCGGGTAGCGCAGCGGGAAAGAGAGAAAATCGAGGCGGAGCCGTTCGCTCATCAAAGTGGTTTCGGCCTGGTGAACCGAAGGCCAGATCCGTTCCGAAAGAATGATCATCGCCGGCAGCAGGCTATAGGAGGCCAACCAGATCAGCAGCATGCCCAGGGAGCCGATGAAACCGAACTGCGAAAACGACCGAACATCGGCGATCATGAACGTGCCAAAAGCCACCGCGGTCGTGGCGGCGGCGCCCAGAGTCGCTGAAGCGGTGCGGGTCATGGCCGTCTCGATGGCGTCTTCGACAACGTGGCCCAGGCGCCGCTCTTCGAAATAGCGGGCGAGCAAGATGATGCCGTAATTGATACCGGTGCCAGCAATGATCGCGCCCAAAAAAGCCGTCACGGTGTTCAGGTAGCCGATGGCGAAATACGTGACGCCGAAGGTCCACCCGACCGCGGCCGCGCACGCGATAGTCAACAGGGCCACGGCCCGCAGGCGCCGAAAAAACAGAAAGATCGCTAGGCCAACCAGCGAGGCGCACAGCAGCGCCGTACTGAAGATGTCGTGCTTGAGGGCCTCGAACTCTTCGAGGCCGATCTTGTAGTTGCCGGCAAAGCCGTACGTCATGTCGCTCGCATAATGAGCCGGCGACAGTTTTTGGATCACGCCATCGATGTCCGCGATGAGTTTTTTCATCGACTCGGCGTCGGTCGACGAGCCCTGGGGCTTGATCATCATCACGAGGAGCTTGCCGCCCTCACCGGTGTAGTAGCCGTCGATGTATTTGTCGAAGCGCGCGGTGTGCTCTTTGTACTTGATCTCGATGTCCGCAAAGTCGTCGGTGCTCTCGGCAGGCACGTCGTCGGCGATGTTGTCGAAAAGCGGCAGTCTCTTGCGCTTTTCGCCGAGGATCTTGTCGTTGACCCGGGTCTTGATCGACTCGATCTGATCCAGATCCATAAACAGCGCGGCATTGTCGGTGTAGAACTTTTTGACCGGGTCGATCTTGTAGTCGAGATAGAGGATGCGATCGTTGAAATCGCGCCTCAGGATGGTGGCGAGATCATCGGCCAGGCGCTCGGAGGCTTTGACATCGACCGATTGCAGAGCCACCGAGAGATTGCCCAGGCCGCCCACTTTGGCAACGACTATCTTTAGGTCCGCCACGCTCTGAAAACGCTGCGGCAACAGCTCCATGAAGTCGCTCTTGACCTGAAGCTTGGTGATGAAGAACACGGAGACAACCGTCAACAGCGCCCCGGCCAAAATCCAACGTACCGAGTGCCGAACCAGGTGGCGCGCCAGCCCTTCGAGTGTCTTGTGCCACGCGGTTCTCACGGTCGAAACTATTGAGCTCATCGGCACTGCTTGCCTTCGCGGGCACAAACAGTCAACAGCCTTGTGGCTGACGCCCGCGCCGGGTTCTGCGGATTGGACCCGGTGCCGATGAGCTAAGCGGGGAGATGAGCTACGAGACCAGATAGGCTTTTATGTGTCGAGCCCCAGCTCCTTGAGCTTCTTGTCAGTCAGCTCGCCTAAGGCGAGGCTCCAGTTCGGCTCGCCTGACTCGGAGCAGGTCATGCCCAACAACCAGCTGCCGGCCGAAGTGTAGACATCAATGCCCATGCCACCGTCATTGACCTGGTTAACCAGGTAATACGTCTTGTCTCCGGATTTGATGGCGATGACATCCGATGGGTAGTCAGATCCCCAGATTGCGTCGTAATCATCTACGCACTTGCGAATCGGCCAGGAAAGGTTCTTGACGTCCGCCGTGCTAACCGACTCGCCGAGGTCGGCGTACCCGTTGGCCGGATACACCAGCTTGAGAGCAGCGTCGACGTCGGCTGGCTTGGCCTTTGGAAGAGTCGCATCGAGGCTCTTGCCGCGAAGGACGTAGAAATCAGCGACCAGATCTGAAGAAAGCTTCAAGGCTTGCGCATCGCTGATTTTGCCGTTGGCTCCCGCAACCAAGCCGGCCTGCTTCTGGGCATATTGCCTGCCGGCATCGAGCATCTTCTTTGTCTCCACTTCGTCCTGTCCGGAAAAGTGCAAGAAATGCACGACATTGTCCCCGAAGACACGCAGGGCATCTTTGCGAGCCTCGAGTTTCTCGCCGGCAGATTCATTCACTTTGCCGTCCTTGGCGACCGTCTTGAGGGCTTTTTCAAACTGCTCAGCCCACTGCGCAGCAAATTCAGCCGGGGTCGGATTGCTTTTCAGTATCTTTTCCATTGCTATCTCCGCTGGTCAAACTGTCTAGATCTCGCAGGCGTGACCAATTTCACGCTCGCGGTGACCAGCGGAGACACTCACACGCGGTCCAACATCAGTCAAGTCAGCCGATCGGAGGCACCAGCCGATCGGGGAAACGTCCGCGCGTTTCGTTGCGTCACGACCCGTTGGAGATATCTGGCAAATGGTACGTGTTGACTTGGACGCCGGGCGACGCGCATAACCGTCGACGGCTCTTGATGTAGGAGAATAGTCTGATGAGGTCCGCCTGCCCGATCGCTGCGATTCGCGACTGTATTTTGCTGACGTGCGTGTTGTCCATCTGGTCATGCGCCGCAGAAGAAATCCAGGTGCCGATCTTGCGCGCGCCCTCGCTCGGCAATGCCTTGCGTGGAGTAACTGTCTACCTGCCGCCGATTGCCGACAAGCGGCCGTCCACCGGGTACTGCACTGACGGCTGCAACGTCCTGGTCGCCGATGTGTCTGGCCCGTTTACCAACACGCTCAAGCTCGCTCTCGCGGACGCCGGGGCGCAAGTCGTCGACGATCCGCAGGCCCCCTATTCTATCGAGATAGAGCTGACGAGCTTTCGCGGTTTCGACAATTCCTACTGGGTATCGGTAGAGCTCTCCACGATCATCAAGCACCGCGGCCAACGGATGTGGTCCGGGCCCTATGCGAATTCGATGAACACCGGCTATCTCGGAGCGCGGGGAGCCTCGACCGCCGTGTCCCAGGTCGTCGAAAAGATTCGCGAGACTCTGGTAGAGCAACGCAAGGCCGAGGGCGCATCGCCGAGCCTGGCCGGCACACTGAGCAATGCAACGGCGGATTTGCGCCTCAAAGTGGCGCAACGGATTCTCGTGCTGCCTCTAAAACGCCTGGGCGGTGTACCCGAGGCGAGCGCGGCGCTCATCGGCAGCTTTCTGCTGTCGCAGTTGAGCGGTGTGCAGAATCTGACGGCCATGGGCGTGGCCGATCTGGATGCGATCCTGAGTGTCGACAAAAAGAAGCAGGCCCTGGGCTGTGACGATGTGGCGTGCCTGGCGGATCTGGGCGGCGCTCTGGGCACCGATCTCGTCCTGCACGGTGACATCGGCCGCCTGGGCAAGGTCTTCAATATCAATGTCAGTGTGCTGCGCTCTCGCGACGGCGCGGTCGTCACCCGCGCGAGCCTGTTGGGCGAGGAGCGCGAAGATGCCGTGGCCAAGCGCATACCGGGCCTCGTGGAAGAGCTCATTTCGCGTCTGAACCGCTAGCCGGCTCGGCTCGACGTCGCAAGTGAGCTTGCCAGGCAAACGTCATCGGGCGTGCATTGATCGGCGGCGTATTGTATCAGAGGCGCGTGGTGAGAATCGGTTTGTGGACAGTGATCATAGCCGCAGCGGCCGCCGTGGGCGCGGGGGCACCGGAGCCCTCTCAACCGGTGCCCGAGGGCATGGGCCGATACACTCTGGACGTGCACGACTTTCAAGTGATCAA
>Ga0182027_10009412_pt1 | contig 14043 bp, 11 predicted proteins | sample 712E1DmetaG_FD_121300 | JGI IMG/M metagenome (GOLD analysis project Ga0182027, IMG submission 121300) | Permafrost microbial communities from Stordalen Mire, Sweden - 712E1D metaG (Illumina Assembly) | ecosystem: Environmental > Terrestrial > Soil > Wetlands > Permafrost | place: Sweden...
ACCGCTTTGATCACTGCCTCAGGGACGGACCTGGTTTGGCAATTGGCCCCCTTTTGCTGCGCCTCCGCGCAAACATAGTGGCGATCGCGGCGCGAGTCTTTCGTCGAGTAAGTGCGCACCATTGGCGCATGGCAGGCAGCACAGCGCAGAAGTCCCTTCAGAAGGGCACCGTAGCTGTCGCGGACTTCGGCGCCCCCATTGCGGCCATTCCGCTGCAGAATCTGTTGCACCGTCTCCCAGATCGCGGCTTCGACTATTGCCTCATGTTCGCCCTCATAGATCTGCTTCTTGAAGTCGATCTTGCCGATGTAGATCGGGTTCCTCAGTAAACGGAAGAGCCGGCCTTTAGTGAACGGCGTGCCGCCGCGCGTCACGCCGCTCCTTGTGACCCACTGTTTGGTTCGCCAGCCGCGGCGATCGATCTCACGAACGACCGGCAGCAGGGCGTTGTAGTCGAGGTAGAGTTTGAAAATCGTCCGTATGTTGAGGGCCTCGTCGGCGTTGACGACCAAGCGACCGCCGCGCGGGCCGAGGTCGTAACCCAGCATCGGGCGCCCTCCGATCCACTTGCCCTTGCGCCTTGCCGCCGAAATCTTGTCGCGTGTACGTTCTGCGATGATCTCCCGCTCGAACTGCGCGAAAGATAACAGGATATTAAGCGTGAGACGGCCAATGGAATTGGTGGTGTTGAACTGCTGCGTTACCGAAACGAAGCTGACGTTGTGCTTATCAAAAACCTCGATGATGCGGGCGAAGTCGATCAGCGACCGGCTCAGCCGGTCCACCTTGTATACGACCACGCACTCGACCGCGCCACCGCGAATGTCAGCCAGGAGCCGGTCCAGAGCGGGCCGGTCCAGGTTGCCACCAGTGAAACCACCATCGTCGTAGCGCTCAGGTAAGGCGACAAGCCCCTCGCCGCGTTGGCTGCGGATGAAGGCTTCAGTGGCCTCCCGCTGCGCGTCGAGGGAATTGAAGTCCTGATCGAGGCCTTCCTCGGTGGACTTCCGGGTGTAGATCGCACAACGGACCTGGCCGGCGGACATAGGCCGGGAGGCGTCGGTTTCCGAATTGGGTGCCCGCTTCAAAATCAGTCTCCTTTCTCGCTTCGTGTTATGTCTTACCGCCTTGACGGCTCTCGCCTGGCGTACTGCCAAGTTGCTCTCCGGTTGCTTGGATGGCTGGCGGAAGGGCAGATCCGCCCAGGCTTTGCTCCTTGCGGAGGCGGAGGTAGCCGGTTGCGAGGATGGCAGCGATCTCCTCAATGATCGAATCAGGAGGGTCATCTCGAAACTCCATGCAGATCTCCTATTTGCGAGGCCGAGGTCTCGGTGATCGGGCGGGTGACGGGAACGAGGCGGCACGTGCGCACGGATTGGTCTGGAACGTTGCTCCGATCTGTGGTCTTCCCGACCCGGATTTATGGCGAGCCAGGAAGCGGAATCGACACAAGTTTTCAAGGCAAGAACGGTGCTATGCTGGCGCGTTGACGTTCGAATTCTACCGGTTTCGCTTTCAGTTCCGCTCCGAGGGAACGCTCTATTTCCCGCCTTACAAATCGGGTAATATCGTGCGCGGCGCGTTCGGCACCATTTTTCGCAAGCTGGTATGCATGCCGGACTGCCGGGACGCCAAGAGCTGCGAGGTACGCACGACGTGCCCGTATGCATCCGTATTCGAACCGCGGTCAGCGCGTGGCGAAGGTCCCAGTGGTCTCGCCGACTGGCCAAGGTCTTTTGTTTTTCGAGCCGCGCACCTGGACGGCGATACGATAGGTGAGGGCGAGAATTTCCACTTCGACGTACATATTTTCGACGTGCACGACCCTTCACTGCGGTACTTCGTGCTGGCATTCGCACAACTTGCCCGCGGGGGGTTGGGCCCGGGAAGGGGTCTAGCGGAACTGGCCGCCGTGGATCAACTGAACTCGGGCGGTGGGACCGTAGATCGGGTTTTCGAAGGCGAGCGCTTCCACTTGGGCGAATTAGCCGCGCCCATTTGTGTGGACTTGAGCGAAGCCCCGAAACGAGTGCACCACGCGCGAGTGCGGTTTGTAACGCCGACGGAACTAAAGAGTGAGCACCAGGTGGCAAACCGACCGGAGTTCGGGATTTTATTCGGGCGCCTGCGCGATCGCATCAGCACGCTGCGGACGTTGTATGGACCCGGCCCGCTCGACATTGATTTCCGCGCGATGGGTGAGCGGGCGGCGGCCGTGCGGATGACGCAGTGCGCATTGAAACGGACAGACGCGGACCGGCTCTCGTCGCGGTCGGGACAACGGCACCCGCTGGGTGGTTTCGTAGGTGAGGTGGAGTACCAAGGGGAACTGAGCGAATTTGTGGCCTACTTGCAATTGGGCAAGTGGGTCGGAGTAGGAAGGCAAACGGTTTGGGGCAAAGGCGAGATGGAGGTCATGGAGTTGGCGTGAATTATCGCGAATTCTTCAGGACTCTAACTGGATTCGACCCCCATCCTTATCAGGAGCGGATGGAGGAACGGCTCCGCGCAGGAGATTCGGTCATTCTGCGCGTTCCCACGGGAGCGGGCAAGACGTGGGCTGCCGTGGCACCGTTTATTTACTCGCTTACCGCCAGCCACCGCATCGCCGACCATCTCTTGTATGCCCTGCCTCTTCGATCTTTGGCCTCCGGTCTATACGCCGCTGTTTATGAGAAGATGGCGGCCTTTTTCAGCCAAGTGACGGCGGTAGGAAACAACCGCAAATACATGGGACAGTCGCGGTACTGCAGCCTTCAAATTGGCGGCCAGAAGGATGATGTGTTCTTCCATTCTGACGTGATCTTCACAACCATCGACCAGCTGCTTTCGGGCTATGTTTTTCTGCCAGTCTCGCTTCCAGATCGGGTTGGCAATATCAACGCCGGAGCGTTGATTGGGTCTTTGGTCGTGTTCGACGAAATCCACCTGCTGGATTCTTCCATTGCGCTTGGCACCGTGATCGAAATGCTCGATCGACTGCGCGGCATATGCCAATTTGTCCTGATGACGGCTACGACTTCTGATAAGGTCATCTCATGGCTGGCCAACCGGTTAGGAGCCGCGTTAGTAAGCGTCGTCGATGGGGAGATACGTGCCTTGCCCTCCCAGCGAATGAACCAGCGAACATGGCGCTGGTCTGCCGAACAAATTCATGCCGACACCGTTGTCACACAACATACTGGTGGCCGTACGATTGTTCTGCTCAATTCGGTGCGGAAGGCGCAAGACATCTTCCTCGCTCTGGAGCGTCATTACGAGGGCCATTCTAATCAACCCTTGCTACTGCTGTTGCACGCGCGGTTTTATCCCGAAGACCGGAAGTCCGTCGAAAACCAACTACTAGCCTGCTTCGGCCCTGCGGCCACACGAACAAACGTGATCCTGGTCACCACCCAGGTGATCGAGGCTGGGATGGACATTTCGGCCGACCACCTGCACAGCGAACTGGCTCCTATGAATGCGCTGATTCAGCGCGCCGGACGCACCGCTCGCTATGAACATCGCCCCATCGGTAGCGTCACCGTGTATGAAATTCCCGGACTTGGTCCCTACAAGGAGGATAAGTTCCTTGTGGAAGCTACCCGCAGCAAGCTCCAGTCCTTGCCCCCGGAAGGTCGAGTGGTCGATTTCGTCGATGAGCGAGGGTGGGTAGAAACAGTTCACGCCGATGCAGAGGTAAAAAACTTAGCGCGTTACAACAACTTGCACGAACGTCGCGCCGAGGTTCATAAAGCGATGGATCAGGGTGATCGCGGCAGGCTGAACGCACTTGTACGGGATATCGATTCCGTAAGTGTCCTCGTGACGTCGGAGCCTGAGAAGCAATTCGACCGCCCAACTTGGCCACGGTTGCTCGGTGTCTCCGGATTCGCCCTGATGAGCCTCAGCCGTCATTTCCAGAATCTGGCACCTGGGCAGTGGGTGGCGAAGGGTGCGGTCGAAATGGACGGCGATGAGCGCCCCGGAATCACGCTCGCATGGCCGACACTCACCGCAGGGCAGCTTCGGTCGCAGTGGCTGGTCGCGATTCACCCAGATTTCGCATTCTACAATCCACGGCTCGGATTGAGGCTGGGTGACGGTGGACCGCCACTGCCTCCTGCTTTCAACGAAAGGCCTGTGTGGCAGTCCTACGATTACCAGTTTGAATCCTGGGCGAAGCATTGTGAGCGAATTATCGCCAAGGCCCGCGCCATGCGATCATCGTATTCGCGGGCCGCACTGACTCTGGCTGCAAGATATCGCGTGCCAGAAGGATGGATTGACCACTTGCTGGAAGCTACCTGCGCTCTGCACGATGTGGGCAAGCTCTCCACCGAATGGCAAAAGCGCGCATGGCTCTGGCAGGACCACAAAGACGCCCGCGCTCGCGCCGCTGGGAGAGAGGTTCCCACCCGTGCTCGTGTTCCAATCGCCCACACTTGGCTAGAATCCGAGTCGGACGGGCCTTTCCGGCGAAAAGCAGAGTACCAGTTCCCGCCGCATGCGGTCCAGGGTGCATTTGCCGTGTGCGATGCCTTGTTCGCGCAACTCACGGCACTGGACGATCCGGCGTGGGCACAAATAGCGGCGAGATGTGCCGTGACTGCCATCGCACGCCATCACGGGACTCGTACCAAGGAGTGCACGTTGTTCCGCCTGCCGCCGGGATCAAAGGATGTGGTCGCGGATGCTCCCGGCGGTTGGCCTGACCTGACGCTCCAGGAGTGCGCTGACCCGTTGAGTCGAGAACAATTCCCGGAGGTTCTACTCACGTTTGGAGTGGACGCCGACGAACCCGCTTGGCCCCTTTATGCCTTCCTAGTCCGCCACTTGAGACTCGCCGATCAGTCAGCGACGGCTGCGGAGTCCAAAGGTTCAAAGAAATCCCTTGTATAGCTTCCGGTAAACATGTAAAATCAAATTGCGCGGAGAGGCCAACAAAGGTCGGGTATCTTGCCCTTGAAGCAAGACCCTGGTCCTCGCCTCTCCGCCAGATGATTATACTCCGAAGGACCGCTGGGCTGTTCCCCGTCGAGAAGGGGACTGAAACTTGTTCAGCTTGCGGTTGACTCGGGCGGTTACCCGTTGAGAAGGGTGGATGCCGCCCAGGATCTTTCATGGATTGCTATATCGACAAAAGGACCGGAACTTACGCGGAGACCCTCGAAGCCGTCGGGCTGGCGTCGGCGATTCGTGAACTGGGGTTTCGTGGGGTCCGCGTGACCGACCAGGGCACTCAGTTCCGTGTTCACTCGGACCAGGATTCCGCCCCAAATAACGCACTGTCGGCGGGCTATTTGTACGTTTGGAAGAAGAGCAAAGAGTCGGAGTGCCCCACGATTCCCTTCCTTGACTACGAAGGAGAGAAGGAGAAGCGCGACGCTGCGAAAAGAACAGCAAAGAAGGCTAAAGCTGCGCTGGATTCCCAGGAAATAGAAGCGCCGTCCGCTCGGCCCGAGCTTGCCACCGCCACCATTCTCGAGTCCATGCGCAAGGGATGGAACGGAGATCGAGACGTCGCCAAGTGGGTTGAGGCTCACCCGGCGCAAGCCATAAACTGGCTACTGTTTCGCGCGGGTCTACGCACCCAGCCATCGGAGAAGTTCCCAGAAGTATCCAATACTCAAATCCTGAATCCAATTTCCGGCAAAGGCGTTCACGCTGGAAAGACAGAGCTCCGTTCCGCAAACTCCCTTCCCAGTCAATTGATCGACTCCTTCTCCGAGTGGATGAAAATGCGCGGACTGTGGACCGCGATGCTCCTTTACAGATCAGATGAAGACTTCAAGTTTTTCGTCATCGAACCGACGGATATCGCTGTCGACGAACTGGAAGGCCTGCGTACGGATTTGCAGAGTTTGCCTCTGTACGGTGGCGTTCAACTGGACATCAAGGCGCCCTTGCACTGTACGCGGATTCTGATTCAGCGTTCAGACGCAATGCAGGACGGGCCAGGGGTAATGAAGCTTCTAGGCCGCAGACCGCGCGCGGTGATTGCCGGCCTCCGTCAGGCCTATTTCAAGAGTCTCGGAACTGCCGCCGCGCTCATGAATGATGCCTTCCTGCCCCTGCCCGATTGGTTTGCGATTACGAACCGCGATGATGCACGCGTGTACACGGTCATCATTGACGAAGTGATCGCCAAAGGCGGTTGCCTCAATTCGCTGCAAGAGAAGCACTCGGACGACGGGCGCGTCCTACAGCAATATCGCGAGTGGCTGTTGTCGGGCGAACTCCCGGACCTGCTCGAGTTCTACTATCTATTCGCCCTGCACTTGATGCAGTGCTTGAGCCGCAAGGACTGGGCTCGCCCCTTCGGCACGGAAAACCTATCGATCCTTCTGACAAGAGCCTACGAGGAGAAGAACGTGACAGAGATTATCGAGAACCCCGGATTCCAGAGTGTTGCCCGCGCGCTGCGCAATGCGACCGTCTATGCACTGACAATCCCCAATCAAAAGCGCGAGGTGCACTTCGGAATCGCCCAAAAGTGGAAGCAGAAGATGAAGGCGGGCGATGAGGAATTCGCAGCGGAGGTCGCCGAATTTGTTCAGGAGTATAACTGGGAAACAGCGCATCGGCTCAAAGGCAAGGGTCACTCAGTAACCACTGACGATCTCGATGCACTTCTACTCCTGATTCACGAACGTAAAGCCGATCTAGTGGGTGCGCTGCTGCTGGCCTACGGCTATGCGCGCGCGCCCAAGGTAGAAAGCACGCAACCCGAAGAAGCCGTATCAGAAGCATAAGAGGAGAAAGCTGTGTATCAATCGCTGAGTATTTCCGGACTCATCACCTTGGAACTGCATGCTCTCAATAACGAGGGTGCGGAAGGCAACACCATGATGACGCGCATGGTGGATATCATCGACCAGCAGGGCCAAAAGCATTCTGTCAACGCAGTTTCTGGCGACATGTTCAAGCATATCGTTGTGGAACATTTGCTGGGAGAAGCCAAGTCCGCGGGGCTGCCGCTTTGTGCTGGCTGCGCGTTGTTCAACGCCAACCGGATCTGCGCTGACGTGGACTTCATGAACACCCCCGGCTGGGACAAAGACACGCTGGATAGTGTAATCCTGGGTGGCGTACTGAAGCGTTGCACGATTGATGACTGCGCGGGGATTTTGATCACTGGGGAAATTGGCAAGAAGCGGTCGATTGCCCGGAAGTCCTGCTTCGAAGTCGGGTGGATCGTCGGACGCCCTGGCGCGGTCACGACCGAATCTTACTTCCACGCCAAGTATGTTCCCGAAGGCCGTGGCGGAGGCTCGGGCGAAGGCGAAAACCTCGGACAGAATATTTTCCACCGCCCCGCCTCGTCGGGGCAATATGCCGTGGTCGCCAACCTGGACTTGTATAAGATAGGGCGCAACGATATCACCCTGGCTTACGACCTTGACGAGACAGCTCGCAAGAAGAGAGTGTCAGCTTTGCTTCGCGGTGTTCTCAGCGCGTTCGTGAAGCCGACCGGTGCCCACCGGAATACTCAGAGTCCTCACGTGGTCGACTTCGAGGGAGTCATCACTACTTCCACCTCCACCTTACCGGCCCCGGCCTTGAGTGCGTTGAACAAGGACTACGTGGGCGAACTCGACCGGATCGCCGCTGCGCTCAACGGGTTGAGTACCGCGAACAACAACATCGTAGTTCGGAAGTTTACGGGATTGGCTTCCTTCGCCGAACAACTGGCCGGCATCGAGCGCCAAGAGGCGTCCTAAGGTCAACTCCATGGAGTCTTCAACTTCCCGCTGGCTTATTGCCGCCTATCGCCCAGTCACGCTGTTTTCCCTGCGGATGACGCACGCCACAAGCAAGGGCGGAAAAACTCTGGTGGTACCCACGCCGTATTCCATCAAGATGGCGTTGCTCGACGCATGCTTTCGCCGTTACTCTTCGGCGGACGCCCTCGCTTGGGCGCATCGAGTCATGGGCTGGTTGATCCGCCGAGCCGTGCGGGTACGTCCGCCGCGCCACTGCGTCGTGAACAATACGTTCGTCAAAGTGCTTGACTGGAGCCGCGAACCGGTAAACGGCCCATTCAAGAACACCATTGCCTACCGGGAATTTGCGTTCTTTGGTGGTGACGAGATGCTATTGGCCATCGAATCCACCGGCCTGAACGAGGAAGACCAATCGGCGCTGGAACAACTGTTCGCTCACATTAACAGCCTGGGGAAACGCGGCGGCTTCTGGCAATTCATGGGTGCGGAACGGGTGGAGGGCGACCTTCCATTCGGATTCACAATTCCGCGTCCCGACGCTTCGTTTGAGCAGATCGCCAGCTACCAGTTGACCCAGGCATTAGACGATTTCGGCGACGCCTTGGGCAAACCAGCCAACGCCTTCGATAACGTCAGTACCTACGGATCGGGCACCGTTCGCCTCGGCGAGCAGCGGACTCTCACGGCCACTGCGATACCCTATCGCCGCCGGTCTGCGTCCCGCCATTTTACTTGGTATGAGCGTGTACAGGAGCCACGCAGGTGATGTCTCAAACTTCTTGTTTGGCTCTTCAAGAGGTGGATGCAAATGGCTGAAGCAGCTCGTGTTCTCTTTGAGCACCCGCTCCGCAAACCGCCGGCTTCGGAGGGGCAGTACAACTGGATCACCGGCCGCGTCGATATCGCGGTCGAACAGCTCGAATTGCCGCTGCCACCGGTCGATGACGCCGTGCTTCCGGACGATGGCAGCGTCATACTTCTGGCGACCGAAAGCGGATCGCAGTTGTTCGTCTCCGGTTTCGGGCTGTTCATCGGAAAGAAAAGCGAGCGGGTAGTCGTTAGGCAGGGGAAATCGGTCTGCGCGCAGGTCCCCCTGATGCGGCTGCAAGAAATCATCGTGGCGTCGCGTGGGGTCAGCTTCTCCTCCGACCTCATTGAGGAACTTTGTGAACGCGGGATCCGGCTCGCGTGTTTGAACTCCAGCGGGAAGCCATTCGCATTGATCACGTCGCCGATGCTAACGGCGACGGTGGAGACACGCCGCGCCCAGTTCGCCGCTTGCCAGAACGAGCGCGGCGCCGACCTCTGTCGCTGGATCGTCGCGGGCAAGCTCCACAACCAAGAGAAGCTGCTGCGGTACTTCGCCAAGAGCCGCGAAGGCGAACCGAGAACCGCCCTAGAGAACGGTGCCACCGCGGTGCGCCGCCTGCGGCGGGCCGCACTTGCCGTGGAAGGCGGTGCGCCCGACGAAGTTCGTTCGTCGTTGATGGGTTTCGAGGGCACGGGCGGTCGGATCTATTGGCAGCAGATCGGCAATATGCTCCCGGATGCTCTCGGGTTCTCATCCCGGTCTCACCAGGGGGCGACCGACGCCGTGAACGCCGCGCTCAACTACGGTTATGGTATCCTGACCGCCCACGTTTGGGGAGCTGTGATGAACGCCGGGCTTGAACCCTTCGCCGGCTTTCTCCATGTAGACCGCAGCGGCAAACCGTCGCTGGTTCTGGATCTAATGGAAGAATTTCGCCAGCCGGTCGTTGACCGTGCGATCCTGTCTTGGCTCAACAAGGGTGGCCAACTCTCACTCCAGAAAGGAATGCTCGACGCAGCGTCCAAAGAAAACGTCGCTTCCCGGGTATTGATGCGTCTAGTGGCTACGGAACAACACCGCGGCAAACAGCACCAGGTGCGGTCCATCGTTCAGACGCAGGCTCGCCTGGCTGCCAGCGCGGTGCGGGGTCTGCGGCCGTACCGATCGTTTTCTTTCAAGTGGTGAGCCGTGGCGCGGAAGAACCGGTACACAGGTGTTCTCAAGGCTCTGCCCCTGGGCAAGGGAAGCCCGGAGGTGTCGCTGGTGCTGATTTACGATATAGAGAATGATCGACTACGCACGCGGATTGCGGATGTTTGCCTGAATTATGGGCTTGAGCGGATTCAATTCAGTGCGTTTTTCGGGAAGCTGAACCGGAATAGACGGCAGGAGCTGGCGTTGAAGGTGCAGAATGAACTCGGGGACGAGTCCGGGCGCGTTCGGATCATCCCGGTCTGCGAGCAGGACCTGAAAGATATGTGGGTGCTAGACCAGTTCCGGCGCGACGCCGATCAGCTGAAAGCCGAAGCTGAGGCGCGGGATCGCCCGAAGCCACGCTTGAAGGTGCTGGGAGGCGCAGACGAACAATGATGCTGCGCGTCACGGACTTGAAGCAGTGGGCCTATTGCCGGCGCATCGTGTATTACCAGCAGCGAATGCCTGGGGTTGGAAAGCCGACCTACAAGATGGAGGAAGGCAAAACGGCGCAAGACATGATTGAGCGGCTTGAGACGCGCCGGACGATGCGAGAGTACGGATTCGAGGGTGCTGTGCGGAAATTTGGGGTTTGGTTGGAGAACATGCACCTGGGGCTGACGGGCAAACTCGACCTATTGTTGGAGACGGCGACCGAGGCCGCCATCGTCGAATTCAAGTTGACCTCGGGAGAAGTTGGGCACAATCACCGGCTGCAGCTCGGGGGATACACGTTGCTGGTGGAAGCGGAGAATGGTAAGTCTGTAAGACATGGGTTCGTCTACCGGATCCCAGATGGAAAGGTGTTCGCGGTCCCTATTGATGAAGCGTTGCGGCGGGAGGTTCGGCAGGCCGGACAAGATATACGCGAAGCCATCTCGGCTGGGTTGCTACCGGAGCCAACGGAGCAGAGGAAGCGGTGCGAAGAATGCGAGTACGCAAACTATTGTGGGGATGTGTGGTGACGACAAGGTTCGCAGATCGGCGGCCTTCCGCCGCAGAAACCCAATCCGCGAAGAAAACCCTTTCAGGGCGCTCTGCAAGTGCTGTAGGATGTGTATGGTGGAGAGCGGATGCAAGACCATCCCCTACGAGAAGGGGACTGAAACCAAGCGGCGCGCCAGGTCCCAAATCACCACATCGGATGCAAGACCATCCCCTACGAGAAGGGGACTGAAACGGCATCGCCTGCGACGCCAAGGGTGGACCGGTTTTTGATGCCCGATGCGCCCGTTGCGGATGCGGGTTAACTGAGGTCGCCTGGAGCGACAGCGAGATCGACGCCCCGCATTCCGCGGTTCTCTCGCGTCGGCGGCTTCGTTGATTGGCTGGTCAAAGTGATCAAGTGGGAAGGGGTGGGCTTCAAAGTGAGAGCCTACCCTTGGCTCAGCTTTTTCGCCCCCGCTCCTGACTGCCGATCCACAGTTCCATCCGCTTGATTATTTGGCTCAGCGGAGTATCCAGCGCGTCGGCAATTTTCCACAACCGACTCACCGTAGGATTGATGATGCCTCGTTCCACCCGGCTAATATACGTCCGATCGAACCCGCACTCGTTGCTGAGGCGCTCCTGCGAGTGGCCCGCCTGTTCGCGGAGTTCGCGCACGACGACCCCGACGGCTCTTGCCTTAAGATCGGTCGGCTGGATTTGCCTCTGGCGCCGTTGCATGGGCAAATCCGATGGTGGTATTGTTGAAGCGTATTAGCCAACGGCATATACGCCTCATTTTGGAGGGAGAGCTCAACCTGTGTTGGTCGGGGGCGCGTTCACCAGCCGAGGTCACGTTATCGCTGGTTGCCCTGGGACCTTTGGTGTATCGTATGAAGTATCCTCCCCTGCAGCGCTACGCTGACGGCGTTAGAATCTGCGATATCCTCTGTCGGCTTGGTTCCTTAGACTCCTGATGAACCGTACGTCGAAAAATCGGACGGCTGAAGTTGCTCTGGGGCTGCGGTCGCAGAAGGTTGCGGAGCACGAATCCAGATTGGTCGCGCGTGACCTTCTCGACGAAACGATCACCAGGTTCCTTGAGTGGCGAGCGTTTTCCTATTGGCTCCGGCTTTGCGTCGAGACCGCCGGCTCCGTGTCGGACTCTCTTGCCGGTATACTTCAAGAGCGCTGTCCAGGCTTTCTGGAATACGCAGCGGCCTATGCGGGACAGCATCCAACCGAACGGGAGTTTCTCTGGCTGCGTCTCTTGGAGTGGACGGACGAAAAGCAGTTCCAAACTCCTATTGCTGAGGGCTGGCGGCACGCGCTCGGTTATTATGCGATGCGCGATCCTCGGATGGATCAGCTTCGGGCGCACTGGAAGCGGTCCCGCCGGGCATGGAAGCTTCAGCGGCCTGCGGTCCTTCCGAGCTTCGAGAGCTGGCGCGCGTCCGCACTCCCGATCCGTTGACTCTGATCCTCTCCGCTTCCAGGAGTTCGGATACCCAGAAAGTTGTGTCCTCGTCGAGCAGCGGCCAGTGTATTCGCTCCGGATGATTGTAAAGGAAGGATTGCAACGAGTCCTCGGCGATCCGACCGTTCCTCTTCTTGTGAAGCAGGCCGGCTTTGATCCATGTCCGAATGCTTGGCCGCCGGACGTGCAGCTTGGCGGAAAGCTCGCGGACGCTGTACCCATCCTGGAATTTGGCAGGAATTCCGCGGTGCCCAACCATGTCCCAGACCGCTTTTTCAGAGCGTTCAAGCTCGTCGGCGATTTCCCTGACGCTCAGGTGGTTCACGGACTCGATCGCGAAGCGCAACTCCGCCATCGTCCAGCGTCGGCGATCACCGGCCGGCCCGGCGGGCGACCCTAATTTGTGAGCCCGCCTCAGAATTGCTCGCCGCGGCCAACCAGTGAGGTTCTGGATGTCCGATACTGACGCGCTCAAGCCCGCCTCTCGATAGACGCGCATTAGGCGCTCGTCCAAGTCATCCGTCCACGGAAGCGGCCCGCCCATTTCTTGCTTGTTTCGTAGTCGGCGGAGACGCGCCCATATCGCGGCGATTCGAAGTTCGGGAAATGCGTCCAAGGCTTTGTCAACGGCTTGGCGCTCGCACCGATTCGATTGGCGGATGCCATCAAGCAAGATGGGATCGACGGACTTCCAAACCCGTCGATCGTTTGAGTAGCCGGAAGAGGTGCACGTCTCTTTCGCGGGCGATCCGCCTTCCCGCGCATCGCACGACGATTCTCCGAGGTCGGCGAAGGTTAGGGCTTCAGGCTCTCCGTTCCGCCGATTTCGCAAAACTCGAAGTCGAGCCCAGACGGCGCCAACTTGTAGCCCTGGGCACGCCTTTAGAACCTTATCAACCGCCTCCCTCTGGAATCGAGTCGCGCGGTCAACGCCAACCAGAAGAATCGGATCAACCTCTGTTGCCCAGAACTCGTTTTGGACCCATCGCGGCAGGCTGGCTCGGGCGACCTCCTCCATTCGGTCAGTAAGCCAGGCCACGGTGAGTTTGGGCCAGACGGCGTGAATCCGGTCCAAGGTGCTGGACTTCGTCCTGTTCCGGCCGAAGATCCCCTGGACCAGCACATTGTCAATCTCTGTCTGCCAGAATTCTAGGGTTAGCCACGGCTGCTCGCGGTCCCCTGTTTGCTTTTCGAATATCTTGCGGAGGCGCTTCTCGAAGTCAGTTGAGTGGCGAACCTTTCCTTCAGGAAGAGGATGCAGAGACCTCAGGCGTGCCTCAGCCAATCCTCTTCCGTGCTCGTTAGGTTCGATGCCATCCAGCAAGACGACCGCAGAATCGCTTGTCCAGACAGCACAGATCTGTGGGCCGGGGCTCGCGCGCATGCGAAGGCGCGCAAGCTTCGCACAGACCGATTGCACGCTATGACCCGTACGAACCGCGGTTGATTCGATCGAAGCGCCAGATCCGATCGCACCAAGCAATGCGGCAGTTTGGGATTCCGTCCAGCGTGTTCGGCGTCGCGCAGAGCAGCCCATCTCTGTCCCTCGGTGTGAGTGCGTCGCCGGCGAATTGCGTTCCCACTGGTATTCAGCGTTTTCGCCTCGTTGGCCGCGCTGCTTATCTCAACGGTGTGCTAGCAGTGCTGGCGCCTCTTATCCGGTCGCTGGAAGTGTCACTGCCTCCGACGTCGGCTCAATCGGCGCGTGGAGGCCGGGTGTCTAAGGGCGACGTGGCTTGGCTGGCTGCCGACCCCGTCGTTCCCGGTAGCCGGCTCGCAGCCATGGTCCTCGCGGGGAATCGAAAAGCCCCACCCAGCGTGTGGGCAGGGCTTGTTGAGAATCAGCGTGTAGACACTATTGATTTCAGCGCCGGGACTTGAACGACTGAGGCCGAGGTATACCAGCAATCGCCTTGGAGGTATTGATC
>Ga0182027_10009413_pt1 | contig 14043 bp, 14 predicted proteins | sample 712E1DmetaG_FD_121300 | JGI IMG/M metagenome (GOLD analysis project Ga0182027, IMG submission 121300) | Permafrost microbial communities from Stordalen Mire, Sweden - 712E1D metaG (Illumina Assembly) | ecosystem: Environmental > Terrestrial > Soil > Wetlands > Permafrost | place: Sweden...
GCCGCAACTGTTCCTGAGTCATGCGTTTTTGTCCTTGCCTGACTCATTTCCGGGAACCTACTAGTCTATCAGAGACGACATATTGCTGCATAGATAATGCGACATTGTAGCTGAATGACTACAATCGCATTGACAAACAGGGGTAAAAGGATAATAATATAGAATCCAGTATTAATAAGTTAAATTAAAAATATATGACAAAATTATCAAAAGGTTTATTTTTGGGCTTATTTGTAAGTCTTTTTATAGGGATTATAGCCTTTGCCACTCCGGCTTTGGCTTACAATCCGATACTAAATGTTTATTCTTCCGGAAACAGCACGACAATTTCCATTAGCGGCGGCCAGACCAACGCTACGGTGGTAATAAGTTATATGCCTTCCGGCAGCAATTTACAGACTACCGTCAGCGGCGTCACGGACTACAGCGGGAATTTTACCACTATGGTTGATGCCGCTGTGGGTTCGCAAATCAGTGCCACGGTCGGTGGCCAACAAGTTTACTCCGGCAATAACGGATATTATAATAACAATGGTTGTTCTTATTATGGGTGCAACGTGGGCGGGCTGACGTTAAGCCAAACCAGCCTAAGCTTAAGTGTCGGACAGAGTGCCAGTGTAACCGTAAATTATCCGGTTTACGGCTACAGCAATAATTTTTATATATCCAGCAACTCTAGTTCATATGTCGCTTCGGCGTCTGTCTCCGGCAGCCAAATAAATGTTTACGGTTTGGCTTCGGGCAGTACGACAATTTCCGTATGCAGCAACAGCGGCAGCAGCGTTTGCGCCAGTTTGTACGTAACGGTTTCCGGCGGCAGCTGCAGTTACTATGGATGCAATGTCGGCGGGTTAACCTTAAGCCAGACCAGCTTAAGTTTAAGCGTGGGACAAAGTGCCTCTGTTACCGCAAATTATCCGGTTTACAACTACAGCAACAGCTTTTATATTTCCAGCAACTCCAATTCTTATGTTGCTTCGGCGTCTGTTTCCGGCAGCACGATAAATGTTTATGGCTTGGCGACCGGCTCCACCAACATTAGCGTATGCGCAAGCGGCAGTGTTTGCGCTACTTTATACGTTACGGTGGGAGGCAGCGGCTATAATAATTCCGGTACCATTACTTTCAGCCCCAGTTCGGTAAATTTGGCAGCAGGCCAAAGCTCCACGGTTTTTGTCAACGCCGCGTATTTAGGGAGTTCCCTTTACATTTCCAGCAATAGCAACTCCTCCGTGGTTTCCGCCAGCATCAGCGGCAGTACTATGTATTTGCAGGCGGGCAGCACCGGAAGTAGCACAATTACGGTTTGCCAAAACTCCTCTGCTTGCGGTTATCTCTACGTAACCGTGGGTGGTGGGGGAAGTGGTAGTCTCTCTTTAAGTCAGACCAGCCTGTCTTTGTCGTCCGGCCAAAGTTCCACAGTTTCCATTTATAACAACGGCAGTTCCTATAGTAGTTATTACGTTTCCAGCAACAGCAACTCCAATGTAGCTTCGGCCAGTATTTCCGGCAGCAGCCTGTACGTCAGCGCTTTAAGTTCAGGCAGTACCAGTATTGTAGTCTGCCAAAGCTCTTACAGCAGCTCCTGCGCGACTTTGTATGTAACGGTGACCGGAGTTTTGGGGGCCAATACCAATTTATGGTTCAGCCCGGGCAACCCCACCCTGTACGTCGGCCAGAGCCTGGCGGTATCCATAAACAGCAGCGCATATAACACAAGCAATTATTATAATAACTCCGCGTATTATATTTCCAGCAACAGCAACTCGGGAGTTGTTTCCGCCAGTATTTCCGGCACAGTCCTGAATTTGTACGCAAACCAAACCGGATCAAGCAATATTGCCGTTTGCAGTTCCGCTTTGAGTTTTTGCGGTACGCTTTACGTAACCGTGGGCGGCGGCGGGTCTTACTACGGCGGCAGCCTTTCCTTAAGCCAGACCAGCATAAGCTTAGGCCAGGGCCAAAGCATGGCCGTTTCGGCTTACAACGCATCTGCCATTTATGTTTCCTCCAACAGCAATTCTAACGTGGTTTCGGTAAACGTTTCCGGCAACCAGGCAACTATTTATGGGCAAAGCTCCGGCAGCAGTTCAATAGTTTTGTGCGGCACCAGTTCCAGCCAGTGCGCCACCGTTTATGTTAGCGTTAATGGTAATAGTTATAGCGGCAACATTACCTTAAGCCAATATTCTTTGGGTTTAAACGTCGGCCAAAGCGCCACGGTGAATGTTTCCGGCAACGGCGGTTACGGATATTACGTCGCGCAGAATAGCAACCCGGGCGTGGTTTCCGCCAGCTTTAACGGTAGCGTTATAAATATTTACGCCATTGCCAACGGCAGCTCAACTTTGCAGATTTGCCAAAATAGCGCCAACTCCTGCCCAAGTCTTACTGTTACGGTCGGCGGCGGTTATTCTTATAACAGCGGCTATCCTTACAACTACAACAACAACGGCGGCGGCAGCGGCCTGCAGTATCCGGGTGGCCAAAGCGGCGTGCTTGGCGCCACCGCTTACGCAAACGGCCAGTTAATTTCCGAAGGCTCCACGGTTTACATTGTTTACAAAAATACCAAGACAGCGTTTGCGAGCGCAGCCGCCTTTTTGGGCTTGGGTTTTAAGTTCGGCAATGTCCTGGCGGTCGGCAATTCGGGTTTGGCGAGCTCGGGTTATACCGTAACCACCCAATACGCCCAGCACCCTTGGGGCAGTTGGGTAAAGAGCGGCAGCACCGTTTACTTTGTCCACGAAAGCGGGCTTATCCCGGTTCCCGACTGGAATACTTTCTTAAACAATGGCGGACAATCAAGCTTCATAGTCAATGCTAACACCTACGACTTCCGCCTGTCCATGCTTTCTCCCATGACTTCCGGGGATTCAAGGTTGCAATAGCTGCAAACGAATTTACACGAATTAGAAACGAATAAACACGAATTTAACCCCGCCTCTCTAGAAAGGCGGGGTTTTATTTAGAAGTAAAAAGGTGTATAATAAAACTGTAATTAACAAAATAGCCATGGAAATTAGTAATCAAACACAAGATCAAATGACATTAAAAGACAGCGGTATATGGAAGTTCGTCTTTGGCGGAGGTTTTATTTTATTTGGGATAGTATTTGGGTTTATGATGTATGCCTCAGGCACACACGGTGCCGTCCTATTAATTCCTTTAACACTTTTAGTTATAGGCGTTTTGTCTCTTTTGTTTATGGCTTCTCTTGTTGTGGAAATTAATAAATCCAGCGGGCAGATTATTTATACCAAGAAACGCCTTATTGGAAACAAAATTTTGACTTATCCCATAGCTGATGTTTTGCGCGTTGAAACCAGAAAGCATTGGGAGGTTGAAAGAAATAATCAAAAACTAGCGGGATCCGGCTTTCAAATTAACAACGCCAGTTCAGGACGGCTAGTGCTTTTTGCCCAATCTTTGTTAATTTTAAAAGATGACAAAACATTGCCGTTAGATATTGCCAAAGGTTCCCCGAGCAGATCTACCGCCTCTTCTACGGTGTTGGCGGAGAATGAAGCAACTGTTGCAAAAAAAGTAGCCGACTTTCTTAATCTTCCATTTCAAGTAATTGAACCTCCAAATATCGGGCTCGGTCCAACATTCGGTTCAACCGGCACGATTTAGGCACGAATTGAAATTTTTGCCAGAAGCAGTTTTTAGATAAATCAAAACTCCCATACAGCGTATGGGAGTTTTGAAATATTTAGATCCGGATCCCGGATATTTTTTGCGGCATTTGATTATCGTTGGCGCAAAAAATTCCGGGATGGAACATCTGTGTTAATTCGTAAATCAATTTCCGCCGGAGGCGGATCCGCCTTTGGCGGACGTGTTTATCCGTTTGGTTTACTGCGAGGCGCGTTCCACGTATTCGCCGCTGCGGGTGTCTATGCGGAGGACGTCGCCTTCTTTAATAAACATCGGGGCGTCTACCACCAGACCGGTTTCCAGCGTGACGGGCTTTGTTACGTTGCCGCCGCTGTTGCCTTTGGTATCCGGCGGGGCTTCGGTGACTTTGAGCTCTATTTTTATCGGCAACTCAATGGATACCGGTTTGTTGTTAAAGCGCAAAATACTGACTTCCATACCTTCCTTTAAAAATTTTTCCTGCTCAAGAGTAACATCTTTGGCAATATCCACGGTTTCAAATGTCTCGTTATTCATAAAGTGCGTGCCTTCGGCGTCGGCATACAAAAAATTGGCCTTTTCGCGGACCACGTCGGCTTCCTCTATGCTCTCGCCGAACTTAAAGGAGTACTCGTAAACCTTGCCGGTAATCACGTTGCGCATTTTGGTTTGCATTACGGGCTTTCTTTGGGCCGTGCGCATGCGGTTGCTCCAAATAATCATCACGGGCTGTTTTTCCCAGAGGATGATGGTCCCGATTTTCATGTCGTTTAAATCCATAGAAAAATTTTGTTAAATTTTTTTCTACTAAATACTAAATTTTACTAAAAATACGAAATACGAAAGGAAACTCTAGTTTAGTATTTAGTATATTTAGTATTTTTTCGTATTTAGTAGAAGCTACGCAGCAACAAACGGCAGCAGCGCCATATGCCTGGCCTGTTTTAGCGACTTGGTCACCATTCGCTGGTGTTTGGGGCAGGTGCCGGTGCGGTTGTGGGCCAAAATTTTGGCGTGCGGGGACATAAAGCGGCGCAGGGTTTGCGCGTCTTTATAATCCACGGTGGTAATTTTGTTGGAGCAAAAATAGCACTGTTTTTTAACCTGCGGCTGGCTGTCTCGGTCTCTGTTGTTATTGGGTCTCATATTGTTAGAAGCGAATTAATTGCGAAATTATACGCGAAGGTAAACGCGAATTCGCATCAAGTTCGCGATGCAGTTTTTGCGTCTAACTTCGCTTCTATTTAGAATGGGATATCTTCCACGTTAATGTCTTCGCCTTGTTGGATGGTTGGTAACTCTTCTTTTGGCATAGTTTGACTTGCTTCATTAATAGGCGCGGGTTGGGGCTTTACGGCCGGAGCGGAGTACCCTCCGGTAGAAGGCGCCGAGCCCGAAGGCTTACTGCCGAGCATAATCATGTTATCGGCGACTATTTCCGTGCGGTATCTTTTTTGTCCGTCTTTGCCTTCCCAAGTGCGGGTTTGCAGGCGGCCCTCAATGTATACCTGATTTCCCTTTTTTAAATATTGATGGGCAATTTCACCCAGCTTGCGCCACAAAACCACATTGTGGAATTCTGTTTGCTCAACTTTTTGTCCGGTGGCCTGGCTGGTATAAACATAGCCTGTTGCCACGCCCATTTGGCAGACGTTAATTCCGGAGGGAATGGTTTTAAGTTCCGGATCGCGCGTAAGGCGGCCGATTATCATAACTTTGTTTAGGTCCATAGGTTTGATAGTTAATGGTTGTAGGTTGTGGCGGCCTGTATAGTTATAAGGAGTCGGTTATAGGTACCTAAAACTTTCTACCTATTACCATACTGGCCGCTATGCCTTATAACTTAATACTATTTAGTAAGGTCTTCACTTAGTGCGGCCTCTATCTTTTTATCCAGCTCTTCCTGGTTAATTTCCACCAACACCGGGGCTTCTTTTTTGGCCGAAGGCGCGGCCTGGATTTTTGGCGTAGGCACGGTAACTTCCGCCGGCGGGCCTTTGCGGACTATTTTGGACTGCACGATTTTGTCTTTGGCCATCCTCGCCAAATGTTCGTCCAAATTCACAATCAGGTAGCGGATAATGCTCTGGTCCTGGGTGCGGATTTTGGCGTCAAAGGTATTAATGTTTTTGCCGTCCATAGTAAAATTTGCCACAACATAATGTCCGTTGCGGGTTTTGCCTATGGGGTAGGCGAGTTTCTTTTTACCCAGTTGGGTTTCCTTAATGTCCGTAGCGCCAAAGTCCTCGGCAAATTTTAAAATTGCCTGGGAAATTTTGGGAACTTCGTCGTCGGCAACATGGCTGCCGAGCAGATACATAAGTTCATATTGAGGCATAGAAAGCTAGCTTTCTATCCCCCAGTCAATAGCCGGGGGAATATGATTAATATTGATTGTTGACTTATTTTATCAGATAAAATATATTTGGTCAACCATCCAAAATTAGGGTAGCCAGTGGCCGCCCTAACATCAGCGACATATCAGCGTTGCTATCCGCGACTAATCAGCGGCTATACGTTAAAACGGAAATGCACTACATCACCATCTTGTATAATATATTCTTTGCCTTCCACCCTTAGCCAGCCTTTGTCGCGCGCCTGGACGTAGCCGCCTGCCTCCAAAAGTTTGTCCCATTGGATTACTTCCGCGCGGATAAAACCTTTTTCAAAATCGGTGTGGATGATGCCTGCGGCCTGCGGCGCTTTGGTGCCTTTCGCGCAAGTCCACGCTTTGCTCTCTTTTGGCCCGGCGGTTATAAAAGTAATCAGCCCCAAAGTTTTGTAAGCCTGTTTAATAATTTTATCCAGACCCGACTCGGGCAGGCCGAGCTCTTTTAAATACTCCTGACGTTCGGTACCTTCAAGCTCGGCGAGTTCGGATTCCAGTTGGGCGTCTATAACAATAGCATCCGGCAAATAGGATTTATAGGACTCATCAGTCTTATACGACTTATTATTTAAATCAAACTTGCTGTTTGCCACAAACAAAATCGGCTTGGTGGTAAGCAACTGGATGTCTTTGCTATGCTCTTTTTCTTCGTCGGTTAAATGAACCGAGGAAGCCATTTGTCCCGCTTCCAGCGCCGTTTTATATTTTTCCAAAACACCCTTTTTTATTATTGCCTCGCGCTCGCCGCTTTTGGCCTGGCGGCCGACTGATGATAATCGGTTTTCCACATTTTGAAGATCGGCCAATTGCAATTCAATCGCGACAGTTTCCATATCGCGCTTTGGGTCTACGTTCCCTTGGACGTGGATAATGTCATCATCCACAAAAAAACGCACCACTTCCATAATGGCGTCCACTTCGCGTATATTGCTTAAAAACCGGTTGCCCAAACCTTCGCCTTTGCTTGCGCCTTTAACCAGTCCGGCAATATCCACAAATTCAATGGCCGTGGGCACGATTTTTTCGCTCTTTTCCAAGGTCGCCAGCTTGGCTAGCCGTTCGTCGGGTACGGCCACCACGCCAACGTTGGGGTTAATGGTGGCAAATGGATAATTTGCCGCCTCCACCTTGCTTTTGGTAATGGCGTTAAAGAGTGTGGATTTACCCACGTTGGGCAGTCCGACGATACCGATTTGGAAGGACATGCTTTTTCTTTCTTCCCCTCCCTTGACGGGAGGGGTTAGGGGAGGGTGTTGATAAACGATAAGTGCTTAGTATTGTAAATGAGATTTATGATTTCGCCAAGGGTTTGACTAAATTTTAACAAATCTTTATAATTGCAAACAAGAAGCGGCGCTGACGAATTGGTTGGCGTTGCTTTTATACCAATCTAGGAAGAGGAACATGAGAACTTTCTCATTGATAGGCATGGGGCCTCAACCCCCGCAGATGGCAGTAGCCGGTTCGGTTGGATCGCACAAACCGGCTGGCTATTTTGGTCCAAGACGGGTCCAGCAACCGACTACTCTGCGAAAGCAGGAATTCGGGCGCACCCGTTTTAAGGGCCAATCGCAACCCCCGTTGAGATCCATCGCGGTCTTGGCGAGGGAGAAGGACAACGAACTTTTCCGTTTCATTTCAGGGAAGAGCGGCATCACGCCGCAGACGAGCCCGGCGGAAGCAGTGGGAGCCATCAAACGCGACGTAATCGAGGTGGGACTCGCTGTCCGCGGCGCGCGAGTGCACCGGTGTACGAACACGGCAGTCATCATCCGCCTGACGCTTAAGACATCAGCAGGCTGCTCGCGGTTTGAGGGCACGCCCGCTCAGTTGCTTTCTACATTCAAGCCGCTGGCTCCTGTGGTCACCGCCTAGTCAAGTCCTGCCCCCGCTAGCAGGACTAAGGTTACGAGGGTGCTACGCGGACTATTCCCCATAGTCCCGGCACCCTTATTTCTTTTATGCTAAAATGTAAGTAACCTACAAATCCTAATAATTTATATAATCTATGGGCGATCGTTATAGAGATTTAAGGGAAGAACATCTTTGGAAGATGTTGGATCATGCAAAAGGAAAAGAACTGCATAGTACGGTGGTAGATTTGGCAACAATTGGCAAACAAGACGAGGTAGAATTGGCAGAAGTCCATAAACTATTCCAAAAGGCAGGGCTAACGCCTAAAAAAAGTGAGAAGCTTTTGCCTGCGAGTGAGTTTGCTCAAAAGTTTATGGCTGTTGCAAAAAATGTTCAAATTATACGTAATAAAGTGTTTATAAGAGTGGAGGGTAAAGGGAACAGTTTTATATATGTAGGAATGACTTGGCAGTTTTACCAAAAGTATTTTGAATACGAAAAAATTTCCGGGCGGGTTAAGAAGCAATAATTTATGAAAATAGACGCATCCATTTTCAAAGCTTATGACATCCGCGGGGTTTACCCGGAGCAGATTAACGCGGATTTGGTTTATAAAATTGCGCAGGCATACGCAAAATTTTTGACCCTCACCCCCGCCTCGCCCGACGCGAGTCGAGGCGGGCCGGCCCTCTCCCAAAGGGAGAGGGGGAAGATGCGGGTGGTTGTAGGGCATGATATGCGGTTGTCGGGAGAGGAGTTTTTAGAAGCTGCTATATGCGGTTTAATTGATGCCGGAGTAAATGTAATAGATGTTGGTTTGGTTTCTACAGACCAGCTTTATTTTGCCGGGGCCACGCTGGACGTGGACGGCGGCATTCAAATAACGGCCAGCCATAACCCTAAAGAGTACGGCGGGCTAAAGCTGGTACGGGAAAAAGGCAAGCCGATTTCCGGCGACTCCGGCATATATCAAATTCGTGATTGGGTTGTATCTGATGTCAAAGGTCAAATGTCAAATGTCAAAGGTAAAGTGGAACAAAGGGAGATTTATAATGATTATTACAAGCATGTTTTAAAAACTTTTGATATTAGCAAAATCAAACCATTTAAAATTGTGGCGAACGCCAATTTTGGCATGGCCAATCCGGCCATAGAAAAATTAAAAACTTTGTTGCCGGTAGAATTCATCAAAATTTTAAACGGCCACTTAGACGGCAGTTTTCCCAAAGGGCCGTCCGACCCCTTGCTGCCATCCAATCGTCCGGAAACCATTGCGGCCATAAAGGAGTTAAAGCCGGATTTGGGCGTAGCTTGGGACGGGGACGCGGACCGCTGTTTCTTTTTTGACGAAAAAGGCGAGTTTGTTACACCGGCTTACATTAACGCGCTGCTTAGTGAATATTATTTAAAAAAATATCCGGGCGCAAAAATTTTGCATGACACCCGCGTGGTCAGGGTAATAGATTATGTTATTGGGCAAAACGGCGGGAGGGCGATAATGACCAAAGCCGGGCATTCTTTTATTAAGGAACGGATGGCAAAAGAAGACGCGGTCTTTGGCAACGAAACCTCGGGGCATTATTATTTTAAGGATAATTTTTATTTAGACAACGGCCTGATGCCATTTTTGGCGGTTTTGGATATTATTTCCGCGGGAAACAAACCGTTTTCCGAAATCTTAAAGCCCTTGCGCGAAAAATTTTACATCAGCGAGGAAATCAACTTTGAATTTAAGAACACCAATATTTTAGATGAAGTAAAAAACCACTACAAAGACGCGCAAATAGACAACGTAGACGGCTTTGATTTTAATTATCCCTCCTGGCGGTTTAATTTAAGGATTTCCAACACGCAAAACTTGATCCGTTTAAACGTGGAAGCAGACAGCGCGCAACTTTTGAAACAAAAAATCGATGAGGTAACAAATCTTATCAACAAGTCAAAAGGTTAGTTTTTTAATTATTTGTGCTTATAGGCATATTCATGCGAATATTCCTATGGTGAAATAAAAAGTGAACGGCGGCTCGCGTGGGTGTGCGAGCCGCCGGGGTTGCCGTTAGTGCCGGAGATGTTATTCCGGAGGCTAAGGCTGCGGCGGTCCTGTGGGACGGCCGCGGTTTTTGTTTCGTTGGCCCGTCAGGCGGCAACGGCCTGATGGCTGAAGATGACGGTCTCGCGATTCGTCATATCTTCAGCATGCATATGTATAACCTGGTGCATGTACAGGCCTTTAAATATGCCTACTCGGACGACGCCGGGAACCTTACTCAGTTCTTCGATATTGCCGTCTGAGTTGAAAGATTGGGCGAACACGCCGTTGCCCATTTCCTTTACTAAAACACCCTTCATCAGCTTGTAGCCGTGCCATGCAATCCCGTCGTCCCTCTTTTCCTCAAGGGAACGACGGAAGAAGGGTGCCTTGTATGGTTCAACCACAACGTGTATAACGCAAACCATCATTTCCGACACTTTCTTTTGTCCTCCCCTGGATTTTGTTTCTGGGCACTGAAAAGCACACTAAAAAATCGGACTAGAGCAGTCCGATTTTTTGTTTGACTTCCAATAATGTTTCTTTAGCCACTACCGCTGCCTTGCGCGAGCCTTCGGCCAAGACTTCCGCCAAATATTCCGGCGTGGCCAGAAGTTCTTTTTTCTTTTCTCGGAAATCGGCGAAATAATCGCCAATATCTTTGGCCAAAGTTTCCTTAAGTTCGCTGTATTTTAAAGTTCCGGCTGCTTGGGCTTCCATAAAATAGCCGATTTCATCTTGTTTTCCAAAATGGGATAAAAGTAGCATCAGATTTTCTTCCCCGGGAGATTTTTTGCCGGTAACGCTGGCGGTTAAGGCTTTTTTAAGTTTGCGGGAAATTTCCGCCGGGGAATCGTCAAGTAGTAACGCTTCATCTCCCGTCTTGCTCATTTTTTTAGTGGGATCAGCCAGGGACATTATCCGCAAGGGTTTGGTTAAAAAAGTTTTTGGTTCCGGAAAAGTTTTGCCGAATTTGTGGTTAAATTTTCGGGCCACCACTCTTGTAAGCTCCACGTGCTGGACTTGGTCATCGCCCACGGGCACGGCATCGGCCTTGTACATTAAGATATCCGCGGCCATTAAGGCCGGGTAAGTTAAAACTCCGGCATTAATGTTTTCTTTATGCTGGATAGATTTGTCTTTGTATTGCGTCATCCGTTCCAGCTCGCTAACCGGCAGGATGCAGTTAAAAATCCAAGCCAGTTGGGTGTGTTCCAAAATCTGGCTTTGCAAAAAGAAAGTTGATTTATCGGGATTTATCCCGGCGGCCAAGTAACTGGCCGTAACATCCAAAATCGTGTTGGCTAATTCCTTTGGTTCAAACGGGGTAGTCAGGCCGTGCAGATCGGCGATAAAAAAATAACAGTTTTTGGTTTCATCGTTTTGTAATTCCACAAACTGTTTTAACGCGCCCAGGAAATTACCTATATGCAGTTTGCCGCTGGCCCTAATGCCGGAAACAATGGTTTCTAGTTTGTTCATAAAGACAGTATAACAAAAAATTTCTTGCTTGGGGAGCTTCTAACCATAAAGTTCAGAATGGCTGCCGATATTAACAAATTTTACAAAACCTTCCCCCTGTTCAAAAATGGCTCTATAGTCGCCGCTAAGATTTATGCTACGGCAGCCCGGGTATGCTTTATTAACATCATGATTGTGTAAAAGGGGATGAAAAGGGTTTTCCAAAAATAAGCTTAGCCGTTCCTTGAAAGCTTGCTGAATAAAATTTGGCATTTTTGGATATTTTTTCCGGAAGGTTTTGTGGTAAAAGACTGTTGTCATGTAAGAGTATTCAGGTACTTTATGGCATCTTTGGCGTTAGTAAAACCCGGGGATAGGTTTTTGCCCCGCTTAATATCTTTTAGAGCCTGTCTAACCTCTTTGTCGGTTTTATAGTTAAATTTCGGTTCGGCGACCACGGCGACATCCATTTTGCGGTCGGCATAGGCTTGGGTGGCCATTTTAAGGACAAAAGCCAAAGGCACGCCCTCCTGCTTGGCTCTCTTCATAGCCTTTTGTTTTAAAGTTTTGTCGATTTTAAATATAACCTGGCTGTTCATAACTTTAATTTTAATAGTATAACCAAAGTATAACTTGTGGTTATATACTTGTCAACCGCGCAAGCAAAAGATTTGCTTAAAACCGGCGGTTTTATTTTTGGCTTGATTGTAGTATAATTAAAATACAATTTCCACCAAAGGCGGATCCGCCTCTGGCGGAGAATATTGCCCCGGGCGTAAAACCCCGGGTAAAGCCTAAACCCCGCCTTCGGCGGGGCATGGCTGAAAAACCATACCTACATAGAGACGGTCATCTGTCTTGTCTACTTGTAGGTATGGTCATCGCTCGAAAGGGTGATGGGTTGGTTGCGAAAGTGGCCAGCCGGGCAAGCGGGTGGCCTTTTTTGTTTGCCTGCGAAATCCATACCTACAACAAATGAACACTCTTAATAAAAATGACATCAATTTTTTGATTGATTGTCTTAAAAATGGAAAGGGGATTCCGGAAGTTTATAAATCCGTAATTTTTCCGACCGAGCAAAAAGAATATGAACTGACTTATGCCGGCAAAGCGCGCGAGGAAGATATCATCGCCGACACTCTTGCCGCACCGCTTCAGGAAGTGCGGACTTTTAACAGCGACAATAAATTTGATGGTGGTTGGACTAATAAATTGATTTTTGGCGACAACCTAATGGCGCTCAAAAATCTGTATGAAGACCCAAAAATTAAAGGCAAAGTTAAACTCATTTATATTGATCCCCCGTTTGCGACCAAGCAGGATTTTATGAAGGATGAGGAAAAAGCATATAGAGACAAAGTAACCGGTTCAAAATTTTTAGAATTTACACGGAAAAGGCTAGTTTTTTTAAGAGATTGTCTAGCAGATGATGGTTCAATATATATACATCTTGATCAGAAAAAAGGACACTATATTAAAGTTTTGTGCGATGAAATATTTGGTGAACCTTACTTTTTGAATGAGATCGCATGGTGCTATCAAGGTGCGAGCCAGTCGGTAAAATTTTACAAAAGAAAACATGATAGTATTTATTTCTATTGTAAAGATTTAGATAATCACATTTTTAACTGGCAAGAGGTCGGCACTCGTTTCGGCGAAAAACAAAAAGTTAAATACACCGGAAAAGACAGGATCGGATACTTTAAACAGTACAAACATAAAGATGGAAAAGTTTATAAGAAATATTTAGATGAAAATGAGATTTTGCCGCAACTGGATTATTGGACAGATATATCAACAATTCAAAGTAGTAATGAAAGGATTGATTATCCAACACAAAAACCGGAGGCACTTTTAGAAAGAATAATCAAAGCTTCTTCAGGGGAGGGCGATATTATCTTGGACGCATTTGCTGGATCAGGGACAACCCTTGCAGTTGCTGAAAAAATGAAGAGGCGTTGGATTGGGATTGATTGCGGGAAACTAGCGATTTACACCGTGCAAAAACGTTTGTTGAATTTGCATGAGGAAATTGGCAACAAAGGTAAGACGCTGAAAGCCAAAGCGTTTACGCTCTACAATGCCGGACTTTATGATTGGACAGAAATAAAAAAACTTGATTTCTTGCATTATCGGGATTTCGTTTTAAAACTTTTCCAAGTGCGTGAAGAAAAACATAATGTCCGGGGTATTGAAATTGACGGTTATATTGGTAATGAAAATGCTTATCTTTGGAATCACACCAAAGAGAAAAAAGCCAAATTGGATTTGGATTTTATAAAAAGTTTGCATAGCGCGCTTTCCGGCAGGGGCGGCGACGTATTTTATATTATCGCGCCGACCAATGCTTTTGCTTTCTATGAAGATGAGATCAAGTATGATGAAACTATCTATAAAACTTTGCGTGTGCCCCAATCAGTTATTACTGAATTAATTAAACGCGGCGGAGAGACAATTAAACAGCCAACCAGCGAACAGGATGTAAACGACACGATTGACGCGGTGGGGTTTGATTTTATCCAAGTGCCGGAAGTGGAAGCGGAATATAAAATTGGAAAGCCAAAAGATAAAACCCTTTTTAATAAAGACTCAAAAGAATGCGGAATTAAGATTAAAACTTTCAAGAGCCGAACGCTAACGAAAAGTCCGGAAGAATTTGAGAATTACGAAA
>Ga0182027_10009414_pt1 | contig 14043 bp, 13 predicted proteins | sample 712E1DmetaG_FD_121300 | JGI IMG/M metagenome (GOLD analysis project Ga0182027, IMG submission 121300) | Permafrost microbial communities from Stordalen Mire, Sweden - 712E1D metaG (Illumina Assembly) | ecosystem: Environmental > Terrestrial > Soil > Wetlands > Permafrost | place: Sweden...
ACATGAAGAATTAATAGAAAAATCATTAAAAGAAGCCAAAAAAGAAGGGATTTTTAAATAATTGAAATGAAAAAAGACGTTTTGATATATTATGACCTAATAACCTCACTCAAAACTACACAGGAAGTAGAAAGTTTTGTTTCCGAAATAGATACTCTTATGTTTGAATTTTATAATACTAAAGGTTTATTAATTCACAAAGCCTTAGATTCAATCAGCTTCGGCACTGTCGGAAAAATAATGCAGGCTTTTTTGAAAAATAATCTTGATATCAATAATAAGGATACTTTTGTCAGCTTTTTCCAAACCCTGAAAATTTTAATTAAAAAACTCAAGGTTATTAAACTTGTGCTGGCCTTTGATCCGACAAGAAGAACAATTGAAAGGATCCATAATTTTGTAAAAGAAAACATAGGCATAGGTTATGTTCTGGACATTGAAGTTTACCATGAGGTTCTGGGCGGAGCAATTGTAATATTTAACGGAAAATATAAAGATTTTACCCTCAAAAAGAATCTTGAGGAGGTCTGTAGGTCAAGAAGAAATGAAATTTTGCTAAATCGCATATAGCGACGTAAAAATGAAAGATTTTAAATATTATCTTGATTTAATCTCGGAAATCGGCTTTGTTGAAGAAGCTTCGAATTCGATTGTATATGTAAGCGGACTTCCGAGAGTCAAAACTAACGAAATAGTCATCTTCGAGACAGGGATAACCGGAATAGTAATGTCTTTTACCTCCGATATCGTTGAAATCCTAGTGTTTTCCAAAGACCCCATAAGCCATGGGACGAGGGCGGTCAGAACTGATGAATTCCTCAAGGTGCCTGTCGGAACGGAACTTCTCGGAAAAACAGTTAATCCCCTGGGAGATCCCCTGACAAAAATGGATTCTTATAGAAAACCTGTTGCAACACGGGAGATAAATTCTTTAGCTGCAGGTATTCTTTCCCGCAAGACCATTACCAAACAGTTTGAGACGGGAGTGCCGATTGTCGACCTAGTTATGCCTTTGGGATTCGGACAAAGACAATTAGTTATCGGAGACAGAAAAACAGGTAAAACAAATTTTTTGATGCAGACGATTCTAACCCAAGCCAAGCAAAAAAACATCTGCATCTATGCTGCTATAGGTAAAAAAAGGCTTGAGATTAAAGATGCCGAGAGTTTTTTACAAAAACATGCAATCTCGGATCAGGTAATTATTGTGGCAACCGGTTTTGATGATCCGATCGGACTCTCCTTTCTTGTTCCGTTTTCCGCAATGACAATCAGCGAACATTTCAGGGATGAAGGATATGATGTTCTCTTGATTCTTGACGATTTAACTACCCACGCCAAATTTTACCGGGAAATTTCACTCCTGGGAAAAAGATTTCCCGGACGCAATTCCTATCCCGGAGATATGTTTTATACTCATGCAAAACTTCTGGAGCGGGCGGGAAATTTTATTACACCCAAGGGTGAAAAATCAATTACCTGCTTACCCGCGGTTGAAACCGTACAGGGAGACTTATCCGGCTATATCCAAACCAATGTCATGTCTATGACGGACGGACATTTATATTTTGATTCAGATTTATTTGCTAAAGGCAGAAGACCGGCTATTAATCCGTTTTTGTCCGTAACCAGGGTCGGCAGACAAACCCAATCCAATCTTAAAAGAGATATTAACCGTGAATTATTATCTTTCCTGACGATTTCCGAAAAAATGCAAAACTTTTCTCATTTCGGCGCAGAACTAACTGAAAGCAGCAAAATAACCTTGGAAGTCGGAGAAAAAGTCATCAAATTTCTTGACCAGGGACCACTGACCACTATGCCCATCAATTTGCAGATACTTTTATTCTCTCTATTTTGGAACAATATTCTACGGAACAAAAATATTGAACCGACGGGAGATGAAGTAAATAAAATGATCGAAACATACAGAACCAATTCGTCTGTTCAAAAGATGATTGACCAGTTCGTGATGAATACAAAAACTTTTAACAATATGTTGGGACTTATGGAAAAACAGGGAGAGCAATTGCTGTCTGAGCTAAAATAATAAATTATGACCGGCAAAAGAGAACTAAAACGCGAAAAGGATTTTTTAATTAATCTTCGTACCATCATGGAAACATACGAAGAAATCGCGGCCACAAGAATGACCCGTGTCCGCACTTCGGTTTTGCAGAACCGGAATTTTTTGCTCGGATTAAATTCTATTTTCAAACAAGTCAGATTCTCCTACGAAGAATTCATCAATAAACATATGAAACGGAAAAGAATTGTAGATCCGTCCAAGCTTACCTTTATGAAACATAACGGCAAAAAACTCTATGTTTTTATTTCCGCCAATACCGGACTTTACGGAGGAATTATCGGAAAAACATTCAGGGTATTTGCCGATACCGTCAAAAAGGCCCCGGCAGATGTAGTTATTTTGGGTAAACTCGGCCTGGAAATGTTTATCGCCGAGAAAATCAAAGCCCGACTCGTATACTTTGAATTCCCGGACAACAGAATCGATGAGGTAATATTAAAAAAAATTGTTGATCAGATTATTAAATATGATGAAGTTCTGGTTTTTTATGAAGAATTCATCAGCGTTATCAATCAGTCCCCTATCGTTACCAGCATTTCCGGCGATCCCTTGCCCGGGGAGAAAAGCGAAACTTTTGTGCGGTATTTCTTCGAGCCTTCTTTGGAAAAAGTTATGGAATTTTTTGAAAAAGAAATTTTTGCCTCAATCTTCCAACAAACAATATCCGAATCCGAACTTGCCAAGTTTGCGGTACGTATGGTTTCCCTGGATCTTGCTTCTGAAAATGCAAAAAATAAATTAAAGCAAGTAATTCTGGCCAATAACAGAATGAAGCATCAGGAAAATAATAAAAAACAAATGGAAAAATACGCCAGCATGAAGCTCTGGAAATAAAATTATGAATAATGCCGGATTAATAATCGGAGTTCAGGGGCAAATTGTAGATATTGCTTTTAATAACGATCAGCCGAATATTCATGATATTCTTGTCTTGGAAAAAGATCCGAATATCAAAATGCAGGTTTCCTATCCAAGCAGTCCGTCGTCATTTTTCTGCTTGAGCTTGAGCCCGACAGATACAATATACCGCGGCCTTAAAGTTATCAATACCAAAAAACCGATATTAATTCCGACCGGAAGTTCGGTTTTGGGACGGGCTATGAATATCTTCGGGGAACCAATTGACGGACTGGGACCGATTCAAAAAGACGGGGAAAAGCCTATTTATTCACCGGGACTGGATTACAGCGAGATTGTCAAATATAACGAAGTTCTTGAAACAGGAATTAAAGCAATTGATTTTTTATCTCCGATAACTAGGGGCGGAAAAATCGGTATATTCGGAGGAGCCGGAGTCGGAAAAACAATTCTTTTAACAGAAATAATTCACAATGTCATTATCTTGCACGAAGGGAAAGGAGCTTCCGTTTTTGCAGGAATTGGGGAAAGAATCAGGGAAGGTCATGAACTTTATCAAACCTTAGCCGAGAAGAAAGTCCTGCAATCCGTATCCTTAATTTTAGGAACAATGGGAGAAAATCCGGCCATCCGTTTTTTAACCGGCTACACGGCGGTCGCATTGGCCGAATATTTTAGAGATAACCTTAAAAAAGATGTGCTCTTCTTTATGGATAACATCTTCAGATTTGCTCAGGCCGGGAACGAGCTTTCCGTTTTAATGAATACAATACCGTCCGAGGACGGATATCAGGCGACTTTAACTTCCGAAATGACATCAATTCATGAGAGATTAATATCCAACAAAAGTAATTCCATTACCTCGATCGAGGCAATTTACATTCCTAATGATGATATTTTGGACCAGGGAGTACAGGCAATTTTTCCGTACCTGGATTCTTCCGTTGTGCTGTCAAGATCTGCTTATCAGGAAGGGTTTATGCCTGCAATTGATCTTTTGGCTTCGGCTTCCGCAAATTTAAATCCGGAAACGGTAGGCCAGCTTCATTACAATGTTGCTCTTAAAGCGCTGAACTTACTCAAACAAGCAACTTCCCTGGACAGAATTGTTTCGTTAGTCGGAGAAGCTGAACTCTCGACATCGGATAAATTAACTTATGAAAGAGCAAAAAAACTGCGTAATTTTATGACGCAAAATTTCTTCGTAGTTGAAAATCAAACAGGCAAAAAGGGCTCCTATGTCCCCCGCACCACTACGGTTATGGATGTAAATGATTTATTATCCGGAAAATACGATCAATTGTCGGATGATAAATTCAGTTATATCGGAAGTATAAGAGAATCAATTAATAAATAATAAATGTCTGATATTCCCGTTCTCAATGTTATCATCAGAAGTAAAGAAAAAGTTTTATATAACGAATCTGCTTACGCGGTAACCTCTATTAATGACAAAGGAACTTTTGATATCTTACCCAAACATGAAAACTTTATTACCCTTATTAAGGACAGCATAACAATTCATGTTACCCCAAAAGAAAAGATTCAATTTCAAATAGAGAACGGTCTTGCAAGAGTAATTGAGAATAAAGTGGACATCTACGTCAACTTCAAGCATTAAACTCCCCTGCGGTAAGCTGCCTTGTGAATTGTCTTTATTTTTTCAACATTCGGATGATCAAAATGCTCTTTGATGAACTCTATCGTCTCCTTGGGATCTTGAGTGTTGACGAAAATACCTGTTCCAAGCTCAAATCCACCCGGAACTTTAAGTCTCGGAATGATCCGCATATACCAATCCCCCCCCGGATAAATGTAAAAATTAAACGGAAATTCCGCGCCGTGGCGTAGACTAAGAATTTGTATTAACCGCGAAAGTATGAACGCCAAATCCGATACCTGCTTATCCATTAGAGAGCTGAAAAGGTTGCCCCGTTCTTTCGGCGCTATCCAAACTTCATCGGGCCATTGCGAGGTCTTGGGACAGAAAATGATAAAATTAGCGGTTTCTTTAAAGATCTGGTCTTTTGTCGCGGCTTCCATCTCCATCGGAGTCGCCAGGCGGGGAATATCCAAGTCAACTTCAAACGGCAATACTGCCAGCTGGCTGTGGGGATGGGGCAAACTTTCTCCCGCCCCCCTTTCTCTGTTATGAAAAATATAGACCTGACCGTCTTTTTCATACATCTTGAAACGGTTAATATATGTTTGAAGTATTAATTCCGTTTGGGACAAAGGAAGTTCATCGAAATTTTTGTGGTGGTTCGGCGAATGAACTATGACTTCATGAATCGGCGCAAAGGGATATCTATTTTGCACAACTCTTATTTGCCAATTAGCGTCAGTATCTTTTCCTCCTACCCGATAGACTTCCTCATCGTTGGATTCCTTTCCCGGACAAAAAGGACATACCGGTTCAATCCCGCTGGCCTCATCCGGCCGCTTGGCCCGTCTGGGCGCCAAAATAACCCATTTTTTCGAAACCGGATTCTGTAAAAGTTGAAAATCAGACATAATATTTATTTAAGTTCCTGAGCAATGTTGTCTGACAGTTTTGTATATAATTTTTCGTATTCCGTTACCATTTGATCTCTACCAAAATTTTTCTCGACGTGACGACGTGCATTTTGCCGCATAATTAAATATTCACTGCTATTCATTGAGTAAATTCGCTCAATGGCCTCGGAAAGCCCGTCTATTCCTGTTTTTTTTACTATCCAATCTCCTCTAATATCCTCGTTGGATCTGTTTACTATGAATCCTGTCTTCCCGTCCACAATTACTTCCGGAATTGCACCCTGCGCATAAGCGATAACCGGCGTACCGCAACTCATTGACTCAAGCATTACTAAACCAAACGGTTCTTCCCAGAGAATGGGAAAAAGAAAAGCTTTAGCATTGCCATAAAGTCTAACCTTTTCTTCAAAAGAATCGGTTCCTCCTAAATCTTTAATCATTGGTGAAAGATAGGGCTTAATATAGGCATCGAAATATTCCTTGTATTTTTCCGATACTACCTCATAGCCACTCAATATGAGTGGCTTATTTGTAGCACGGGCTGCTTGAACAGCTTCTCTTGCTCCCTTATTTTCCACAACGCGACTTAACCAAAATAATTCTTCTCCTCCATTTTTATTGAACTCGTATAAATTAAAATCTACACCGTTATGGATAACGTAAGAATCTGCAGGATTACCGGCAAGCTCTTTAGCTTTATTAGATACAAAAACCAATCCATCTTTTCCTTTTCTGTGATTTTTTTCTAAAGCCAAACGCAGATAAGGGAACTGCCAAAGATCATTATGAATTGTGGTAATTAATGGACATTTAATCCAATCGCTAAATGCGGTAAAAAGATAGGAATCAAAATAATTATTATGAATAATATCAAATTCCTGACTTTTAAAGACAATATTTCTGCTCTGTGCCAAATGATACGCGCTAAGATATGCTGCCCTTATCTCTGCAACCTTAGATTCATGTAATCGCGAAGTTGAGCAAATAGATTCCAAATGGGCAGAGGTTAAACTGTCCGAATTAGCAAAGAGAGTAACATCGTGCCCTTTTTTTACCAGTTCCTCAACTAATCCAAATGTAAACGTTTCGGTTCCTCCACCGGTATTTTTACTGATAGGTTTATTTAGAATTCCTGCTATTCCAATTCTCATTACCTATTTATAGTAACATATTTCAAGCATTCAATTTTCATGTAAAATTCGGGTTTCTAAGTTTTCCTTTGCAATTTCCTTCCAGCCATTGGGTCAATTTTCCCCCACTTAATTTTATCCTTACTTCTTCTAATTGAGCAGAATTTGCCGGAGGAATTTCCTCCCACTGCTTTACAATATCCTCTCTTCCCTTCTTAATTGCCTCCTGCTTTGACATTTCAGGCAAAATAACCGAGCCTTCTTCCGGAATATAGACATGAGTATGCATCCCTGTATCAATCTGCATCCCAGGAGCTGCAATATCCGGACGGTGAGATCTTTTTTCCGCTTTTCTGTTCTCCAAAAGATTTTCAAGATCAAACTTTCCCCCTTCTTCCATTGATTTAAGCCCTTGAGCCCAATTACCGCTATTATGAAGCTCTCCTTTTCCTCCCAATAATTTTTGAACTCCCATTGCTACCGCAGTTACCTCAAGAGTCTGCTGAAGATAAATCTGTTCCTGCTGAATGTAAAGGTTTTTTTCTTCATCCGTAACAGGCTTAACTGTCTGCCACTGTCTTCTAAAACTTTCTTTTGGACTTACCATCAAATGCAATCCTTTAAGATGAGGGTTCATGACTAACTCCAATTTAATTTTATCGTTTTCCCAAATCTTGGCAACGTCTTTAGCGACCTCGTTCATATCTTTTCCGTTGATTCCGTCTTTAAATAATTCCATATTGTTGACCAATTCCTCCCATTTCGGAAGATATCGACCGGATAACTCCTGAAGTTTTTGAGTATTATAATTAGGCTCAAGACCGCTTATCTCGGGCACACTCCTATTGAGAGCGTCTACCGGCTTCCCCATCGAGCTCTCTTCTCCAAAAACTCTTCCGTAGGAGCTTACAACCTGTCCTTCTTCCAATCTGGTGTTTGCCCAGGGATCCGGAGTTAAACTGCTTTCCGAAATTTCTTTTGCCACTCCTTCCGCCATTAAGTATCGTGCCAAAACCTCTTTCGGGGAATCGCTTTTATCGTGTCCGTCGGATATTTGAATATGTAAACCTTCATTCAGGGGAATTTTTGGTTTTTTGGGAACAAAAACGTTAAATTTTTCGCTTTTGTAAAGAGAAATCCCCTCTTTATTTTGCGATATCTCTCCTTGATAGGCTAAATTTGCTTCCGGACTGCTAACTGGCCCATCGCTCATAGTTCAAATCTTGCTTAATATTTTGCTGTAAATTTTCTCATAGTCTTCAACCATTTTTTTTGCCGTAAATTTTTTTTCTACGTGTTTACGGCAAGCTAGCCTCATTGCCTGATATTCCCGTTCCGGCATTGAGTAAATTTTTTCGACTGCTTCACAAAATCCTTCTATTCCTGTTTTTTTTATTATCCAATTTCCTCTAATATCTTGATCTGAATAATTGACAACGAATCCTGTTATGCCGTCTTTTACTATTTCCGGGGTTGCGCCGCGGGCAAAAGTGATAATCGGAATTCCGTATGCCATCGCCTCTATTAATACCAATCCGAAAGGCTCTTCCCACAGAAGCGGATAAATAAACGCTTTTTTATCCTTATATATTTCATCTTTAGGAGTGAAATTTGTATGTATGATTATTTTTTCATTTAAAATCGGCCTTATCTGTTCACTGAAATACTTTTCGTTTTCTACAAAAGTATACATCTTTAAACTCTTATTAACTTTTTTTGCTATTTCTATTGCTTCTTTCGCGCCCTTTTTCATACTTGGGTCTATTCTGCCTACCCACACCAAGTCATTTTGATTATCCGAAACATTTAATTTAATATCCTCGAGCAAAATCCCGTTGTAAACAAGAAATTTATTTTGTTCAGGGATCCAATTGGCCCGTTCATATTGATATTTAGATATAAAAACGAAAAACGTGTTTTTTTGAATTGGGAAATATTTATATAGACTTAGATATCTGTTCTCAATAGGCAGATGGGCGATAATCAAAAGTGGAATATTAAACATGTCCCAATTCATTGATATTAGAGCATTACCCGTACTGTCAATGACCAAAGAATAATCTTTTTCTTTTTCCTTTAGAAGAGCCATTGTGCGCGCAAATCCGATAAAGGAAATTCTTCTAATATCCTCGTCTATAAACTCATCGTTTTTTTTTATAAGTTGATTCTTTTTCTCAAAAGTACTCTCCCCAACAACAGAAATTAAATTAACTTTATCGGGTATAGAAAGGGAGCTCTTTACTGCAAATAAATCAAAAACGTAGTCTTTTTTTATACTCTCTAAGATAAAGTTCACTGCCCAAGCTTCTTGTCCGCTGGCGATACCTGTGTTAGTTATTTTAGACAAGGAACTTGCCAACGCTATTTTCATTTATTTAAAATTTGGGTATATATGTTTAGATATTTATCTACCATTTTGTCTACGGTATAATTCTCTTCGGCTCTATTATGGCAGGCTTTTCTCATCGCCAAATATTTTTCCGGGGACATTGCATACAGTCGTTCAATTGCTTCGGTAAGTCCGTTTATTCCGGTTTTCTTTACAATCCAACTGCCGCGGATGTCGTTGTCGGAAGGATTAACCAAGAATCCTGTTTCACCGTCTACTACGGATTCCACAAGTGATCCCCTAGCAAACGCTATAAGAGGAGTACCGCAAGCCATTGATTCTAAGACAGTCAAGGGGCAAGGCTCTTCCCATTGAATTGGAAAAATAAATGCTTTAGCATAATGAAATAATTCTAAATTTCTTTCTAAGGAAATAGGCTTTTCATAGGCAATATTATCAACAATGAGGGATTTTAACTCTTCATTAAAATACTCTTGATATTTCTGTCTATCTATATCTCCGCTCATCATGAGTTGTTTTTTTGCTTGATTAACTGCCAATATTGCCTCCTTAGGACCCTTAAGAGGGTCTATTCTACTAAGCCAAAGCAGCTTGTCTCCCCCCTGTTTTGAAAATGGGTATTTGGCTATGTCAATACCGTTAAAAACGTCAAAAGTATTATGCTGAAGAAAGCTTAATTTGTGCGCGCTTTTAGAAACAAAAACAAAATACTCATTATCATGAAAACCTATTTTTTGGTATACCTGAAAAATTTTTTTATTTTGAAGAAAATCTCTATGCATGGTATGAATCATAGGAATTGGCATTTGATCGGCAAAATAAGAGAAAAGGAAGGTTTTCAGAACATTAATGTGCAGCAGATCAAATTTTCTTTCCTTAATATCTTCTATAATTTTCCTTATTTCAAATAAGGTATAGGGATATACAAACTCCACATTTGATTCTGATCCCATCGCCTCTTCCGCCTTACAAATTTCGATTTGACGAGTGGCATTTGTTTGACTTCCCTGAGCACAATATAAGGTAACGTCATGACCCTTTTTGACCAAACCATCGACTAGTAAAGAAGTAAAAGCTTCTGTTCCCCCCAAAGGATGCGCGGTAATTTGTTTAGTAATAACACCTGCTATTGCTATCCTCATATTGAATCCACATTTTATGGTACACTAATTACCGGAAAAAATACAGCTCTAACTGAGGATTTTATTTTTTGATATTATTGTCGACTTTGGGGTATGTGGCGAATCTTTCGTACTTATCTATAAATCTTTGGGCAATTATTTTCCAGCTGAATTTTTCAACTGCAATCTCACGGGCCTTTTGACCCATCTTGAAACGTTTTTCATCATTGTCCAATAAGTAATTTACCTTTTCGGCAATATCGTTGGCATTTCTCGGTCTGATAAATAATCCGTTCTTACCGTCTTTTACGGCCAGGGGTATTCCGCCTTTTCTGGTAACAACCACCGGCGTTTCGCAAGCCATAGCCTCAAGAATAACTAATCCCAACGGTTCATCCCAAACGCTTGGCGCCACAAAAACATCCGCCCGGCTATAGAATTTTACCAAGAAATTTGTGTCGTTTCCTAAATGACCTAAAAACCTGACATTTTTAATTTGTTCCTTTGCAACAATTTCCTCTAAATTTTTTCTTTCCGATCCGTCTCCTAAAATTATAATTTCTCCTTTTATTTTCTTGGCGGCATAAATCAAATACTTGACTCCTTTATAAGGCGTCAATTTGCCGGCAAAAACAACTACTTTTTTACCTTTAAGGTCAAATTTTTTATCTATGTCATCCGTGTTAATTTTTTTAAACTCCTCAATGTCCACTCCTCCGGGAATTACTCTTATTTGATCTCCAAATCCGTCCTTCAAAACCCTGTTCATCCAATCCCTGGTCCAGAAACTGTTCGGAATTATACGCACAGCTTTATGCAAGGCTTCAGATGTTAAGAAGGGATATCTCCTGTCTTTTTCCAAGGTTGGTAATTCCGAGCCATGAACCGTAACCATGAAATTGAGTCCGTAAGCAATCTTGATAAACCGAGCAATCCAAGGAAGAGGCATCAAATGATGAACATGAATGATATTTGGTTTAAAATCGTTAACAGCTTCTATCGTTTTTTGAAAATAGGCAAGATAATTGGCAGACAGATCTTCTCCTCCGACCTTTGTATACATTTTGCAATCCGGCCATTCGGGATGACCCGTAAAAGCGATTTTCACAGGCAAATCAACCCTGTACATCTTCACCCCAGTCAAGACTCTGCTCTCGGGAGCTACCATGGCAACCTCATGTCTTTTGGCTACTTCCTTTGCCAGCTCTCTGGCATAAGTTCCCGACCCGGAACCAAATAATGGAAAGGTCTGTAGATACAAAACTTTCATTGTCGGTATTATAACACAACTTCTGTTGTAAATATGTTTTTATAGTTTTTTCTGAACTATATTATAAGCTATCGCAATATATCTAAAGATGGATTAATTAATCAAATTTAGTTTAATTTTTCTTTCAAAACCAACGCTACAAATTGGAGAAGTGCAAGTTGGCGCTTTACACGCCAGGGTTGGACTATCAGACGGAATAACCATTCTAATCCAATGCCCCTAACAAAACCGGGTGCTCTCGGGACTTTGCCGCTGATGTAGTCAAATGCCCCGCCGACTCCAATTGCAACTTTCACCGGAATTTTGTCTAAATTTTCGTTAATCCAAAATTCCTGTTTCGGCGCACCAAAAGCGACAAAGAGGATATCAATGCCGGCATCTGGTATCAAGGGTTTAGTATTAAGGGACGGTAAAGAGGCATTGCGGGTGGCGGACGCGGAGGGCCCCCGTCGAGCACCCGAAGGGAACAGGGCGACTGAGGATGTCGGACGGGGGTGAAGCCCGACAGGACCCACTAAGGACTCCCTTGGCCACTCTTCTCCGACAAAAGCCACCTTTAATCCGGGATGCTTTTTTCGTAAGCACTCGGCTGTCTTCTCTGCTACTCCACCCCTACCCCCGAGAAAGCCCACTGTTATAGGCTTTTCTGCAACCCAACTACAGAGACTTTCCACCAGATCTACACCGGCAAACCTCTCTTTTAATGATTTACCCACGAATTTGGCAGCTATCATTATGCCCACGCCGTCCGGTGAGGCCAAGTCTGCTTTGTTCAGGACATTTTTAAAGTCAACATTTTTGTTGGCAAGGACCAAAAATTCCGGATTTGGGGTTGCAATGAAGAGTTTGTTTTTGAAATTTTCAAGATCTTTAATGATATACTCCAGGACTTCCTTTTGGTTGGCATCCGTTATGTCGACTCCCAGTATGTTTTTCTTGCCGATCATATTTAGATTATTATAAGCTTAACCACTTCTCTATGTTAATTTCCTGAATTGCTATTTTGAATACTTCTTATACTCAAATTCCGTTCTCAATGTCCGTATTTACAAGGCCAAAAATATTAAGATTTGTTTCATATTACCCTGACAATACTATAAAACTATTATTTTGTGAAAAATTTGCAGTTTTAATAATTTTCACAGACTCCAAAATATTACCAAAAATAATATAAGACTATTTTTTTGAAATACTTCTCTTGTACAGCTCTATGTTTTCAAGCGCAACTCCCGTCCCTTTGGCTACACACAAAAGAGCATCTTCGGCTACATGGCAGGGCACGCTGGTCAACTTCGTCATCAGCTTATCAAAATTTTTAATAAGCGATGTCCCGCCGCTCATGACCACCCCTTTATCTATAATGTCTGCTGCCAATTCGGGAGGAGTTTGTTCCAAAACGCTCTTAACGGCACCGACAATTTGCAGTAAAATAGGATAAATTGCTTCGTTTATCTGCACTTCAGTTAATTCAATTGTTCTTGGCAAGCCGGTAATTGTATCGCGTCCTCTTATCTCCATTTTCGCAGGCTCTCTAGTCTTATCCTCTTCGATAAGCGCGTTTCCAATGGCAATTTTTATCTCTTCCGCAGTCCGCTCCCCGACCAGAAGATTAAATTTTTTCTTGGTATAATTGGCTATCGCCTCATCAATTCTATTGCCTGCCACCCGGACCGAATTATGGGCCACGACCCCGCCCAAGGAAATAACCGCACATTCGGTTGATCCTCCGCCGGTATCCACAATCATGTGTCCCGCAGCCTGGGCAATGGGAATTCTAGCTCCAATGGCAGCTGCCAACGGCTCCTCAATTAAATAAGCGATTTTGGCTCCGGCCGCCATAGTCGCATCCAAAACTGCACGTCTTTCGACCTGAGTTACGCCGGAGGGAATACAGACCATGACCTCGGGCTTGAAAAAACGGGATGGGCCGACTGCTTTATCGATAAAATAAGAAAGCATTGCTTCCGTAATCGTATAATCCGCAATTACTCCGTCTCTCAGAGGTCTTAATGCAACTATGTTTCCTGGAGTTCTGCCCAACATTTCTTTGGCCTCCCGTCCGACAGCCACTACCCTATTTTCCTCGGCAGTTACCGCCACAACTGTCGGTTCGTTGAGAATAATTCCTTGCCCGACCAAATAGACAAGGGTGTTTGCTGTGCCAAGATCTATTCCTATTCTTTTTCCGGAAAAAGAAAACATAATTCGCTCCACGAAGAGGCCTTAAACCATATCAATCTATGTCTTAAATAGGTCAAAAAAGGTTTTAGCCTTAATAAATTTGATTATATACCCCTCCGCTTTATTAATGCAATAGCGCTAATAGAGTGATGCCTATACCACGTAGCTTTTTTAAGAGCGAAGGGGTATAATACCCGCGTGATGAAAAAAATTGTTCTTTACGTTGCTACGGTGATATTTTTAGTCGTCGCAACCACAACCGTTATTTTGTATGGCAGGGGTTACAATTTTAACTTTGTTGACGGAAAAATAGGAATCTTCGGAACAGGACTTTTAGCTGCCACCAGTCAGCCTGACGGTGCCGGTATATATATTGATGATCATTTAACCTCGGCTACCAACAATACCATTAATCTTCCGCCGGGAGAATATGATGTAAAAATTTCTAAATCCGGTTATTCAACTTGGGAGAAAAAAATTAAAATTGAAAAAGAAGTCGTCTCAAGTGTTTATGCCTTCCTGATTCC
>Ga0182027_10009415_pt1 | contig 14042 bp, 15 predicted proteins | sample 712E1DmetaG_FD_121300 | JGI IMG/M metagenome (GOLD analysis project Ga0182027, IMG submission 121300) | Permafrost microbial communities from Stordalen Mire, Sweden - 712E1D metaG (Illumina Assembly) | ecosystem: Environmental > Terrestrial > Soil > Wetlands > Permafrost | place: Sweden...
TCAATCGTTCACGCGGTTGTCGGACACCCGAATCGCTCATTCGCTGGATCACGGGGTTCCTCTGGTTCCATCCGACGGTCAAATGCCGACCGAAATTACCAACCAAAATTAAGCGTTAATACCCAATATCTTATAATCGGCGGCGTTGAAACTAACCGGGCTCTTTTTATAATCTTCTAGATAGCTCTTCCAGCCGTCGTGAAACGATTCCGAAAAAACCAAAGGAAAATCTGACGCGATATTTAGTCTGTCCGGTCTAGGCGAACTAGACCCGGAAGGGCTAAAATTTTGCAGTTTTCTCTAGGCGTGAATTAAAGGGTTCTGTCCCCTTTTATTTCCCTTTTATTTTCCATTTTCAGTTGATAATTTTTTGATTGATAAATTCATCGTAAGACAGACCTTTGAATGTATCCGCCTTATTGGCAATAACATCCAACTCTCTCACGCCGTTGCGACTTCGGGCTCGAATATAAGCTGTAGCATCTATACCTGAAGTAGTGGTCATTTTAACCGCGATGCTATTTTCATCCTGCCTTTTAATATCTGTAATTTGGGTAGTTTTCATATCTTCCAGTTCAAGAAACTTATCAGTTCCAGAAAATGAATGCCCCGGAACTTTTGTGTAGTCGATATTTTCGCTGGTGGCGATAGTAAAAGATTGCCTGGCCATTAATTGCTTTATGGCCATGCTTTTGAGCTGAACCACCAAACCACGATCATGAGCCGGCAAGAATTTACCCAGGTCCTCTTTAATTTTCTTATCATCAAACTCCGTAACTCTTTTGAGAACATCGTCAAAAGAAGTTTTCATATCATAAAACTTGGTCTTCCTGTTGATCATGTCCCAGTCAAGCTCAATACCCTTGGAGAGCATGAACCAAAGGTCGTAAACATCCCGTCCTTTTTGTCGGTAAAGAAAAGCTCTTATCTTTTCGGACAATATTTCGACCCAATCCATGTGCCTGATAACGGGCTGAGGAGCAACCGGAAAGTCGGTTTCCAAAACATCTTCCTTTGAGGTTTCAGGTTTTTCTCGAAGCGAAAAATCAAGATGGATGGTGAGTGGATATTTTGAACCTTCGGGCAAGTAACTCAAAATGGCCGTATAAGAAATATCCGTCTCTTGCGTTCGTTTGATCGTAACGCCGGGAACCACCAAAACCATCTTCTTGACCGTCTCGGCGGTTATTCTGTCCAATTCTTTGGTAGTAAGTTCGGCGGTAAAATCCAAGTCCTCAGAAAAGCGACCAGACTTCAACAACAGACGAATCGCCGTTCCGCCTTTGAAATAAATTTTTTGACTCTCATTGGAGCTATAAAGAATGCTCAAAAAAACAACCTGTAAATATTCCTTAATGACCGTATATTCATCGATCGCCCATCTTTTTGATAATTCGTTTATTTGGTCGCGGGAGATCATAATTTTACGATTTTGTAATAATTCTTGAACGCTTTATTCCTTATTTTTGCCGCCAGCTCCTTTACTTTATTTCTATCGATCGACTGCAAATTCAATTCTTCAACGGAAAGGGATGCCCTGCCCAAAGCGACCGTGAACATCGTGTCAACCAAGGCCTTCTCCGGCGTGGCAATTAAAAAATTGTCCACGATCTGATAATCGCTAAAATATCCGGGACTTATTTGAACAAAAGAAAAGGTCTTGCCGCCATTCTTAATGGCTGTGGCGCGCTTGGTGGTAACGGAAGTAATTTGCTGGGGGGACTGAACCAGGATACCGTAATAGTTCAGAGCGGAGTCCAAAGAAACATAAGATGGACGGTACAAAGCGTTGGCGATCTCAAAATCGGAAGGTCGATTGGAAGTTAAAATATAATAACCCTTGGAGACCCTTTCCAAAACCCCCTCTTTAACCAGTTTCCCGGCCACGATATAAGAATAGGCGTCGCTTTTAGTCTGTAATATTTTTTGCAAGTCGGCTGACGTAAAAACTTTTTTGCCGGATACTTGTAACGTCTGCAACGCTTTGAGTTTTTTCATATTTTGCTTATATGCATTATCCTTATCGTTATTGTATAGAATAATGCATATATATGCAAACAACAATTATCCCCTATGGGTCAAGACAACCGAGCGGGTGGTGCGATCCATCAACAAATAAGCGGTCCTGTCCCGGTTAGGCGTTCGCGTTGGTTTCGCCGACGGTGGGGGTGATGACTTAGGTTTCGCCTAGACCCGGCGGGGCTAGGTTTCGCCTTGCGGGTTCGGTGGCGCAAGGTTTCGCCGAGCTGAGCTCGGTTTCGCCTTGCGGGTGGGGGGTTCGCTTACGGCGTTGGGGGGCTCTTTTTTCGTATTGTTGTCTTAGGTTTAACCTAGGACAATGGCGGGAGTTCTTGTTGTCTTAGGTTTAACCTAGGACAATGGGAGTCGTTTTCTCCTTCCCCTTCTCCTTCCCCTTCCCCTTCCCCTTCCGCCTCTTTACAAAATCCCAACCCAAATACCCCAAACAACCGAGCAGAGTGGTGCGATCCGTCAACAAATACGGGGGTCATGTCCCGGTCGGGCGCTATTCGCATGCCTCATTTTGACAAAACAATGAGCAGGAGTAATATGCTGGCAGATTACGGTCCTTGCTAAAATGAACATACCAACAGGAAGGAATTGATCATGCATATATGGAGTGGAAAAATGCTTACGGTTCGCAGCAACTGCCAAAAGCTGATAGCGAAGTTGCTGTTCGATTCGGTCGACTGCAAGACGGATCCGAGGGCTAAGTGTGACTGGGAGACGGCGGGCGTTCTTTTGAACAAGCATCCGGAGCTAATCGACATGGCAGTAAAATCGCTGGCACTTTGCGGCTGGTTCACGTTTCGCGAGGATTTCAGTGTGAATACAACACTGGTTGACAGCGGCGGGTTCCACGAAAACTGTCAGTATGCTTTCTGGGAAAACTTCCGACATTGGGCCAAAGAGTTGCCTCAGGATAAATACGGGGCAATACGCAATTCTGAACTTTCGTTGAGCTCCGATCGGTACACTCATTAGTCCGCCGCATTCGTTCGTCAAGCGAAGGGGATACGCCCCTTCGTTTTTTTATCGCCTCAATCACGCTTTTTCTTTTTCCGCCCAACAACCACCCAGCCCAAGTAACCAAGACAACCAAGCAGGGTGGTGCTGGAGATCAAAAGGCCGAGATAAAAGTAGGATTGGGGCTTAAAATAGAGGGTGAGTTCAATATTAATGGAGCCGTCGGGGTTTTCTTTGTAATAATCTTTTGAAAAATGCTGTTTGATATAGTCGGGATCAATCGTCCATTGATTTGCATAATCGCTGACAAGTTGGTGTGTATCATCAAAGATCGGTTTTTTATATAGATATGAAAGTTCTTCGCCTTCAAAAAATTTTTGTTCACCTTTGCATTCAGTTGTTTTAACACTTTTGTAGCTTTCAACCGGCGTACACAATAAGTCTGATGTATGACGATCTTCATATAACTTCCAATTTTGATCAATGGTATATAAAAACTTTAGGTCCGTGTTAAGTTTTATATTCTTAATGAACAATTTATATTTTGTTGGATTAATCTTCATGAAGCCCAAAGTGGCATTTTCTTTTGTTCCGATTAGCTGTACTTTTGGTAAAGTATCGTCTTTTTTTATTTCATAAACATCAATCTTACCAAATGTTTTTTTATCAAAATAAGCATCAGTATAGTCATAGGTAGATGCTTTTACAAAATCATGTTGCTGATAAACGTGCGTTATGCCTAATGCTTTAAAAGCCGCTAAATCATTATCCGTTTTTGTTAAATGTTTAAAAATATTTTGTATGTAATCGGAAGAAATACCACCCCCATTGCTGAATAAGTCAACGGTTGGGATTGGCGAAATAAACTTTAAAATATTATTGGAAAGATTCTTCTTATCATTAGTTTTAATGTCAAAATCAAATGACGTCGGCGCAACCACTGAATCTAAGATGAACGCTCTTTTATTAGTTGCATCTGGGATGTTCATGTAATAATCCCTCAAATCAAAATAATAACCCGGGATATTATATGCCCTCAGGCTTCCGGCCAACCCGTTATATACCCATGGAAACAAATTAACTAATAAATATAACACCACTATACCTTTAAGCCATTTTTTTGAATGATCGGTTAAGATATATGCCATTAAAATTGTCATTGCGAAAAATGGAATGGACATCCATTTTAAGCTATCCCTGAACATCTTAAAAAAGGTTGTTTTGTCGAATAAACAACTGTACAGATTTCCGAACGGTTGATTCAACCCTTTCGCGAAAAAAAGAAAAAAAAGAAAAGTGCCGATAAGAAACAAAGGACTGATTGGCGGCGTATTCTTTTCTTTTTTTAAAATGAAGTGTCTCAAAAATACACCAATTACCGTAATGAACGAAAGTAAAATAAACCACTTGCCGCTAAAAAAATTTAAGATTGTGGAATAATCGGCATTTTGAATTTTTATGATGTCGAGATTGATCGTTAGCCCTAGCAAGTAATCTAACGTATAACGTATCGCGGTTAAATCCATCACGCTCCTAAGTGCGGTTACATTATCTATCACCTCTTTAAGTTGATACGGTGGGGCTATAAATATTGAGTAGAACATCGGCAATATCCAGAAACTATTTACAAGTAACCAAATAATTAAAAAAAGAAAGTAATTTTTTATTTTTTGCTTAAAGCGTATATCGTTAAATGATAGCGCCAGCAACAAAACTGCCACCATGAAAATAACACTATATGGCAAATTAAAACTCGTAATAATTAACGAGCCCATAGTCATCAGCAATAAAAATATCTTTCTGTTGGTAAGACCGTATTTCCGTAATGAATATAAAACTAGGGGGATTCCACTCATGGCAAAAACTGCTTGTGATAATCCATCGGTGAATAGGCCAGTGGCTGATAAATTGGTTAAGAAAAAAGTACTAACTAAAACTAAGGAAAATTTATGCAATATGCTTACTTTCTCTTTAAATAAGGAGTGCAAAAATAAATACGTAAAATATATAATAAAGAAAATTGAAATAACATATTCCAATCTATTAATTAGAACATAATTGCATCCAAGCCTTTCAAACAAATAAAAAATTAAATAATAGCTTATCCCATTCGTTAAGCTCGTTGATTGATTCGATCCTAAGTAAATCCAATCACTCCATGTAAAAAATAACTTATGTAAATAATCTGAAAAATAAAATGGAAAATTATGATCAATATAATTTATAATACCGCTACCGACATTGTGATAAGCAATAAAAAAAGCGAATGCTATTACAATCAATGGAATTAAAAAATCAATTTTTTTTACTAAGAATTTATACATGACTAAACGGTATCAATGATGCGAAACAAAATATCTCTTTCCGTCGCAAAACAATGTATTAAACTGTATCTTTCCATATCGATAGATTCGTTAGCGACTGGTTTTTTTAATATATTAAAAATATTTGTCTGTAGATCTTCCTTATTTTTATCTATGAGAGTAATTGTACTGTATTGGTTAAAAACCTCCATAAAAACAGGATGTGAATATGCAAGAATCGGTACTGCAAAATACAGCGCTTCCAGCAGCGTAAGCCCGAAACCTTCTTTTGCATAGGTCGGTGAAACAAAAATTCTGGATTCTTGCAAAAATTTAAACCTCTCGGGTCCTAAAAAACCTGTAATCGTGATTAGATTATCGAGGTTATAGTTTTTTACCATTTTTCTCAAAGCTTCTAAAAACGAACCGTCCCCTATTAACACCGCTGTGACTTCCTTCCCCTCAAGCACCAAACCATTTACCACCTCGACAAGATCTTCTAAGCCTTTATTTTTTTCAATTCTGCCTATGTAACAGAGATCATAGCGTTTTTTAAGATTTTTATCTTTATATTTACCCATCATTACAAAGTCTACCCCATTATAATTTAAAATTATTTTATCTTTTTGAACACCACATGATTCCAATTGATAGCCTAAATATTTACATACTACCAAAACATTTTTCGCATTTTTTAAAAATATAATAGTTATTCTTGCCAATAAAGCACGAATAAAACTATCCGTCCTTGAATTTTTTTCTTCCCTTAAATTTTTATATATTTTGAATGGATTCGGTTCATCATATATAGAAATATGATACTTTGCTATATATGGTTTTTTTGTTATCAATGAAATAATTTTCGTCGGAAATATATCTGAAAAATTTGTCGTTGCTGAATAGATCAGATCATAGTCGTTTCTTTTCTTCCAGCCTATGAAAACACATCTCCAAGTATACACGAGGCCTTGAAATATATCTTTTATGACATTCGTTTTTAAAAACAGGGTCTTTATTGGGATGTAATGAATCTGTTGTTCAGGAAACTTATTGACAAATATACTATATAGCTGGTATGGCAAAACTACGTACCACTCAATTTCTTCAATTTTACTAATAATTGAAGCTGTATTAAATTCAGCCCCGCCGAATACTGATGGCTTTCTCCATCCATTAGCATTGGACATGACCAATAGTATCCCCTTTTTTCTATAATCCATACCTATGATACTTTTTCGTAAACGAAATAAGCGTTCTGTGGCATTATTCCGAACCAAGATAATCCCCATTTATAATAAACACGTTTAAAACCGTACTTTTTCATTATTACATCCATTGATTTTTTCGTAAAAAATCTTATATGTTGATTAGTAGGATGAAAGAATTTTTCCCAAAAAAACGCCGCTATGATTATCTTCTTTAACCAATTGAAAACTGGAGTGATGATTATTAACTTACCTTGCAACCTCAAAACGCGATTGCATTGAACGAGCGCTGAATCGACTTCTAGCAGATGCTCAATTACATCAGTCATTAACAACGTATCAAATTTATTATCGGCAAATGGATATTTATCATCGGCCGAACCCTGTATATATACTATACTAGGATTTAATATCTTACCCTGTTTAATAGCCGACTCTGATATCTCAAGTCCATATAACTCAAGTATATTTTTTTGTTTTTGTATGTAGGTTAGTATAGCCCCGTCCCCTGCGCCAATATCTAAAATGCTTTGACCTATAAAAGTTTTGATGGCGTAGTAAAACATCTCTAGCTCTCTGCCTTGCCATTGTCCAATATATGCCAACTGTTCTTTTTCCTGCTCACGGCGTTCCCATTTTTTTTCGTAATATGATTTTACAGACATAGTTATTTTTCTTTCAACTTTAAATGAAATATCATACCATTGGCCATTTTAGGGAAAATAATTGATAAATATTTATCAATAAAAAAAGCAATTTTTATAAGAAATATTCTTTTATTGTCTTCTCGGAAACCCGAGTAATATATGGGATAATACTTTTGTATTTTAAACCCATAATAGTTCACGAAATCAAACAAAGCCCTATACGTAAACAACCTTAAATGCCCAGCCGTTTTATTTCCATACATCGGTCTTCCAAGAACCTTGGCAATTATTCCATTACCAAATCCTGATTCTACCTCCGATACTTCCGCATGATACGGTTGATAACCAAACAATAACAACAACCTGTTCATATACCCTGCTAAATTTGGCGTGGTTATTATCAAATCTCCATCATTTTTTAACACTCTGTGAACTTCCTGAATAAAATAATCCGTATTTTTTAAATGTTCAATAATTTCACCCGCTATAACAATATCTACACTACCATCGGTAATATCTATCCCCTCTTCTATATTGCAATTTTTTAACTCAAAATCAAAAGATTTATCTGTGACATATTTATCAATGCCGATAAATCTAAAATTAATTTTTTCCGACGATTCTTTTTTGATAAATTTCATGAACTGACCGTCTCCAGATCCGATATCTAGAATTGTTATTTGTTTGGGGTTCTTAGTAGAAAGTATTCCTTGCACAATATCCATCAGTTTCTTAAACCGATGGGCATTCTCAAGATTAGAATCTTTTTTATATGTTAAATATTTGGACATAAAATAGGCTATTAATCCCCGATTCGGACTAACTGAAAATAATTACTAACACCATTTTCATTGTTCACAAACTTCTTTCCAAAATATAAAAAAAGTCTTTTTTTCTCGAGCTGAAAATCCGAAAGACCATGTTCTTCATCGATGGGTTTAAAGGCAAATTTATTAATTGGATGCACCAATGTTAAATTCGGTTTTAAAAAATCTAGCAGAGCTTTGGTAATTGTTTTTATAATACTACCGTCCCAAAGAGTTAGGGAATGAAACAGGTGAAAGCCCACATACTGAAAAAAATACAAAGTGTAACCATATTTGAACTTCGTAAAAATATTTTTATTAAATAAAAATATTAATAAACTTCTGGTTCTAAAATAAATACTCGGATTGAATAATGAGGAATGCTTCGTATATGGGTGATAGTATTTTTTTTCAATCCTAAATATATATAAATCCGCTTGATATATTCTCGTCGAATAATCAATGTCATCAAACGACAGAAAATAATCAGGATTCGGCAGTCCGACTTTCTCGGCCACACGTTGATTTATCATAAAATAATGAAACTCCGCATTTTTAACTTCACCCTGACTCCGTCCCACCCTATATGGCAAGACCGCACCACAATCATTATGAGTTTCTAGATATTCTATTTGGGAAGAAAATAAATCCTTATCAAGGGGTATAGCATCATTATCGGATAAACAATAATATTTATAGCAATATTCCATGGCTACTTTTAGTGCTATATGCTGCGATCCAGAACTTCCAACATTTCTTTCTAAAACGATAAAATTTATTTCTGGGAAAACTTTTTGTATTTCTCCATAATCCTGGCCCTCATTATCAACAACTATAATATCGTATCCAATATTCTTATTACGTTCACCGATCAAGGTGATCGTATTTATTGTAATTTGAGCTGATTTAAACGTTGGAATAAGTATGACCAAATCGTTTTTTTTAAAAATATTTTTTTTAAGTATTTTTATGGGGTTATTATATGGCATACCTATTTTATTACTTCAAGCTCGACATAAAGTTCTTCAAAGCCACCGATGTAGCCCGCTAAGAACCTTTCAAAAATAAGTTGTGAGGTATAATTAAAGTTCGCTAAAGTATTCCAAATATTTTGAAACCATTTTGGAATCCTGTTCCGTTCTTTCTTGGCGCCATCGTACAGACAATAATTCAATCGTACTTTTTTAATTTTGAAATTTACATTATGGTAATAAGAATAACCATATTCTTTGCTAAAATAATAAAAACTGGTACACGTATACGGTCTTTTGTGCGTAGGATCTTGCCATGACACCATGGAGCATGAAGCATGCGGAACCCTAATAAATACCCTTGCCCCATTTTCGCATATTCTATAGACCTCTTCCATTAATTTTATTGTACTATCCAAATGTTCAATGACATGATTTATGTGTATTTCACTAAAGTAATCACCTTTTATGGGCCAGGGGTAGATATTCAAATCATGCTTAATATCAACCTCCGGAAGATCGGCACTGTCAATACCAATAGCACCCTCCAACTTCCTTCTCCCGCAACCTACGTCGAGTATATTTTTCATAAATAAGATTGTGTATTGAGGCGAGTAAAGGTATCCAGCGCGTTTTTGAACGCTTGGTCCATATTAAAATACTTATAATTTGCCAATCTGCCAATAAAATAAATTCCTTTCTTTTCCAATTCTTCTGACTCTTTTTTGTACTTCTCAAACAAAATTAAATTTTTACTGGACGGGACAGGGTAATATGGCTCCCCTTCCCATGTCGGATATTCTTTTATAATAGTTGTCTTTTTGTGTTTTTGACCGGTCGCATGTTTCGGTTCGGTGATTCTTGTGAACTCATGATCATTTGGATAATTAATTTGCGCCATGCTCTGAAAATATTCTTTATTTATCGTCTCATGAGTAAAACGCAATGATCTATATTGCAAACCCCCGCCTTCATATTCAAAATATCGATCAATCGGACCAGTAAAGAAAAGCTTTTCATAACCTCTTAAATCGTTCCTGATATCAAAAAAATCGGTATTTAATCTGATTTCTATATTCGGATTGCTCAACAATCTCTCAAAGAGTTTTGTATACCCTTCTTTTGGCATTGCTTGATACTTATCAATAAAATATCTGTCATCAAAATTTGTTCTAACGGGAATTCTATTCATAACAGAAGCTTCCAGCTCAATTGGCCACACATCCCATTGTTTTTTTGTATAATTTTTAAACATTTTTTCATACAGATCTCTCCCGACTCGTGCCAGTGCCGACTCTTCACTATTGATCGGATCAGCAATTTTTTCGGTTTTTTCGGCTAGCCATTTTTTCATCTCCATTTCAGACTGAATATTCAAATTAAAAAGCTGGTTGACTGTTTTAATGTTTACTGGGATAGGAACCAACCTACCGTCAACGCAGCTAAGAACTCTGTGCTCATAAGGATGCCACTCTGTAAATCTACTAACATATTCCCAGACATCCTCAAAGGAAGTATGGAAAAAATGGGGTCCGTATTTCGGAACTAATAATCCATCTTGATTATAAAAATCATAACAGTTTCCACCTATATGCTCCCTTTTTTCGATAATTAAAACTTTTTTGTTTAATACATTAGCATATCTTTCTGCTAAAACGGCGCCGGAAATCCCAGCACCAATAACAATTACATCAAATTTTGATAAACTAGACATTATTTTTTATCGTCAAATGAATCAATTTTTCAATCTTTCTGCAATGGGCCTCCCATGTATTTTCGATAGCTACTTTATAATAGTCATCCACGAGCTCTACATACTCTTGTTGCGGCAGACCTCCAATATACCTAATAGTGTTCACATAGCTCACGATATCTTTCTCACTAGGCATTTCTAATCTTATCTTATCCGGGAACAATTCCGCTACCCCGGAATTATTCGTAAATATCGCAGGGCAACCATGAGCAGACGCTTCCAGTATAGTCATCCCAAAGGCTTCGCGACAAGGGTGTACCAAAAACCTTGCGTTGCTATAATATTCACATAGCTCTTCTTCAGTTATTTGACCAATTATTGTTATGTAATTACTCAACCCTCTATCACTGATTAAGCGTTCCATCTCGTTTTTTAAAGAGTCAGGATGAACCGAACCGATAACTTTTAGTGGTATCTTTGCATCTAAACTATTCCAGATATCCAAAATAAAATTAAAATTTTTCCCCTGATCCCATTTTGTCACCGAGATTGCAAAATTCGACTTATTAAAAATTATTTCACTCTCTGGTATTACTTCACAACCGTTAAAAATTTCGTGATAATCCTGATAAGCAGGATATATTTTTTTTAATTCCCAAAGCATCTCGGGAAACGCAATCACGCAATTGGAACTCCCAACAATTGCACGGTCAAGTTTTTTTGCTATAAGCATCAAAAAGCCTAGTACACTGCGGGGAAATTTATCCTTATACTTATTTTCAATAATATATGTAACAGAATCGTGAATAAAACTTATAAAGGGAATATGCAATTTCTTTTTTATGGCTATAGAAGAAAAAGCAGTATACGTTCCATGGGTTATGCAAACGTCGAATTCACCCCTTTTTACGTACCCCCAAATAAAAAAGGGATAAAAAATATGAAAAAAAGAAAAAAATGCAAAAAATGGAAATCTGAAATTCAGCCTTAAACAAAACGGCAGCCTATCGCTTATTCTTATTACTTTAATGTTGTTTCTTTTTATTAAATCTTCATAACCTTCATTTTTTATCCTGTGCAAAACAACTAAAACGGCCTCATGCCCGAGCATGTTAAAATATTTCGCTTCCATAATCGCAACCTTTTGGAAGCCACCGGGTATCAGTTCATCAATTAAAATTCCTATTTTCATTACTTTGAATTTCTTAAAAAATTAAATAGAAAAATCTTGAATTTAGTAGGTATTATAAATACTGATATATATTGCATTATGGAATAAAAATTGTCTCCTGCGGTCATTTTATAGAATTTATCACCAGCATATTTTAGTCTAATACTAATTGTCTTCAACTCGATAGTTTTTAATCTGGTAAAAGTTGCACTTTTATCATTTTCCCTATATTTGATAACAATCTCCTGTAAGTTGGCAAATTTATATTTCCGGCCGATTCTGAAAGACATGTCCAAATCTTCGGCGGGCGGATAGTTTAAATCATAATCGCCCATCTCGTCAAAGATGTTCTTTCTAATAATTGCCCCTGGCTGCGCTACTGGTGAAAATCTAAAAATATTTTTCCTAAGACCCTCGTCTTTTTCCTTATACTTTCTCACACTGCTTTGACCTTTGTCATTAAAAAATTCGAGCCACCCGCCACAGATCCCTACCTGTTCATTCGCTTCCATGAACTCATACTGATGCTTGATCCTATCGGGCATACTAATATCATCTGCATCTTGCCAAACAATATAAATTCCCTTGGCTAGTTTTTTTAACTTATTTCTATTGCCGGCAATTCCTAGATTCTCCTCATTTTTTATTGCTGTGATCCTGCTGTCTTTCTCCTTATATTTTTGAATAATCTCCCATGTTCTATCCGTTGAACAATCATCAATGATGATAAATTCAAAATCCCTCAACGACTGATTCAGAATGCTCTCAATCGCCACGCCGATAAATTTTTCGGCGTTGTAGGCGGGCATTAGAACGGAAATTTTTGGATTTTCTGACATGGGATTATTTGTATGTACTGAACCATTCCAAGGTTTTTTTAATGCCTTCGCTGAATTTAATTTGCGGTTCCCAATTCAACAACGCTTTGGCGCGGGAAATGTCGGCCAAGGTATCGTGCGGTTCAATTCGCGGCGCAACATGAATTGCTTCGCCGCCAAGCAAAGCGGCTATTTCGTTGACGCTGTGGTTTTCCCCCGAACCGATATTGATCACCTCGCCCTTACCAACTTGCAAACTGTCCATGGCCATAAGGTTGGCGGCCGCCACATCTTCAACAAAGGTAAAATCGCGGGTTTGCGTGCCATTACCGGTAATGGTCATGGGCTTGCCATCCGCGCGCTGTTTTAGGAAAACCGCGATAACCGTATAGTACGCGCCGGAAAAGGACATGCGCGGGCCATAAACGTTAAAGAATCGCAAGGAAACGGTTTGTAGACCCCAAAGCAAATGAGCCAGTCGTAAATAATGTTCGCTGACGTATTTTTGCAAACCATAGGGGCTCATGGGGAGCGCCGGCATGTCTTCGGTTACGGGCAGTTTTTCTTGATCGCCATAAGCGGCCGACGAAGCGGCAAAAACGATTCGCTTCACACCCGCTTCTTTGGCGGCAATTATAACATTTAAAGTGCCCGTTAAATTTACCGCGTTGCTTTCCAATGGATTTTCAATCGAGAACTGCACATTAGGATATGCGGCCATATGAAAAACTCCGTGAATATCCTTGAATGCCGGGCGAATAGCATTAAGGTCTTTAATGTCGGCCTCGATCACCTCAACGCCCGCGGGAATATTTTCTCGCAAGCCAGATGAAAAATTATCAAGCACACGCACCGTATCGCCGCGCTTAAGCAACTTTTCAACGATATGCGAGCCGATAAAACCGGCTCCGCCGGTTACCAAGTAGTTCATAATCTGATAGTGGTCAATAATAGTGTATCTGGATTGAAGTATGTATTTTCAGAATATCACCATGGTTGCAAATCGAGGGGGAGATTGCCGCGTCGCTCGTGCGCTCGCTCCTCGCAATGACGAGAAGTTGATGCGGCTTCGCGACGCCGCCGTGGATCCCGTGTTACAGCTTGCCCCGTACCGCGATACGGGGGCACGGGATGACGAACTAAGATAAATTCCTAAAATACTCGATCGTCTTCTTCAATCCCTCTTCCAACTTAATTTTCGGCTCCCAGTCCAATTTCGCCTTGGCTAGGGATATATCGGGCTTCCTTTGCCGCGGATCGTCAGACGGAAGGTCCTTATAGATTATTTTGCTCCGGCTTTCCGGGATCAATTTCAAAACTTTTTCCGCCAATTCATGAATCGTGAATTCATCCGGATTACCGATATTGACCGGGCCGACGAATTTATCTTTATTGTTCATCATCCTAATCATGCCCTCGACCAGGTCATCGATATATTGGAAA
>Ga0182027_10009416_pt1 | contig 14039 bp, 9 predicted proteins | sample 712E1DmetaG_FD_121300 | JGI IMG/M metagenome (GOLD analysis project Ga0182027, IMG submission 121300) | Permafrost microbial communities from Stordalen Mire, Sweden - 712E1D metaG (Illumina Assembly) | ecosystem: Environmental > Terrestrial > Soil > Wetlands > Permafrost | place: Sweden...
AGCATCATCAACAACGGAACCACCACTCTGAGCAACTGGTCGCTGACCTGGACCTTTGCCAACGGACAGACCATCAGCAGTTCGTGGAATGGAGCCGTATCGCAGAGTGGCGCCAACGTCAAGGTGAGCGAACAGTCCGGCCAAACATGGGAAAACATTCCCGCCGGCGGAAGATACTCCGGCTTCGGATTCAACGGCACCTGGAACGGCGTCACCAACGCGGTGCCCACGGCGTTCTCGCTCAACGGAACGGCCTGCACAGTCAACTAATAAGCTACCGCAACGCATAGTTGCCATAACCGAAACGCGGGCGGAGCGGGTCAAAGGACCTGCTCCGCACGGCGTCGTTGAACGGCACTCATCCATTGGATATGGGTGGGTTATGTGAAGTAAAGGAGAAACCATGTCTCAGCAGCTCAATTCCTCCCGCTTGCGCGCATGCGCTCGCCGATTGAGTGGGTACATAACAGTACTCGCGGTATTACTTCTGATCCTTGTTGCGCCGAACGCCCACGCCCAACCGACCGCGTGCAACATTGTGTACGCGATTACACCGCAAAACACCAGCGCTTTCGGCGCAACGGTCAACATCGAGAACACCGGAACGACCGCCATCACCAGTTGGTCGCTGACCTGGGCCTTCGCCAACGGGCAGACCGTTTCGTCCCTCTGGAACGGCATTGAGACCCAGAGCGGCGCCAACGTCACGGTGACCAACGAAAGTTACAACGGCAGCATCGCCGCCGGCGCCACCTACGTCGGCGTGGGCTTCAACGGCACCTGGAACGGCACCACCAACGCCATCCCCACGGCGTTCTCGCTCAGCGGAACGGCCTGCTCCGTCAACGGCGTCGCGCCGGGCGGCTCGGGCAGCTTCACGCTGAAACCCTCGGCGGCCACTCTGTCGATCGCCCAGAGCGCCAGCGGCACCGATACGATTACAGTTACAGATGTCAGCCCGTTCAGCGGCTCTGTAACGCTTGCCGCCTCGGGCCTGCCCACTGGAGTGACCGCGGCCTTCGCCACCAACCCGACGACCTCGACCAGCGTGCTCACGCTGACGGTCGCCAGCACGGCCGCCGCGGCAACCACGACGATCACCATCACCGGCACGTCCGGCAGGCTGAGCGCGACCACCACCATCGCCCTCACGGTCACCGCCAAAGCCGGCTTCACGCTGGCGCCTTCGGCCTCCACGCTGTCGATAACTCAGGCCAAGACCGCGACCGACACCATCACGGTTACAGACACAGGCGGATTCACCGGCAGCGTAACTCTCGTCGCCAATGGCCTGCCCACCGGCGTAACTGTGACTTACGGCACCAACCCGACCACCAGCACCAGCGTGCTGACGTTCACGGCCAGCAGCACGGCCACGGTCGGAACGGCTACGGTGACCATCACCGGAACCTCCGGCTCGACCACCGCGACCACCACCATCTCGCTGACCGTGGTTTCGTCGACGGGCAGCTTCACGATTAAGCCTTCGGCGGCCACTCTGTCGATCGCCCAAGGCGCCACCGGCACCGATACCATCAAAGTAACCGATGTCAGCCCGTTCACTGGCTCGGTAACGCTTGCCGCATCCGGCCTGCCCACGGGCGTAACCGCCGCATTCGGCACCAACCCGGCCACGACGGCCAGTGTGATCACGTTCACGGTTGCCAGCACGGCTACCGCGGCAACGACCACCATCACCATCACTGGAACGTCCGGAACACTGACCGCAACGACGACCATCGCGCTGACGGTGACTTCAGCAGGAAGCTTTACGATTAAGCCGTCGGCGGCCACGCTGTCGATCGCTCAAGGCGCGAGTGGCACCGACACGATTACCGTTACCGATGTCAGCCCGTTCTCCGGCAGCGTCACTCTTGCCGCCAGCGGCCTGCCCACCGGCGTAACCGCCGCGTTCGCGACCAATCCCACCACTTCGACCAGCGTGCTGACGCTGACGGTAGCCAGCACGGCCACTGCGGCAACGAGCGCGATCACCATCACCGGAACCTCGGGAACACTGACCGCGACAACTACCATCTCGCTGACCGTCACCGCCCCGTCAAGCACCGGCTTTGGGTGCAGCGTCGTCTACACGATCACGCCGCAGAGTTCAACTGCCTTTGGAGCGACCGTCGTCCTTGACAACACCGGAACCACGGCCTGGACCAGCTGGACGCTACAGTGGATCTTCCCCAACGGACAGACGATCCAGTCTCTTTGGAACGGCGTTGAAACACAGAGCGGCGCGTTGGTGACGGTGACCAATGAGAGCTACAACGGCTCCGTCGCCGCGCGTGGAAGCGTAACCAACATAGGCTTCAATGGCAACATAGTTAGCGGCAATGCGGTTCCGACGGCATTTGCTGTGAATGGAAGCCTTTGCGCTCCACTGGCCGGCGATCCTCCGCTGGCGCCGACCGGGTTGACAATCACATCCGGCAATCAACAGCTCGCGCTTTCATGGAACCCAAGTTTGACTGCCACGAGTTACAATGTGCAACGGTCGACCATGAGTGGCGGACCGTACACAACGGTCGGCACATCGGCCACAAACAGCTTCACCAACACCGGCTTGACCAACGGCACCATTTATTACTATGTGGTCGCGGCGGTAAACACGGCTGGCGCCGGTCCCATCTCGGCTCAGGTCTTCGCCGAACCCGCCGCTACGCCTCCAAATGTTACCATCATCGTCAATCCAGCCGATACCAAGCCGATCTCGCCCTGGATTTATGGAATCAACGCAGTCAGCGGTGGGATTCCCAACGTTCCAGACATCACCATCCAACGCCTTGGCGGCAATCGCTGGACAGCCTACAACTGGACGACGAACGCCTCCAACGCAGGCAGCGACTATAACTACGAGAGCGACAATTTCCTCAGCAGCAGCACTGTTGCAGGAGCAGCCGTACTGCCGACGATCACTGCCGACATGGCCGCGGGACAAGCTACCATAATGACGGTGCAACTGCAAGGACTGGTATCAGCAGATGAGGCCGGTGACGTCAGCACCACCAATGCCCCGGATCTGGCAAGGTTCCAGAAAGTTGTCAATCAGAAGAGCACAGTCAGTTCCGCTCCCTTTACGACTACGCCGCCCATTGTTGTGGTCAATGGCGAGGACACTGGCGATGTCTTCATGGACGAGTTCGTGTGGGCAATGAATCAGGAGGCCTCCGGGCAGGCGATTTTCACCAGTACCACGGCAACACCCACTTTCGTGGACCTCGACAACGAACCGGAGCTCTGGAATACAACTCATTTGGAAGTGCAGGGCTCGACTGAAGTTACGCCTGCCAACTACATTGCGAAGACGCTGACGATAACCGAGGCGCTGAAAGATCAGTTCCCGAGCATGATTATCTTTGGGCCGGTGCATTACGGCTTCCTCGGCATCTACAACTGGCAGGTCGCAATCACCGACACCACTCCAACCGGTGCCAACTGGTTCACCGACATGTATCTCGAAGCGCTGAGCACCGCTTCTGCGACTTACGGAAAGCCGCTGGTGGATGTCTATGACTTCCACTGGTATCCGGAGGACTACGATGCGGGCGGCACGCGGGTCACCAGCATGACCGCCGCGACGTTGTCGGATGCGGATATGCAGCTGATCGTGCAGGCTCCACGCAATCTCTGGGATACGACGTTCACCGATCCCGACAACAGCAATGCGTGGGTCAACTCGGTGCTGGGAGGCGCGCCCTGCTACATTCTGGGAAGACTGCAAGCGAAGATCGCTTCTGAGTTCCCATCGATGAAACTCTCGGTCACTGAGTACGAAACCGGTGGATTCAATAACATTGCCGGAACGGTCGCACAGGCCGATGAGCTGGGCGTTTTTGCCAGTCAAGGCGTCTTCGCGGCCACGTTCTGGCCGCCGAGCGGAACCTACGATTATGAGCTAGCGGGCTTCCGCGCATTCCGTAATTTCGATGGCGCCGGTTCGAACTTCGGAAATACTTCGGTGCAAACGATCTCCAGCAACCCCGGGAGTGTGATGGTCTACGTAAGCACGGACACCACAACGCCCGGCCGGGTGGTGTTAGTGGCCATCAATCGGGCAAACACGACACAGGTGGCGGCGCTCAGTGGGCTCAGCCTGTCTGGCACGGCCAGCATGTATCAAATCACGGCAACCTCAGCTTCGGGACAAAGTCCGGTAAAGCCAGTGTCCATTGGGACGATGGCGGTCAGTGGCTCGTCGCTGACGCTGACCTTACCCGCGTACAGCGTCACAACAATCAACGTTCCATAAACTGGCTGAATTTAGATTAGGCAAAGCCGGAGTTGGTGTGTCCTGGTGATTTCCGAGCAAGTCGTCGCTTCCTGCTGGTCGCACTGGCATGGGAGTTGAAACTCCGGGATACAGCGACTCTGGTTTTGCTATAGCCTTCCGATACCGGCAAGTCCATTCCAACCCCCGCGAAAGTAAAATCGGCCTGGTTCCTGTTCAGGAACGATCGCAGGGTTTAGTTGCTGCTAACTGGGATCTCAATGCAATTCGCCGAGCGAGAGGATAGATAACAACTTTAACTTCATATTCTTGCAGATGCTATTTAAGATCAGTCCCTTAAAGCGTGCAACTGGTCTTGGCCAGACAGGTTGAAAAGGAACAGGAATTGTTCCTTGGGAGCATGAAACTGGCCGCGGCCAGACAGGGTGACAAGGAACGTGGATTGCGAGATGATGTTCTTGCGTTCAGCAGGGCGGCAGCTACAGCCCGCGCCGACATTGGTGCTTCAAACAGCCCGATTTTGGAAGCATGGGTCTGGGGCCTGCGTACAGATGATTGATGACGTTCGGCGAAGCCGACGATCTCGTTTACGAGTTTGCCACTTATACCGCTACCCCGGGCCGCCCAGCTTAACGCAAAGTGGAGGTGTGTCGAGACCATAGATTCGTTCCTTACGAGTCGGCATCGCAACTTGAATCTCATGGCTGAGTCGTGGGTTGAAGATGGACGGTGCAATTGCGTTCCCGGTACGAATCTGTGGCCCTTGCGGTCAGTTTCCGGATTGCGCGTTAGTACTACTATGTTATAAGACAGCATGCAGGCAACACGGGCATCTGGGCTGCGAGCGGGCCAGGTGGGTTGCGATGTATCGTCGCAGCGTGGCAATGGATTGAGGATTATGCCGTTCTGTCTGTACGGGTAGCGCCTCGGGGCGTGTAGTCGGATGGCACAGGGGGTATGTGAAGCTGGATATTGGCTGCTTCGAGTGGCCGCGAGTTGCCTGAGAGGGGAAAAGGCACTGCTCCAGAACCAGGAAGCCGTAGGCGGCGATCGATAACGTTACATGGTGATGAAACCCGCGTCAGTTCCTGCCTTCGTAGTGTCCAAGGCCAAGTTCCTGCTTCAATTCTTCGTAGTCGCGCTCGATGCGCCAGCGTAGTTTGGCGAGGGCAACCAGTTTGCGCAGAGGGATCGACGCGGGCAGATTCGACAGCCAATATTTGGTTGGTTCCTTTTCCGTCGTCGGCCACTCGATCAACAGCCATTGCTCAGGATGCGGTTCCTTGCGCCAGTAGTCACGGTGGGTCACGCGCACGCGAACGGCGGCAAAGCGGGAACGCATCCTGCCGCGAGTTCCTTCTCGCCAGCTGACCTTGCACAAGTCGGTGGTACTCAGACACAAGGCAACGTCTTTCGCCGAGAGTGGCTGATGCTGTTCATCTCTTCGCAGCAGTCGGGGCGGACGGTCCATTTTGCCCTTCGGCTGAGGCGGCAGTGGCACGACATCAGGAGGCCAAAGCATGCTAGAGGACTGAATGCCGACAGCGTAAGAAAGCCCCAGCGAGACCATCCCTTCACGAAAGTCGTTATCGTTGCCATAAGCGGCATCTGCCAACACCACACCGCGTGGCACATCCTCGTTCACCAGCGTATGGATATGGCCGAGAGCAATATCAGGCTTCGTCTGAAAACGAACCTCTTGGGGAACGCCCGCCTGCTTGCGTCTCTCCTCGTCGTTAGCCCAGGTCTCGGGAAGATAGAGCCAATAGGCCGCGGGAATACTGTGGCCAGTGATACGCTCACCGCACGCGGCAGTTCTCTTGCTTACCCAACTGGTCGCAGTACTGACGAGCGACGCCAACCGAATGTGTTCCCTTCTTGGGGAATCTCGTGTCATCGACAATCCAGGCAGCCAGAGCATGTTTGCGCATCATGGATGGAAGAACCTGGCTGCGAACTTGTCTCAAAAGCGCATCATCGCTCCAGGTCGCATCGGCCACGATGTGGTGCGCGACTGGTGCATCTGACGCACGTTGCCAGGAGCCAGACGTGCTGCCATCGGCTCGACGCTCTTGCGCTCAATCGGCAACATCAGGCCCTTGGTGTAGTTCGCGATGGGAACCACACGATCAGCATGCCCGGCAGCCTGGGTCAGACCATCCAGATAGGCTTGCAGACGTTCCCCTTGACGGGAGAAATCCGGAACTTGGCGGCTCATTGCCTTCAACCTACCGCCCAACAATCACAAGTGCCAGTACAACCGAAGCATAGGAATCTACTTTGTAACATAAGTAGTATAGAGGACGTTTGTTTATTGATTTTGGAGGCTTTGACCGCTACATTTTCATCTACATTGGAATTTTCATTCAGGATGAAAAGACTGTAAGTTATTGAAAACATTGGTCGGGGACAGAGGATTTGAACCTCCGACCCCCTGGTCCCGAACCAGCTTTCGCCTTATATTTCCCTTTATTGAAATTGAGTGAAATTAACTGTTTTAGATTGAATGCGTTGCGGCCATCTCATTGAAAGCGGTAGTTCTGAATTGTTCTTGGGTGCTTTGACCGCTACAATTTCGACTACAGTCGTAATCCTTCACGGCATAATCCTGTAACGATTAGAAGTTCCTCCTCCGCGTCGGCGACTATCGCGTCCGCTTCCACAATCACGGTGACTCCATCCTCATGGCCTAACAGCTTCCGGTTTGCACGTGACTCAGAAGCGATCTGGAGACTGGTCGAGCAGCGTCCTCTGATAGTCCACAGTTTGTGGACCCTAGCCGACTTCCCGGGACAAATCCTGGCCTACAACTCTCCGAATGGTGGACGAGAAGGAGACCGAACGATTTCCGGACTTACAGTATTCCCTTCTAGCGACTTCAGATCATGTGAAGCACGCCACGCCAATTGCGAGTCGAATTCCGGTTTGCCTCAACGGGACCTTTAACACGTCGCTTTTGAAGGCCTTAGATACGCCTGTGATAAAAGTCATAGCTCGTGCTCTGCCCCTTCACTACCCTTCAATGCAGAAGGAAGAAGAGGACATGGGCACACAGACGGCAGAGGAAGTTTCTTTACACGGAGAGAAGAACACGCTGATCCGCCGGTCCAAGCCGGACCGCTCGCAGCGCATCCGGCATAGCGTGCAGTGGCTGTTTGTGGCTTTGAACGGCTGGCTGGGCGTGCAGTTCTTCCTCTGGGTCCGCTACTTCGAGCGAGGGGGAAAAAGCCTGTATGTGCCGCGTCCCGCCGGAGCCGAGGGATGGCTGCCCATCGCTGGCCTCATGAACTTCAAATACTTCCTGCTCACTGGGCGTGTGCCGTCTATCCACCCGGCGGCCATGTTTCTGTTTGTGGCCTTCGTGTTGATGAGCCTCATGCTGAAAAAGACATTCTGCGCCTGGCTGTGCCCGGTGGGAACACTCTCAGAGTACCTGTGGAAGCTGGGACGCAAAGTCTTCGGGCGCAATCTGCGCCTGCCCCGCTGGGCCGACCTTCCTCTGCGCGGGCTGAAATACTTGTTGTTCGGATTCTTCGTCTTCGTCATCGGCGCCATGTCAGTTGAGGCGTTACAGAGCTTTATGTCCGCGCCCTATGGCTTGGTCGCAGACGTGAAAATGCTGAATTTCTTCCGCGACATGGGCGATACAGCGATGATTGTCATTACTCTATTAGTTCTCAGCTCGATGCTGGTCCAGAACTTCTGGTGCCGATATCTCTGTCCTTACGGCGCGCTTATGGGGCTGGTCTCGCTGCTGAGTCCGGTCAAGATTCGACGTGATGTCGATGCCTGCATCGATTGCGCCAAGTGCGCTCGGGTCTGTCCGGCCGGCCTGCCGGTCGACCGCCTGGTGCAGGTCCGGTCGGCGGAGTGCAGCGCGTGCATGGTATGCGTGGCGGCCTGCCCCGCACAGAATGCCTTGCAATTCTCTCTGCCGCCGAGACGGGCCGCAGCGCCTGCGCAGCGGTGGTTCCATCGTGCTCTCGGACCGCTGGCTGTCACCGGCATTCTCGCGTACATCTTCTTCGGGTTGATACTCTTTGCCAGGGCCACGAACCACTGGCAGACGAACATCCCGCGCGCTGTCTACATGAACCTGGTGCCACATGCGAACGAAGTGACCCACCCTGGCATGTAAGAGCCTTGGTCCTGAGGAGTGCAGATTCGGTTTTCTCATACTTGCGAATGATCCAGCCGCGATCGTTACACGAGAACCCTTCCCATGCAGCACGGATCTATTCGCGTCTCGCGCGGAATTCTCGGCCAATGACCGCGATGGTTCTGCTGTTTAGCATCTCGACCGCCCGAGGGAAAACGATCTTCTCCTCTATCTGGATATGCTCCTGATAAAGATGTTTCAGTTTTTCTGTGCTGGATCGCAGTATCTGTTCGTCCTCCGGACTCAGCACGCCAGCCGCAATCCACGCCGAGTAGAGAGTATCCACCGTCGCATGCAGATCGTTGGCGTTGCGATGGTCGTTTTCGAGTCCGCCAATCTCCTCGAAGTTCCCGGCAGTGGATTCTGCGCGAAGCCTGGGAAACAGAGATTCTTCCTCGTCCGCGGTGTGACGCTGCCCGCCCACGCGAAAGTAGTGGAGCGCCGACTGCACGGCCTCCGCCTCCTCGTCCGTCAATGCTCTGTCGTTCGCACGCTCAGCCACCACCCATAGGATGTGGAGAAACCGCTCGATCCTGCGGTGGCAGTCTTTGAGCATGCCGATCGGATCGTCAAATCCGCTATCCGACTTCGCACCTATTTGTATCGCCATTCAGTGTTCTCCCTTGCATTTATTTGATCGCCAAAGGTAATGAAACCGCGAATCGGCGCGGTAACTCATACGGGAAAACCTGTCACGCTCCCTGAAGCACATGAAGGTTGGAAGCCCACTTCACGCTCGGAGGCAGCGGAACGTATCCTTTAGGATTGTAGGCGCAGCAAGGCTCTTCGCCGTTCGGATTGCCGGTCAGCGCGTAGGCCCGGGCGCGCGAGCCACCGCAGATTTCCTTGAATTCGCAAGCGCCACATTTTCCTTCCAGCTTTGATGTATCTCTCAGACTCCTGAAGAGAGCAGACTCGCGGTAGAGGCTGTTCAATCCCTGTTGGCGGATGTTGCCCGCCGACATCGGCAGAAATCCGCTCGGAAACACTTCTCCGGTGTGAGAGATGAAAACAAACCCCTTGCCGTCGTTCAGGCCGCGCGGCGCCCTACCAATCGCATCAGCGGCCTTGTCTTGGGTCACGCTTATCTCGGCGCCAGCCTTACGTTCGGCGACTCTCTGCTGCAATATAAAACGTCTGTAGTGCTGCGCCTCGGTCGTCTTAATATCGAAGTCCACAGTCTTTGAGAGGCTATAAATCTTCGCGAAGATTTGTTCGAACTCGTCGGCATTCAGCAGATCGTCAAGTTTTCCGCGCCCCATGGGAACCAGGAAGAAGACGCTCCAGAGCGTTATGTTCAGGCTCTCTATCAGGGCGGCTATGGTATCGATCTCAGCAATATTCCTGCGGCTGAATGTGGTGTTGATCTGGATCGGTAGGCCGATCTTGTTGGCCCAACGAATCGCGTTGAGCGTTTGTGCAAATGATCCTGTCATGCCGCGGAACGCATCGTGGGTTTCAGCTATCGCACCATCCATACTCACCGCGAGCCGGGCGAGGCCAGCCTCCTTGAGACGAATGACAATGTCCCTTATCAGCAATGGTGTAGCGCTTGGCGTCAGGGATACGCGAACTCCGGCAGAACGAGCATGGCCGATCAACTCAAACAAATCGGGCCGCTTGATCGGGTCGCCCCCTGTGAGCACGAAAACCGGGACTTGCAAAGCCGCAATCTGATCGATCAGGCGCTTGCCCTCATCTGTGCTGAGTTCCATTGGGTGGCGATCCGGCTGTGCGGAGGCGCGGCAATGCACACATGCCAGATCGCAGGCCTGCGTCACTTCCCAGATGGCGATGAATGGACGCTCGTTAAAGTCGATCGCATTGATTTGCGGGTTCATGGCCCTATCAGACGGTGGTACTGGTACTGCGCGCAGTGACCAAAGTCGCATCCTGCTAGAATTTCCGAGTGACCTCTCAACGCATCGATCTCGCCGCAGTCCTCGAAAAAACCGCATTGCTATCGAGTCTTTCTCAGCCTGAGCTACAAATGCTCGCAGCCCGCACGGTGCGCAAGTTGTTCAGCGCAGGCGAGTTGCTGTTTTCGGAAGGCGAGCCCTGCAATGGGCTGCACATCATTGCACAGGGCAAGGTGCGCATCTTCAAGACCTCGGTAAACGGGCGGGAACAGGTTCTGGCTGTCAACGTACCCGGCGAGTCGATAGCCGAGATACCCGTCTTTGACGGCGGTCCCTACCCTGCTTCCGCAGTAGCCATCGAAGATGTTGAGATTGCGTTCATTTCGCGAAGCGACTTTCAGGCATTCTGTCTGGAACATCCGGAGGTGGCGCTCAAGGTGCTCGTAGTGGTGGGCGCCAGGCTACGGCACCTGGTGGGCATCATCGAGGAGTTGTCGTTCACCACCATTCGCCAACGGCTGATTTCGACATTGCTCAAACTCGCTCAAAGCGAAGGCAGGAAGACCAAGCGTGGCATAGAATTTCAGCTCCCCGCGACGCACCAGGAACTGGCCAATCAGCTGGGCACTGTGCGCGAGTTGATCTCCCGGAACCTCATGCGGTTGCAGGCCGAAGGGCTGCTGGATGTGGACGCGCGACAGATTGTCGTGAAGGACGTAAAGGGTTTGAGTGGCCTTCTGGATGCGACACAATAGCCAGTTCGGACTCCGAGTGACATAAGTTACTGCGCGCCAGTTGACCATTCGCTACTATTGCAGGTGGAGAGTGCCCATGCCTACCTCAACACAGTCTGTTCGCGAGATCGTTGCCACGCAGCCATCCGCCGCCAAAGTATTTCAACGTTTCGACATCGACTTGTGCGCACAGGCGGAGAAGTCACTCGATGGTGCGTGCGCCGAACTGCAACTCTCGGTCGATCAGGTTCTCGAAAAGCTCGCCGATGCTGAGACTCAGGAACGTGGTGGTCCACCTGTAGATCCCGGAAGCCTACCCATCGGCAAGTTGATTCAACGTATTGTCCGTGTCCATCACCAGTATGTACGCCAGGAGCTTCCGAGGTTGGTCGAGATGGCCCAGAAGCTTGCAGCCAAGCGAAGCGATTGCGCCCCCGAACTGAAGAATGTCGAGGAGTTGCTCGAAGCACTTCATGCCGACATGTTCGCGCACATTCAGAAAGAAGAGCAGGTTCTGTTTCCATTCATCTCTCAGATGGATCAGAACTCGATCGTCGCCTATCCGCCTGCCCATGCATGCTTCCGCTCGGTTGCGCATCCTGTTTCAAAGATGATGCAGGAGCACGAATCCGCCAATCACGTTGTGGCTGAGCTCCGCCGCCTCACCTTCGGCTTTCAGCCGCCTGACTGGGCCTGCGCCACACACATTGCGCTTTTTTCCGGACTCAGTGAATTCGAGATTGACCTCAAGCAGCATGTTCATCTTGAAAACGATGTGCTCTTTCCACGCGCCATCGAACTGGAAGCCGAATTGAACAACCGGGAGTAGAAATGGCCACGGTTTCTCAAATCGAACCGACATTTCAGGTTGAAGTCGCAAACCTGACGGCCGGAATCGTTGTCCGCGAGCGCCACAAGAGTCTGATGCTTCGAGCATGGATTCTGAGCGGTCTGTTCTTCATGGCACTGCCCGGTACTCTGCTGGGCTTTTCAAACCTGATTGCGATCAGCACGCATCATGGGCTGGCTTTTCTTCCCCCTGCGTGGCTGGAAGGCCACGGCCATGCGCAAATGTTTGGCTGGATCGGCAGCTTCATTCTTGGCATTGGCTTCTATTCGCAACCTGCGCGTGAGCAGCCGGTGATCAGAATTCCAATGGTGTGCTTTGTCCTTTGGACTCTGGGCGTGGCGATGCGCTGGTTCGCGAATATATACGGTTGGCATTGGCGTATTTTGCTTCCGGTCTCGGCGGGATTTGAATTGATTGTGGTCCTCTTGTTTCTTGCAGCCGCTTCCCATCACAAACTTCCTGAGCCGATGGAAGGCAAGCATGCAAAAGCACCGATGGAACTTTGGATGGTCCCCGTGCTTCTGGGAACAGCAGGCCTTGCTGCCGCGGTCATCTTCAATTTCGTTGCGTGTTTGAACCTCGCAATCCACGGGATGCTGCTCTCTTTTCCGCACGCGCTCGATCAGAAATATCTCGTGTTATTGGGCTGGGGATTTCTTGTTCCAGTGGTGTGGGGTTTCTCTGCGCGCTGGCTGCCTTCGTTCCTCGCGATCGCAAAGCCCGACGCACAATTATTTCGATTGGCTCTGGTTTTGGACCTGATGGGAGTATTGTGCGGCGTTGCTGGATTGTCAAAACCAGGGACTATTCTACTCGCTTCGAGCGCCGTCGCCATCGGGCACGCGTTGCATCTCACACAACAGCCTCACGGGCCGGCAAAGGTCCAGGGGATTCACCCCAGCTTTCCGTCCTTCATTCGCATCGCATATGTGTGGTTGGTGATTGCCGGTTCGATGAGCATTTGGGCTGCCATTGCCGATCAGCATGGAGGTATCTGGGGTGCCTCTCGCCACGCTCTTACAGTTGGTTTCGCTGCCACAATGATCTTCTCAATTGGGCCGCGCATCCTTCCTCACTTTGGCGGCGTCCACAGCATCTTCAGCAAGCGCCTCATGTTTCTCAGTCTGCTGTTGCTACAGCTAGGCTGCACGTTGCGTGTCTCCTCCGAACCTTTGGCCTACGAAGGTCTGCTTCCTTTCGCATGGAAGATGCTGCCCGTCTCCGGAATGTTGGAGTTGAGCGGAGTACTTCTCTTCGCAGTCAACCTCTTGCTCACCTTCCTGCTGGGCCGCTCCGCGTTCGCGCACACCTATGCATGAAATGACTCTTGTCACTTGCGATCATCCCACTGATCGCCGGCAACAACCTCCTAGCTTTTCTGAAGAATGAGCCGAACTTGTCGTTACCTGTGACTAAAGTCCCTGCATTGCCTTCTCATCCCACCTATTATGGGAAGTCAGAAACGGAATCCACGGAAGTATTCCGGGGGATCTATGAGTGACCGGGCAGAAAAGATTGGAATCGTGGGCGCGGGCAGTGTGGGGGCAACAATTGCCTATGCCTGCATGGTGCGCGGAATAGGTAAGCACATCAGCCTCTTTGACAGAGTCAGGACTAAGGTAGAGGCCGAGGTGCTGGATCTGAACCATGGACTGATGTTCGTTCCCATGGCGAAGTTGGACGGCTCAGATGACATGAACGTGCTGGAGCATTCCGACGTGATCGTAGTAACCGCCGGCGCGAAGCAGAAACCCGGGCAGACGCGCGTCGATCTGGCGGAGACGAACACAGCAATCTGCCGCGAGCTGATTCCTGATCTGCTGCGCGTTGCGCCAGATGCAATACTGCTGATGGTGACCAATCCGGTGGACGTACTCACCTACGTGGCGCTGAAGCTGAGCGGGCTCGAAAGCCGCCGGGTGCTCGGCAGCGGGACGGTGCTGGATAGTTCCCGCTTCCGCTTTCTGATCGCGCAACGCTGCTCGGTGGCCGTACAGAACGTGCATGCCTACATTGCCGGCGAACATGGCGAAAGCGAGATTCCGCTCTGGTCCAGCGCCAGCATCGGCAGCGTGCCCGTGCAAGGCTGGCGCATGCCGGGCCGCCAGGCGATGAGCGTGCAGGAAGAGAAGGAGATATTCGAAAGCGTGCGCACCTCAGCCGAGAGGATCATCCAGGGCAAGGGCGTCACCAACTACGC
>Ga0182027_10009417_pt1 | contig 14038 bp, 10 predicted proteins | sample 712E1DmetaG_FD_121300 | JGI IMG/M metagenome (GOLD analysis project Ga0182027, IMG submission 121300) | Permafrost microbial communities from Stordalen Mire, Sweden - 712E1D metaG (Illumina Assembly) | ecosystem: Environmental > Terrestrial > Soil > Wetlands > Permafrost | place: Sweden...
CTGGACGCCAAGCGTTACGCGCCTATGAACGCCCGCGACAAGATGCCGTTCGAAGTGACCCCGGTCTTCTACAAGCTGCAACGTTACGAGACCGCGCACGTTGCGCCACCTCCGGCGCCTGCGGCCAGTGCTCCGGCCCCAGAGATTCAGCCGGCGACAGTGCAGGATAACGCTCAGCCCACGGGCCAACCAGCCCAGGGCAATACGTCCACGCCGCCTCAAGGTCCACAGACCACTGCGACGGCGCAGGGCCCACAGTAAATCGCCTGCCGGGGGACACGAAATCGGCATAAGCTGGAACCGTGTCCCTCGACTGGAATTCTGGAGCGCTTGCCGAAGGCCTCGCCTGCTACAGGCGAGGCTATTTCTTTGCCGCTCATGAGCATTGGGAGAGCGTCTGGCTCACACTCGATGAGCCACGGAAGAGTTTTCTTCAGGCGCTGATTCAGGTAACGGCGGCATTCCACCATCTCGATGCCGGCAACTCCGCCGGAGCGGTCTCACTGCTCCGAAGGGCGCTGCGGCAGCTCGAACACAGCCCGGCGCAATTTGGCGGGATTACCGTCCCGCCTTTATGCGCCGATATCTCCGCATGGCTCTGTGCCATCGAATGCGGAGCGCAATCGCCGCCAGCGGCTCATCCTGAGATCCGCCCCACAGATCCGCCCGCCGTCACGAATGCCTGACCACCTCTACTTGGGTTCGACACGCGCCTTGATCAGCTCGTCGAGATAGTCCGGCTTCTCGTTGACACGCACCAGGTGCGGATACTTCGCCCCGCCATGGTAGTTGATCGTGAACGTGTGGATGTATTCGTCGACAACCACCAGCAGCGTGATCGGTTCGGAACCATCTTTGCTGGCTTTGATTGCGTCGTCGAGCAATTCCTGCGTATACACGCGGCCATTCACGCCAATGACTTTCATCCCCGAAGAGATACCTGCCTCGAATGCGGGACCGCCAACGATCGCATCGCCCACTGTGCCGTCTGGGCCAAGCTGAAGGCCGATTGAATAAACATCGCCAGGGTTCCCGCGGCGTCCCCCGCCTTTTGAGGGTTGGTTGTTAAACTCCACCTTCCAGCCGCCATTCTCGATGCCGCCCACGGGCGCTTCAGGCGCAGTCGAATTCAACCGTGTATTGAAGAATGCGGCCCAGTCAAAGGGCGCCACAGCGTTCAGCGCACTCACCAGTTCGTCAAAGGTATAGGTCTTCACTTCGGCTCCATTATTGGGGCCGCCATGGAAGGCCAGGCAGAAATCGTCAATCGATTTTTTCCCGTTCGACTCGCGATGAATGATGGTTGCGACTTCAAGCCACAACAGATCGCCTTCGTCGTAATAGTCGGTGCCGCGCCGCCAGGTAGCCCAGCCTCCCCTACCGCCAACTCCGGGCTCGCCGATGGCGGTATCGAGCAGTGGACGCCACGTACGCCCAGGGCGGCCCGGTCCAAGGGCGGCTGCAATGCTGGCCATCTGGTCGTGATAATGTTCGGCTGTCCACAAGCCGCTGCGTGCGGCCAACATGGGGCCGAGGTAATCCGTGAGCCCTTCGTAGCCCCACAGCAGATCCGTCGCCATGGGTTCTTCGTAGTAGGGAACAGCCAGCCCGGCCGGACGCCGGAATTTGCCATTCCACGAGTGAACGAATTCATGCGCCAGCAGGCCGCCCAGCGAGTCACCCGATGTGGGCATCAGCAATGCGCGTTCGGGCAGGCGGCTGTCGTTCGACTCGTGATGCTCAAGTCCGAAGTGCGCCACATGATCGCTGAGCGCAAGAATGAAGTGATAGTCGCGATAATGGCGCGTGCCGAAAAGCTTGCCAGATTCGGCAACCAGGTTGACCATCTCCTTCTGGTTTTCCGGGCTCATATTCAGCGCGGCTTCGCTGTCGGCGGCCATGTCGATCTCATGATGAATCGGCTCGCCCGCCGGAGTGATGTCGATGACGCGGTAATACTCACCGGCAATAATGGGCGAATCCACAAGCATGTCCAGAGAGATTGGCTTGAAGGCGACTTGATTCGCGGCCTGGTTCTCAATGGGCAGAGAGGTGCCAAACTTCCAGCCATCCGGCAAAATCAGCTTCGCTTCATAGGTCTGTTGTTGCGCGGGAGTTCCAGCCGGATAGAGAACGACATCGTTCCATTCCAGAACCATCAGCTTGTCCGTCGCCGAGTTGCCCTGCGGCTCAATGAAATCGAAGCTCGCATCCAGATGGCTGACACCGTCGGGAATATTCAGGTGAAAGGTGAAAACATCTTCGAGATCGCGCTGCCATGGAATCGTCTTGCCGTTGCCCGCGAACTTGAGGCCAGTGAGGCTCGCGATCGGTCCATTGGGGCCGTGCTCGCCGGGAATCCATTTCGGATAGTAGAGCGTCAGCGCTCCGGGCATGACCGGAATCACTTCGTGGACGCGCAGAATCTTCTGCTGCGTCTTGGTTGCATCCACCGTAAGCGGAATCGATTCGGCGGCCATTACCGCCGGCACGGCCAAAACAAGAACCGCAATGAGGCACAGGAATGAGCAAAAGCGAGAGCGTTGCATGTGAAAACTCCGTTTCGAAATCAAGAAGATGTCAATAGAGCATCATACAGTCGAGCCGGGTGCATGGGTCTCGATTCTGAGCCGCTGGGAGAATCGCGCCAAGACTCAAGACCGCGCGCCCTACCGCCGCGCCAGGATCACCATCAGGCCGAAGATGAGAATTGGTATCAGCACCAGTCCCGCGTAGAGCAGCATCTTTCGCCCGCCAGGAAAAATGCGATGGCGCAGCGAAACCCGGTGCGCGCCGTCTTCAACGCCCACCTGCTCCTGATGATCCAGGTCCCAGGCCATTTCAGTCGCCGTCGCGTAACGGTGGCGCGGGTCACGCTCCAGCGCCCGGAAAAGAATCTCCTGCAACTGGGGTGAAATCTCAGGGTTCAACTTGCGCGCCGGTTTGGGATCGGCCAGCACGCGCTCATTCATTACCGCCAGCGGATTGGAGCCGGTGAAAGGCGGCTGCCCGGTGAGCATCTCGTAGAGCATCGCCCCCACAGCGTAAATGTCGCTGCGCTGATCGCCGCGCTGGCCCTTTACCTGCTCCGGCGAGATGTAGTCAGGCGTGCCCAGCAGGGGCGACGGGCCGGCAAAGGTCAGGCGTCGCGCATCTTCCTTCATTGCAATTCCAAAATCGATCAGCTTGATTCGATTCCACTCATCCACCATTACGTTTTCAGGCTTCAGATCGCGGTGTACCACGCCGTGCTTGTGCATGTAATCGAGCGCGTCGCAGATGCCCCGCGTAATAATCTCCGCACGGTCGATGGGCAACTTGCGCTTGTCATTCAGAAGTGCCCTCAGGAGTCTTCCATCGACCCATTCGATGACAATATAGAGGCGGCTGCGCTCTTCCCCGTCGAGGGTCTTCACGATGCCGGGGTGGTCCAGTTCCTGGCCGATCGCCTGTTCCCGCTTGAATCGCTCCAGCAGAACCGGGTCGCTCTCCATCTCCGCGTGAGGAATCTTGAGGGCCACCTGCCTGCCGTCGCGCAGGTCCCGAGCCCGGAAGAGCGTCGACATGCCGCTGTGGGCGACGATTGCCTCGAGGCGGTAGTGGTCCAGCGTTTCTCCGGCTTCCAATGTGGCCATCTGTGCATACAGCATATCAATTTGAGTCTTCCATGCGAGTCATAAGAAACTCGCAAAGGATTCGCATGAATATCGACGTTATCCGCCGAAAGTCAATGGGATACGAGAGAAGGGGCAGGTTGGATTGCGCAGCCTTCCGCCATGGTTCAAGAAACCGGCCATGCGCCGCCCTGAAATCTCTTGGATGGAATCTACCTGATCGCCAGATATAGTGGTGGTTAGATTCCATCATGCTCCGTTCTCGTCGATTGCCTACCTTCTGCCTGTTTCTTGCCTCGGTCCTGGTGCCGGCCACGGCCGCCGCCGCCGCGCCCAAGGGCTACCTGGAGCCGCCGCAAGAGACGGGCTTCCTCAATCGCAGCATCGAGTTACGCGGCGTCACCTACCGTTTCCAGGTCTACCTGCCCGATGACTGGCGGCGCGACGACCGCAGGCTTTGGCCCATCATCCTGTTTCTCCACGGCCGCGGCGAGCGCGGGTCCGAGGGCATGTGGCAGACTCAGATCGGCCTGCCAGCGGAGGTACGCGACCACCCCGAGCGCTGGCCGTTTGTCATCGTCATGCCGCAGTGCCCGCAAGGCCATTACTGGACCGAGCCCGGCTCACAGGAGCTTGCCATGGCCGCGCTGGACCAGGAGACAGACGAGTTCAATGGCGACCCGGACCGCACCTATCTCACCGGCCTCTCGCTGGGCGGCTATGGCGCCTGGGAGCTGGCGCGCTTTCATCCGCACCGCTGGGCCGCGGTCGCCATTGCCGCCGGCGGCGTCTTCTGGAGCTATGCTCCTGAACGCTGGAAGCTCTCCTCGATCCTGCCTGGCGAATATGCCCGAGCGCTCGGCCACACATCCGTGTGGCTCTTCCACGGCACCGACGATCCAGTGGTTGCGCCGCGCCAAAGCGAACTGATGTACGAGGCCTTGAAGGCCGCCGGCGGCCGCGTCCGGCTGTGGCTTTACCAGGGCCTCAAGCACGACTGCTGGACCCGTGCCTTCAACGAGCCGGAGCTGCCCCGCTGGCTGCTCGAGCATCACCTCGAGTCACCGCCTCCGGCGAGAGCCGGGCACGTCTCCGCAAAAACACCCGAACCTCCCGCATTCGCCGAGCGGCTCCTCATTCCGCTCCATCCGCCGGCAGTCCGGCTCACGGCGGCGCAGGTCGACAACTTTGTTGGCGAATACCTCGAAGCAAATGGCGTCGCGGCCCTGACCCTGCTCTGGCAGGGCGACAGATTCTATGGCAGGGACCGCTACGGCCAGTTCTCTGAACTGACCGCCGCCTCGCCAACCGAGCTCTTCTATCCCAACGGCTCCAGCATTACCCGCCTTATCGCCCTGCGCGACGCCGATGGCCACATCACCGCCATCGTCCTCCGCGACGACCGCCACGAAGAGCGTTGGGAGAAGCGAAGAGAAGCCGCCGCCCGCTAGCAATGCAGTTGTAGTACTGCAGTTGTGGGCCGCGGATTCCGGAGGGAGCAGGGGGTTTCAACCCCCTGAAAAAGGCTCAATTAGCACGGCCTTTAGGCCCGGATCGGGGCGGAAAAGAGCAATTACAATCTAAGTCCTAGAGCGGTTTCGATTCAAGTGCTGCCGTCTGAAGATCGTGCGAGGTGGCATTTTCTTGAGGAAAATGCCACTTGGCGTCTACGTTTCTATAAATAGCAGAATCGAAACCGCTGTAGCCTCCGACTTTCAATTGGAACCCGGCACCCCAGAGGTTCGTAGTAATCTCTGTACGTGTTCGCGAAGGAGACTCTATGTTTTGCAGCGGATGTGGTCAGGCTTTGGAGCCAGGGCAGGCATTCTGCCCCAAGTGCGGCCGTCCGTTGGCGCCGGCGGTTCCCCCCATTCCCGGCCTCCAGTTCCTTTTGGAAAGTTACGCGGGCAAGATCAGGGTTCTCAGCATCTTCTGGTTTGTCTATGCGCCCTTGTCTCTGGTATATGGCTTCGTCAAGCTTACCTTCGCAAAGGCATTCATGTCTGGAGGCTTCGGTCCCTGGATGCGCGGTCCAATTCCTCCAATGTGGTTCGGCCCCGCTTTCATCCACTTAGCCTGGGTCATGCTCTTGATATGGGCTGCCTTGGCGGTAGTCGCCGGGTGGGGCCTGATGGAGCACACACAGTGGGGTCGCCTCGTCGCGATTTTCGTCGCGATCTTTGCTCTCATTCACTTTCCCTTCGGCCCCCCCCTAGGAATCTGGACCCTGGTGATGCTGCTCGGTTATCGCAACTCGACCCTCTACGACCAACTCTGAGGCAACGCCGACCGGCAGCACAGACCTGATTCGGGGCGGAAGAGTGCGACCGCAATCCTCCGGATCCGAACTGCGGTTAAGGCTGAGGAGACAAACGAGAATAACTCAGTAGTGCCATTAATGGACTCGCCTCAGTGTGCTATTCGTAGTAATCTCGGTGCGTACTCGCGAAGGAGGCAATATGTATTGCAGCGGGTGTGGCCAAGCGATGGAATCTGGACAAAACTTCTGCCCGCGGTGTGGTCGGTCTGCGGCTCCCACAGCCCCTCCCGTACTGAACCCGCAGTCACAGCTCGATATTTACGGGAAGAAGATCAGAGCATTGAGCATCCTTTGGTTCGCTTGCGGGGCACTCATCTTGGCGGAGACAATCGTCGATTTGATAGCCTCGTATCCAACTTCAGCTAGCCCTCTCCATCCAAGGGAGTTCAGGCTTTTCGTGATGTTTCTTGACGTGCTGCAGGTCTCACTGGCGGTTCCACCGCTAGTTGCCGGGTGGTGTCTGATCGGACGCTCGGGAACGGGGAGAATCGCAGCTATTTTTATCGCATTTTTAGGGCTTGCTAAGCTCGCCGCTCAGCTGATCCCCAGGGTGCTTTGGGATCCGTCTCGGTCCCCGGAGCCTACGCCACTGCCAATCCTGTCAACGCTCCTCACTGCCGCTGCAGCCATATGCACTCTCGTAATCCTCATGGGGCTCCGCAACGACCTCCTTTATCAACAGTTGAACGGAAGTTTCACATCCCCGCCCCATACGGGTCACGGTGTTGGTTAGCGAGCTGCCCGCCATTTCCTCTACAATTTGAGTATGAGTTTCCCTCAAGTGCGTATGCGCCGCCTCCGGCGTAGCGACTCCATGCGCGCCCTGGTGCGCGAGACGGTTCTCGAGCCCGGCGACCTGATCTACCCGCTTTTTATCTGCCCCGGCGAAGGCGTGCGCAAAGAAGTCAGCTCCATGCCCGGCGTCTTCAACATCTCAGTCGACGAAGCGGTTCGCGAAGCCGAAGAAGCCGCCAGCCTCGGCCTCGGCGGCCTGCTGCTCTTCGGCCTTCCCGCCACCAAGGACGAGCGGGGCACCGGCGCATGGGAAGAAGGCGGCATTGTGCAGCAGGGCCTGCGCGCCCTCCGCCAATCCCCTGCCTCAAAAAAGCTGGTCCTCATCTCCGACGTATGCCTGTGCGAATACACGAGCCACGGCCACTGCGGCATCGTTATCAAGGGCCGCGACGGCTTCGAGGTCGATAACGATCCCACCCTCGAGTTGCTCGCGCGCACCGCCGTCAGCCAGGCCAAGGCCGGAGCAGACGTGGTCGCGCCCAGCGACATGATGGACGGCCGCGTCGGGGCCATCCGCCGCGCACTCGATACCGAAGGCTGCTCGCAGACGCCCATCCTCAGCTACGCTTCGAAGTTTGCATCAGCTTTCTATGGCCCCTTCCGCGAGGCCGCCGACTCAGCCCCTCAGTTCGGCGACCGCAAGACCTACCAGATGGATGGCGCCAACCTCCGCGAAGCCATGCGCGAGATCGACCTCGACCTCGAAGAAGGCGCCGACATGATCCTGATGAAGCCCGCCATGCCTTACCTCGACGTCATCCGCGCCGCCCGTGAACGTGTCGGTGTCCCCATCGGCGCCTATCAGGTCTCAGGCGAGTACTCGATGCTTCAGGCCGCCTTCGCGAAAGGCTGGCTTGATCGCGATCGCGCCATCCTCGAATCCCTCATGGGCATCCGCCGCGCCGGCGCCGACTTCGCCGTAAGCTACTTCGCCAAGGACGCCGCCAAACTCCTCGCGTGATTCGCCGTCGCTGCCCCGCGCGCGGAAAAGTAGCGCCGGTCTCCAGACCGGCTGTAATGGCGGCGTCTTCGCCGCCATCTCGGGGGCTATTCAAATCCCGCGTTCCTGCTCCCAAGCCCTGAGCACGCAGCTTCGACCCGTCCCTAAAGCCTCTTCCGTAAATACTCGAACACCACGTACCCGATCATCGCCGAGATCATCGCGATCACAAAATTCATAACTGTAAATATGTCGTATAGTGCTTCCGCCATGCTCTTCCCAGGCCCGTTGGCATGCGTAAACTCCCCCATCAAAAGGTTCGAATAGAAGAGAAACACGATGAACGCAACCTCGATTACTGCCCGCAGGGCAGGAATGAGGTGACGCCGTCTTTTTGAAATCGGAACCATGGGTTCTCAATCGTAACAAGAATCAACCCGCCGGCAACAAGAATCGGCGTAAGAACAAATACCTTTGCGTTCACGGGCTCCTGTGGTTTTCTAACAGTATCCGCCTATGCTCAAGCGACTGGAAACCTACTTCGAGTTCAGCCATCTGGGAACCAACTGGCGCACCGAGATCCTCGCCGGCGTCACCACGTTCCTGACCATGGCTTATATTGTGCTGGTCAATCCGGCCATTCTGTCCGCTGCCGGGGTTCCGCTGGCAGCCGCCACCGCGGCCACCTGCCTGTCCGCCGCCTTCGGTTCCATCCTGATGGGGATCGTCGCACGCTACCCCATCGCGCTCGCTCCCGGCATGGGCCTCAACGCCTACTTCACTTACACCGTCTGCCTCAAGATGCATATCCCGTGGCAGACGGCCCTCGGCGCGGTTTTTCTCTCCGGCGTCATCTTTTTCGCGCTCACGGCCGGCGGTATCAGCCAGATGATCCTCCGCTCCATTCCTCGCGAACTCTACGCGGCAGTCGCCAGCGGCATCGGGCTCTTCATCGCCTTCGTCGGGTTCCGCAATGCCGGCCTCGTCATTGGCGACCCCGAAACCCTGGTCGGACTGGGAAACCTCCGCAATCCCACCCCCGCCCTCGCTCTGCTCGGCCTCATCCTGATGGTCGCCCTCGAAATCAGAAAAGTCCGCGGCTCGATCCTCATCGGAGTCCTCACGACCACGGCAATCGCCTGGGGCTGCGCCTTCGCCATCCTGCACACCGCTGCCGGATCGGGCGCCACTCCGGCAGCGGTGTGGGCGCAAAACCTCTTCCGCTGGACGCCGGCTTCAGGCGGCTTCCACGCGCTCGCCGGCACCGCCTTCCAACTCGACATCCGCGGCGCACTCAACAAGGGCCTGCTCGAAATCGTCTTCGTCTTCTTCTTCGTAGACCTTTTCGACAATCTCGGCACACTCGTCGCGGTCACCAAGCGCGCCGGCCTCATTGAACCCGACCACTCCATCCCCCGCCTCAATCGAATCCTGATGGCCGACGCCACCGCGACCGTCTTCGGCTCCCTCGCTGGAACCTCGACCGTGACCAGCTATGTTGAATCCACCGCCGGCGTCATGGCAGGCGGCCGCAGCGGCATCACGGCCATCGTCACAGGATTGCTTTTCCTCGGCGCCATCGGCGCTGCGCCCTTCGTCGGTATCGTGCCCCCCGCAGCCACCGCACCAGCGCTCATCCTGGTGGGTTCCCTCATGCTGGCCACCATTACCGAGATCCGCTGGGCCGATCCGCTGATTGCCGTGCCCGCCTTTCTCACGCTGGTGCTGATTCCGCTCACCTACTCCATCGCCAACGGCCTCGGCTTCGGCATCATCGCCTGGGCCCTCCTGCATTTGGCCAGCGGCAAATTCACCAGAAAAGACTGGCTCCTCTATCTGCTCGCCGCCCTGTTTCTGATCCGTTTCATCTACCTCGGCGCCGGCTAGCGCTCTGACCGTCAGTTGCAGTATCAACCGCGAGCGCTCCAGGTCCCGATTTTGAAACCTGGGATTCGATGAGCCCCAATACGCCGCCCATCATGGGTGCGGAAGCCTGAAATGGCCAGCTAACATTCTGTTTATGCGGTTCCAAGGAGCATCTTGCAAAACTCCGCTGAAACTGCAAAATGTGTCCGGGCACGACTTTATAGAGTTCTACGGACTCCCACCCATCGGACAAAAACAAAGACGTCCGATGGATGGGGCACAGTTTCATTCCCCGCGGGCCGGTAACGCCGGTGGTTGACTGACACAATCTATGGTCTGAAGGTAATTTTGCAAGAGGCTCCAAGGGCCTATATTTCTATCCTGGGAGAGAATTGAGTACGAATATGAAAATTACCAGGCGTGCATTAGCCAAGGGACTTGCGGCAAGCGGAACTGCCGCGGCACTTTCGAACTTGCTTGTTGCTGAATCGAAGGCGGCGCATGTGTCTGCCGAGACCTCTGCCTGGAAACAGATTCATCCCGGTGTGTGGCGGGCGACGCTCGGCAATCCGGAGTGGTTTACCCCGGTGAAAAGCAGGCTGGCGCCCCCGCAAACAACGGCTTTTGAAAAGCTGCCACGTGTGGATACCGTTCCACTGCCGCCGATCAAGGGCAGACGATTGACGCGGGGATTTCTGGTTGAGGTTCCGCTACGGCGGGACGAGGAGATCTATGGGCTTGGCCTGCAGATGATGTCGTTTGCGCAACGCGGGAAGAAGAAAGTTGTGCGCGTCAATGCCGATCCGAAGATGGATACCGGCGATGCTCATGCGCCGGTTCCGTTCTATGTGACGACGGAGGGGATTGGCATCCTGATCGACACGGCGCGCTACGCGACGTTCTATTTTGGCAATGCGCGGCCGAAGCCGGCTCATGCGGAGGGACCAGCCAGTCAAACCAATCCCGATTCGAATTACACGCACAACCTTCAGGAGGATGATCGGGGGCGGGTGACAGTGGATGTGCCGCATGCGGAGGGCGTGGATGTCTATCTGTTTGCAGGGCCGGCGATGCTCGATGCGGTGAAACGCTACAACGTGTTTTCCGGTGGGGGAACTGTGCCGCCGGAGTGGGGGCTGGGTTTCTGGTACCGGGCCGATGGGCGCTCAACGCAGCAGAGCGCGCTGAAGCTTGCGCAGGAATTCCGCGATCACAAGATTCCCTGCGATGTGCTTGGTCTGGAGCCTGGATGGCAGACTCATGCCTACTCCTGCACGTTTGAGTGGAATAGGGACCGCTTCGCGGATCCAGCGGCCTTTGTGCGCTCAGCCGCGGATTTGAATTACAAGGTGAATCTCTGGGAACACGCATATACTCATCCGTCATCGCCGCTGTTTCCGGCTATGCAGCCGTGCTCGGGAGACTTCGGCGTGTGGGGCGGGCTGGCGCCGGACTTTGCCGGAGAACAGGCGCGTGAGGCGTTTGGCGCATACCATGGCAAGACGTTTGTCGACATGGGCATCAGCGGATTCAAGCTTGACGAGTGCGACAACTCGGACTACACGGGCGGGTGGTCGTTTCCTGAGTGCAGTTCATTTCCATCGGGCGTGGATGGCGAACAGATGCACAGTGTGTTTGGCCTGCGCTACCAGATGGCAATTTGGAATGAGTTCCGCAAGCGGGGCAAGGCGACGTATAACCTGGTGCGATCCAGCGGGGCACTTGCAGCTCCTTATCCGTTTGTGCTGTACAGCGATCTCTATGCGCACAGGGATTTTATTCGCACGCTGGTGAATTCTGGATTCAGCGGGCTGCTGTGGTGTCCGGAGGTGCGCGATGCGGAGAGCGAAGAGGATCTGATTCGGCGATTGCAGAGTGTGGTGTTTTCGCCGCTGGCAATGGTGAACGGGTGGTACATCAAGAATCCGCCGTGGAAGCAGTTGAACCGGAAGAAGAACAATGCCGACGAATTGGCCGGCGGCTGGGAGAAGCTGGAGGGGCGTTGCCGCGAGGTCATTGGGTGGAGGATGCAACTGGCGCCCTACCTGACGGCCGCATTCCAGCGCTACGCGGAAGATGGGACGCCGCCGTTCAGGGCGCTGGTGCTGGATGCGGCGAAGGATGTGCGCTTGCGTGAGGTCGATGACCAGTACATGATTGGCGACCGAATGATGGTTGCGCCTCTGTTTGCCGGAGAGGCGGGGCGCAAGGTTGTGTTGCCGGAGGGCGTCTGGCACGACTTCTGGACGGGCGAGGCGCTGAAGGGCGGGACTGAGATTCAGGTGCATGCGTCGACGGAGAAGATTCCGGTTTATGTAAAGAGCGGCAGCATTGTGCCCTGGGCAGACGTGGGGCTGTATGCGGGTGCTCCGGAGACGCGACGGCTGACGGCGCGGGTGTATGGGGACGGGTCGCTGGGGTTCGCGATGCGGGCTGACGAGAAGACGCTGCGGCTCACGTGGAGTAATGGAAAAGGGCGCGTGGAAGGCGGGGGCGGGTACGACGTGTACGCGTGGAAGCGGATGGGGTGAGGAGCGGGGGTCCGTTTCTGACGGAACCCACTCATCGCGAAAAGCCGCGATGAATGGGGCACCCAGTGCAAAGGATGGGGAAACCCATTTCCGACGGCACACTGCGTCTTTGGCGTTTGGATTCAGACGCGAAGGATGCGGACGCCTAGTTTCTCAAAGGGCGCGACTGCCGCGTCTGTGGCTGCGGCGCTTGTGATCAGCAAGTGAATTTCGCCGGCGGGGCAGATGAAGGCGGGACTGACCTGGCCGAGTTTGCTTGGGTCGGCAACCACGATGACTTGTTTTGCCTGCTTTAGCATCTTGCGGAAGACCAGCGCTTCTTCTGTTTCAAGCGTGGATGCGCCGCGGTAGGCGTCGAGGCCGGTGACGCTGAGGAAGACCTTGTCGAGGTAGACGTCGTCGAGAAAGCTGAGAGCGGCGCTGCCGGTGAGCGAGAACGACCATGCCCAGGGAACGACGCCGCCGGTGACAAATGTGCGGATACCAGGCTGGTTGCATAGCTCCATGCCGATATTGATGGCGTTGGTGACGACCTTGATATTTTCGCGGTGACGGAGGCTGCGGCCAACGTGCGTTGTGGTGGTGCCGGCAGTGAGCCCCACGGTTTCACCGGCCAGGACAAGCTCTGCTGCCGCGAGGCCGATGCGGCGCTTTTCCGCGGCATGGCGCTGTTCACGCGCGAGGAAAGAGCTGTCGTAACGGAATGGTTCGTAGAGCAGCGGCTCGACCAGTGTGGCCCCGCCGTGCGTGCGCTTGATGAGGCCGCGATTTTCAAGCCGGGCCAGATCGCGACGAATGCTTGGGGCCGACGAGCCGGCTTCCGCCAGAATTTCCTCGATGGTGGCGCTGCCGGTCCGCAAAAGCAGTTTGATGATGAGCTCTGAGCGGCGGCTTAATGAGTCGGCCATCTCGTACCGATTCTTCCTTACCAACTCTTGACGCACCAATGAGCAAGAGCTGGACTAAAGGGTCTTCCGGGGCTATTTCCCTGGAATCGTTCAAGGAATTGATTGATAGAACGCGCTATGATCATAATCGAAGGCCAAGTGGGCCCGCAAGGGCTTGCACTCGGATAGGCGATATGCAGAATTTTGCGCACGAAATGTTACGGGAGATCTACGAACAGCCTGTGGCGCTTAGCCGCACGCTGGCACTCTACCTGGAGGGCAAGGGGCTGAAGCCCGAGGTTGCACGGATGTTGGCAGGCTGGCCCAATCCGGCGGGGGAGATCCTGATCGCTGCCAGCGGTTCCAGCCGTCACAGCGGGCTTTATGCCGAGATTCTGCTCGAGGACATGTGTGGACTGGCCGTGGATGTGGAGTACGCGAGTGAATACAGTTGCCGTGGAGGGGTGGACCTTCGCCATCCGAGCGTGTTAGTGCTTTCGCAATCGGGAGAGACGTCGGACACGCTGGCGGCTCTGGAAGAAGCGCGGCTGCGCGGACAGAAGACGCTGGCGATTACCAATCATCCAGCATCGACAATGGCGTATCAGGCCGATGTATCGATGCCGCTGGCTGCCGGCGTGGAGAAGGCGATTCCGGCGACCAAGAGCTTCACGTGCCAGTTGGCAGTGCTCTACCTGCTGGCGCTCTACGAGGGCGCGCGGCTGGGTCGTATGGACGCGGCAGCGGTGAGCAAACATATAGAGGAACTGCTGGCCGTGCCGGGCAAAATTGAGGCCGCGCTTGACGGCTGGCGAGAGCAGATGGCCGCTCTGGCGAGCAAGTACACGTCCGCTGCTACGTTTCTTTACCTGGGCCGTGGGATTCACTATGCCATCGCACGCGAAGGCGCGTTGAAGCTGAAGGAAGCCTCTTATGTTCATGCTGAGGGTTATCCGGTGGGCGAGCTCAAGCACGGGCCGAATGCACTGGTGAGCGACCGGGTGCCGCTGGTGGTGCTGGCCACGGTGGATCGCGCGCTTGAGGCTTCAGTGATGCGTTACGAGAAGACGCTGCAACTGCTCGTC
>Ga0182027_10009418_pt1 | contig 14038 bp, 14 predicted proteins | sample 712E1DmetaG_FD_121300 | JGI IMG/M metagenome (GOLD analysis project Ga0182027, IMG submission 121300) | Permafrost microbial communities from Stordalen Mire, Sweden - 712E1D metaG (Illumina Assembly) | ecosystem: Environmental > Terrestrial > Soil > Wetlands > Permafrost | place: Sweden...
AAAGTTAGCCGAAGGAAGTTGTTAATACAATCCCGGGTCTCTATACTCCCCGTAAACTTCACGGTAGATATCGCATATCTCCTGTAAAGTTGCCAAAGCTTTTACCGCCTCAATACAATGCGGCATTACGTTTTCTCCTTTTTTGCAGGAATTTTTTATATTGTCGAGAGACTTTTTTACGGCATTATTGTTGCGTTTACGGCGCACATCATTGAGCCTTTTTGTCTGTTCTTCGCTGATTCTTTCTTCGATTTCCAAAAGCGGGATGGAGTATTCATTGTTGCTTACATATTTGTTCATTCCCACCATGATTTTTTCGCCTCTTTCCAGCTGTTTCTGAAATTTATATGCTGATTCGGCAATTTCCATTTGCGGGAAACCTTTTTCTATGGCGGCAATCATTCCACCCATATCATCAATTTTACGGATGTAATCCCATGCGCCCTCTTCTATTTGATTAGTTATGGTTTCAATAAAGTAAGAGCCCGCCAAAGGATCGATTGTGTTGGCCACTCCGGTTTCTTCTGCTAGAATCTGCTGTGTGCGCAGGGCAATTTCCGCAGCATGTTCGGAAGGCAGACAAAACACTTCATCCAGCGAGTTGGTATGCAGAGATTGAGTGCCGCCCAGGACAGCGGCCAAGGCTTCTACCGTTGTGCGGATAACGTTGTTATAAGGTTGTTGGGCTGCCAGCGAACATCCCGCTGTTTGCGTGTGAAAGCGCAACCACATGGAACGTGGATTTTTAGCATGAAAACGATCGCGCATGATTTTTGCCCATAGGCGGCGCGCTGCCCGCAGTTTGCAGATTTCCTCGAAAAAATCAATGTGCGAATTGAAGAAGAAAGACAGCCTAGGAGCAAAATCATCAACGTTCATTTTTTTGCGGCGAATTACGTCTTCCACATATTCGATGCCGTCGCGGATAGTGAAAGCCAGCTCCTGAACGGCTGTGGAACCTGCTTCACGAATATGATAACCGCTAATGCTGATAGTATTCCAGCTCGGAACAAATTTTGTGCCGAATTCGACGGTATCACTGATTAGCTTTACTGAAGGTTCAGGCGGACACATGAAAGTTTTTTGCGCGATGAATTCCTTGAGCATATCATTTTGAATGGTACCGCCTATTTTGGTTAGAGGGACGCCTTTAATATCCGCTGCCGCGCAATACATAGCAAATAAAACTGTCGCCGGAGGGTTGATAGTCATGGAGGTGGTAACTTCATCCAAGGGAATGTCCTCCATAAGAGTCATGAAATCTTCCAGAGTGTCTATGGCAACGCCGCATTTGCCAACTTCGCCCAGCGCTTTGGGCGAGTCGCTGTCGTATCCCATGAGAGTCGGAAAATCAAAAGCGGTGCTAAGACCGGTTTGACCTTCGCGCAGGAGCATTTTCCAGCGCTTATTGGTGTCTTGCGCACTACCCATACCGGAAAACATGCGGAATGTCCAATAACGCCCCCGATAACCGGTGATTTGATTGCCGCGCAAATAAGGGAATTCACCGGGAACGCCGATGGCTTCAGAATAATTAATATCTTTAATATCTTCCGGAGTATAGAGTCTTTTGATTTCCATATCCGATACGCTGGAGAAGCGTTCTTTTTGATCCGGATTATTTTTTAACGACTTTTGAACTTTATCTTCCCATTTCCGGCTGAGTTTCAAAGACGCTTCTTGCGTTTCCTTCGAGAAATACACAATTAAGCCTCCCGTATTATTAGGGATAATTAAGAATACCCACGATAAAAAGCTAAAAGGCACTAACTCAAATCTTTTGATTTTGTCAAGATATATTAAAGAAAAGAAATATAAGCAATTTTGGATTTGCTTTGAAGTTTTTCCCTATTAAATTTATTTAGCCTGAGAGTAACCGGAAATTCGAGTTTGATAGGTGGAGAGGACGAGGCGTATAGTATGTTGAAGAAGCCGACAACGACGCCAACAAAGATAGCGCTTTTATTTAGAAGTAGTATAAATATAAAAAACACTCCCGTTATAAATATTCGGGAGTGTTTTTTGCTGTATGCTTATTGCGGTTTTACGTTTTCCGCTTCCAGGCCTTTTTTGCCCTTCTGTATATCGAAAGATACACGTTGCCCCTCAGTCAGTGATTTAAAACCTTCTGATTGAATGGCGCTGAAATGAACGAAGACATCTCCACCCTCATCATTTTCGATAAAACCAAATCCCTTGCTTGCGTTGAACCATTTTACTTTCCCTTCTGGCATAGTTACTCAAACTCCTTTTATAGATTTTTCCAAGTCGAATTAACACCATGACAGAATTTGAAAACCTGAAATACTTTAAAGAATATTAGATTTATCTTTACAGGATTGAAAATCCACCAAACTTTAAAGAATATAACGGATTAACTTTGTACTTCAAAATGTCTAAATTCAACTTTTCCTTTCGCAAATCACATTTTATGAAAGTGCCTAAACTTAGACGCAAGGTCGAATAAAGTCAAGATGAATTTCAAGTTATTTATCGAAATTACTATTCTTATACATGGATGTGCATAATGTCAATCAGCGTCCGCTTTTGAAAATGCTTATCAAAGATCTGGAAAAATTGAATTAAGAAAGAAAAATAATTGAAGATTAAATATTATTGTAATGTCTGATTTTTTCTTGACACAATACGGATATTAATTTATGCATTTACAATAAGTAATTATGGGTAAAATAAAAACTTCCTGAAAATTTTTTATCGGTCTGTATCAGGAATCAATATCATGTTGAATAAAGGCGACTAAATTGAGCTTGGAAGAAAAAAGAAGAAAAAAGAAAGAAAAAGGAAAAGAAAGTCGAAGAAATACAATTTTGAAAGCAGCGCGGAGACTTTTCTTGGATCGGGGATTCAAGGCTGTAACGGTTGATAGTATTGCTGCCAAATCTGAAGTTAGCAAAGGATCAATTTACCTTTGCTTTGACAGTAAAGAAGAGATATATACTCAAATCTTAATTGCTGATAATATCGCACTTAATGAAAGAATAAAGAATTTCTCATCCATAGAAGCTTCGGCTTCGCAACTTTTGCAGGAATTCTCCCGGATTTATGTTGATTATTTTCTAAATGATAAAGAACTTTTTAGAATACTTATGACTTTTATGATGCAAACAGGCCAGATGCATCTAACGGATAAGCAAAGTAATGAACTGATTAGATCAACAAATGAAAATATTAAGCCTATTTCTGAAATTATCCAGAAGGGCATAGATTCCGGTGAATTTTTTCCAATAAAAAACATCCGGCAGATACAAAATGCAATTTGGGGTATGTTAAACGGCGTTATTTCGCTTTATCTTTTTACGGGAAATCCGATAAAACGTATGGAGAGAATCCATTCCACAGTTCAAAATAGTTTGGATGTTGTTATAAAGGGTTTAAAGGAATAATTTGTTCTCTAAAGGGACTTTTTACGCATTATTAAAATGCACGGAAATATTTCTTTAAGGTTGTGATTGCTGCAATTTGGATTCACTTTCCGCCATTTAAAACAAATTTTTAAAGTCCTTGTCCGCCTTGTGTAAGATATTTTTCACGTCTTTTTCGAGTATTTCAAATCTTTCAATGATTGCCCTAGCGCCTTCTTCGGATCATTCATGAAAAAATAAAAAGTTTAGAAAAAACTCCCCGATAGATTGTTTAAATATCGGGGAGTTTTCCCCCTGTTTACGATTCGTTTGCTCAGGCGGCGGTATACAAGGCCTGCGTCGTGCGGATAGAAAAACTTAAATAAATTATAAAAAAACTTTCCGCAATAAAAAACGGGAAGTTTTTTTATAATTTGATATGCTATTTATAGCACAAAGGGAAACACTTAAAGAAAGGCAGTCATGAAAAATTATCGAATTGTTTTTGTTTTCATTCTGGTTGTTTTGATGAGTCCCTTTTCTGCATTGGCTGTGGATAAGATTTCCGTCGCGGTAGCGGCAAACTTTATTTCGGCCTTTAAAGACCTGGCGGCTGATTTTGAAGCGAAAACGAAGGTTAAGGTTGAAGGCACTTTTTCCTCAACAGGCAATCTTTACGCTCAGATAACAAACGGCGCGCCGTATGATTTATTTTTATCCGCCGATGAGGAGAGACCTGCCCGTTTATATAAAGATGGCGTGGCGGAAAAACCGTTCGTTTACGCCAGTGGCCATGTTATTCTCTGGTCGGACCATAAAGATTTCTGCAAGGTTGCAGCCTGGCAGGAGGCTTTGAAGAATGACAAGGTAAAAAAGATCGCGATAGCCAATCCCCTGACTGCCCCTTACGGAGCGGCAGCCAAAGATGCCTTGCAAAAAATAAAGTTGTGGGAAGCATTACAGACCAAGTTGGTTAACGCGCAGGATATTGCGCAGTCTTTTCAATATGCATCAACGACAGCTGTTGATGCCTGTTTCTGCGCTTTGTCAGTAACGGCAACACCTCAGGGGCAAAGTGGTTGTTTCTTCAATATAACTCAAGCACCGGACATTATTCAATCCGCCTGTGTGTTGAAAAGAACAGCAAATCACATTGCTGTAAAGCAGTTTGCCGCATTTTTAGTTTCACCTGCGGCGCAGAAAATTAAAATTAAATACGGTTATCGTTAAATGGATTATCTTGCAATTTACGTAACATTAAAGCTGGCGCTGGTTACGACCGTTTTTCTGATGGTCATTGCCGCGCCTGTAGCCTATCTGCTGGCATATTACCGTTTCACGGGGAAATCTCTGCTGGAAGCGCTTATCTATCTGCCAATGGCTCTGCCCCCCACCGTAATCGGATTTTATCTCATCATTATCATGGGACCGAAGGGTTTTGCGGGAAAAGCGTGGGGGATGATTACCGGCAATTCGCTTCTTTTTACATTCCTCGGAATAACGATTGCGTCCATTGTTTACTCGATTCCTTTTGCCGTCCAGCCGATGAAAGCGTCATTTTTAAAGATAGATCGCCGTTTACTGGAATCTGCCTATGTGCTTGGTTTGTCGAAGCGGGCAGCATTTTTTCGGGTGATAATTCCCAACTCTGTAAGCGGCATCGCCGCCGCGGCCATTTTAGTTTTTCTCCATTCGATGGGGGCGTTCGGCGTTTTGCTGATGGTCGGCGGCAGTATTCCGGGCCAGACCAAGGTCGCCTCCATTGCGATTTATGAAGCCGTGGAAATGATGAATTATCAGGCGGCGGGTATGATCGCGCTAAGTATTATCCCTGTCAGTTATGTATTTTTATTATTAATAAATAAACTAAATGAGGATTCCCGCGTATGACTATCCGCGCTTCATTCAAAACGAGATTGAAATATTTTGATCTGGATATTTCGTTTTCATGTGCAAAAAAAAACATGATAGTAATGATTGGTCCTTCCGGCGGAGGCAAAACGACCATCATTCGCATGCTGGCGGGCCTGGAGAGGCCGGATGAAGGCCGATTGATTTTTGGCGATGAAGTTTGGTTTGATTCTGTCCGGCGCGTTAATATCGCGCCTCAGAAACGCCGGCTGGGATATGTTTTTCAGGATTATTCACTTTTTCCTCATCTGAATCTTTACGATAACGCGGCGTTTGCCGCCGTAAATAAAAAAGAAGTCGATGAACTCTTTGATCTCTTTAAAATCAGTCATTTGCGAAAACGTAAACCCCATATGGTTTCCGGCGGAGAAAAGCAGCGTTGCGCCATCTGTCAGGCGTTGGCCAGACATCCCCGTTTGCTGCTTTTAGATGAGCCTTTCTCTGCGCTCGACGCCATTACACGCCGCGGCCTGCGTGAAGAATTAAAAAATTTAAAAAGCGGCGCGTCTTTTCCGATCATTTATGTGACGCATGATATAACGGAAGCGCTATATCTGGCAGATGAAATTCTGCCTGTTGTTCAGGGCAAAATTGACGATCAATGGATGAAGCGGACTATCAGCAGGGAGCCATCGGAGGAAGTGGCCCTGCGCGCGGCGCGTGAACCGCGCCTGTCATTAGTATATTAAGGAGTTTTTTTATGAACATCTGTACCTATTCTTATGAAGAGTATCTCCAACTGGTTAAATCCTTTCACGGTAATCTCGCGCCGGGCCTCATTATCGGAGGATTTATAGTTGATCTGGCAATGAAAAATCTTCCGGAAGGTGAATTTTTTGATGCCGTCTGTGAAACGCCTGTTTGTCTTCCCGATGCCGTGCAGATTCTGACGCCGTGCACCATCGGTAATGGTTGGCTGAGTATTGTCAATTTCGGCCGGTTTGCCGTTACCCTGTATGAAAAATATAGCGGCAAGGGTGTGCGGGTTTATCTGGATACAAAGAAACTTGAAGACTGGCCGGAAGTGCGCGACTGGTATTTGAAAAAGAAGAAAAAGAACGAACAGGATACAAAACTTTTGATGGCACAGATTAAAGAAGCGGGGCACGAACTGCTCAGTGTGCAATGGGTTTGTGTCGAGCCGGAAAAAGTTCGCCGTAAGAAAATGGGGCCGGTTGGTATTTGCCCTCTCTGCGGTGAGGCCTATCCATCAAAAGACGGTGAAAAATGCCGCAACTGTCAGGGAGAAACGTTCTACTCAGAAGTGTCTAAGATTAATACAACTAAGTAATTCAGAAACAGAAAAATTCAAATGTTGAAAAAGGGAACGATTCTCTCCAATCTCTACACACTTATTTTGCCGCAGGCGGAAACCATCAAAGTTGCCGATTTGCGGATGGCTATGCAGGCGTCCAGATCGAAAATAGTGACACGGGGATTGCCGCAGTTTTACCTGATATCCTTGCCGCATGGTTGTATGATTTTGCCTTCCGCGGGCAATTTTGCCGGTTCACTTGCGAAAAACACTCTGCAATATCTTATCGCCGGAAAAAATCCTCTTGAAATTACCATAGGACTGGCTGCCGCCAACTTCCTGATTCGGCCGCCCGCGGATGCAGTGGATAACCTCGAAGCAACAACTTGTCTTGATTTGCAAAAAGACGTAAAAGTAGCCACAGTCGGTCGGATCTTGCAAATTATTTCCGAAGGCCGTGGGACACCTGCTCTGCGGCCTTATCGGCGTTTTGTGAACATACTTCTTAATGAACAGTCAGAGAACTAATTTTTCTGGACATTGTATGAAAATCTCTGAGCTTTAGGCACGTGGATTATTGGCTTTTCCGGTCAATAACAACAGGATGCAAGATAGCGCAAGATAGGCCACCGCGAGCATGTAATGGGCATGGGTTGATGTGACACGCCAGGGCAGGTAAAGTTCACCGCTCGGCATTACCGAATGAATAATGCCAAACAGTGTCAATACGGCGCATACGGCACAGTATAAGGCCGCCAGCCGTGCCTTGTTGTCGATGAGATATGCCAGCATACTTCCCCACAGAAGTCCCGTAAGAATAAAGCCGTTACTGAGCATCGTCAGTGTTTGATGCATGATTTGCAGACGCACAGGCAGCTTATCCGGTGTGGCATTTAGAGCGCCCATAAATTGACCCAGAATGATAAGCATGAGACTCGCGACAACAGGCAGAAAGCTTAAACTTACTGCCGGGGAATGAGCGGGCGGCGAATCCTTGTATGCCTGACGGATGATTTCAAAACCGATAAAGATGAAAATCGGCGCGATGACCGCCCGCGGGATAACACTGATAAAAAGTGAAAGCAATCCGACGACGGAGCAGACACCGATGAGCAGTCCTGTAAACAAAGTGTACCACCAGGTCGCTCCCATCTTTTTGTATGCCGGATGGCCGATATATGGCGTAGTTTGCGCCACGCCGCCGAAGAAAGCAGCAATCAGCGATGTGAATGCCTCCGTAAGCAGGATATCCCTCGTGCGGTAATTGTCGCCTGCCAGGCGGGCGCTCTCCGTATTATTGATGCCGCCGATAATTGTCAAAATGCCGAAGGGTATGGCGATGGGCAGATACTGAATGCTCTGCGGCAGTGTTTTAAGAAAATCTATTGAAAAAACGGGTAAAGAAAAATGCATCTGCAAAATCGGCGCGGTGAACTCCGGCAGGTATCCGCCATAGCCCAGAGCAAAATGAATACCAGTGCCCAGAATGACAGCCGCAAGAACGCCGGGCATGCGGCCAGGCAGATGCAATTTGGTCATGAGCGTCGTGAATATCAGCCCGAGGGCGACCATGCCGACGATGGCCTCGTTGAATATTTCGATCATCGGCAGAAATCCCAGCAGCAGAAGCCCGATTCCCGCCAGTGGCCCCAGCAGTCCCGCGGTGGGAATGATGCGCTGAACCCATCCGCCGAAAAATGATGTGAAGATCTTAACGGCGCCGATCATGAAGAGAGTGGCCATGCCGATGTGCCAGGTGAGTTGAGCGTCACGGGTGGCGATATAAGCGGGGCCCATGACAGCGTAGGCAATGCCGATGGTTGAAGGCGTATCTATACCCAGTGGCATCGCCGTGACATCGGTGCGTCCGGTTTTTCGTCTCAAACGGATGGCAAGCCATGTATAAACAAGATCGCCCGCGCAAATTCCGACGGCCGTGCCCGGTATCATGCGCGTCAGGATAATTTCCGCCGGATAGTTGAAAGTGAAGACGAGGATCGCGCTGAAAAATATCAGCACTCCGACATTGTCGAAAAACAGAGCAAGAAAAGCGGTTGTCTCTCCCCATAACCTGTGTTGACTGACAGCATTTTCAGCGTTCATTGCTCCTCCTCAAATTCCACTTTAATCAAAACTCATGAACTTGCATTTATATATCTAAAATCGAGCTGTTTGACAATTCGTTTTAAAGGCATATTGACAAACCGTAACGATTTATGTTTTTATCATTTCAATTCTTCTAGAATTTTCAGATTCAAGTTTCTATTTGTAAAAAGTTGTCAAGGAATTTGGGCATGATTGCATCTAAATCAGGTTAATTAACATCATAAATCAATTCAGCCGATAGCTACGCTCCGGTTTTTACGTTTGATATAATAGGAAAAACGAATCTCCATATCAATCAAAGTTGACAGGAGGTATTAAAATGGCTAAAAAATCATTTCCTCTGTGCAAAGTTTACAGTTTGCTTGAACCTGGGCCGGTTGTCATGGTCACGACCGCACGAGATGGTCATCCAAATATCATGACCATGTCGTGGCATATGATGATTGAATTTGAGCCGCCTCTGGTGGGTTGCATCATCAGCAATCGCAACTATTCCTTTGACTTGTTGAAGGCAACCAACGAATGCGTGATTAATATTCCCACAGGAAGAACCGCACAAAATTAAATCAGGTTTCGATTAGAAACTAAAAATTTGTTTATTTTACAATTTTAAAAAGCTCTTTTGCTTTCGGGTCTGCGGCGGTTCGCAGCAGTTCAAATAAAACCATTTCCGTGGAGGTGATTTTTGCGCCTGCGCTTTTCATTGCGTCTATTCCGATTTGGCGGTTTTCCGGTGTGCGCGATGAAACGGCGTCGGCAGCCAGATGAACATCGTAACCGTTGGAGATTAGATCCAGAGCGGTCTGGTAAACGCAAACATGGGTTTCAATCCCCAGGAGGACTATATGCCGGCGGCTTAATGCTTTCAACTGCTTGTGGAAATGCATGTCTTCCAAACAACTGAAAGATTCCTTTGCTATCGGTTTAATGTCCTCAAGTTCCGCGGCTATTTGCGGTAGCGTTGGTCCAAGTTTTTGCGGGATTTGTTCGGTGACAATAACCGGCAGGTTCAAGACTTTAAATCCTTTAATCAATTTTACAGTATTGGAGAAAAGATTTTCCTTGTCAAACATGGCTTGGGCGAGCTTTCCCTGAATATCAATTATAATTAAAACCGCGGTGTCACGATAGATCATTTTAATTCTTCCTTCAGGATTGGTATTATCAGGAAAGATGATTGCCCAGCAGCAAGCCGCCGTCGATCAAAATTTCCGCTCCCGTGGTATAGCTTGCGGCATCCGATGCCAGATAGAGCGCGGCACCGGATATTTCATCGGGATTGCCTATTCGACCGGAGGGCAAAGCTTTTTCTACCATTTCTTTTACTTTTTGAGCTTCTTCGGGCGGCAAGTGTCCCCAATGAGAATTCATCATCTTGGTGTTAACCGGTCCCGGAGCGATTGTGTTTACCTGAATGTTAAAACGGAGAAGTTCGCTGGCAAAGGCTTTTGTCAGCATTCTCATGCCGGCTTTGGAAATAGAATAGATGCTTAAACCCGGTTCGGGATTGTACCCGTCCACGGAAGCGATATTGATGATTTTGCCCCCGCCCTGCTTGACCATAATATTGGCTGCGGCCTGACTGACGAAGTAAGCACCTTTCAGATTTATATCCATGAGTTTATCCCAGAGGCGGTCGTCACATTCAAGGACCGAACCCATGGCGGGACTTGCGCCGGCGTTGTTGACCAAAATATCAATCCGTCCGTATTTTGCCACTACGGCATCGATCATTTTTTTAATTTCTTCTGTTTTGCCCAAATGAGCCGGAAGCGGAAAAGCTTCACCGCCGAAGGCTTTGATTTCGTCTGCCGTCGTTTCCAGATCCTGCGCCTTGCGGCTGGTAACGACAACCTTGGCTCCGGCTTTTGCAAAAGCAAATGCTATGGCTTGGCCGATACCGCGACCGCCGCCGGTAATGACCGCCACTTTTCCTTTTAATGAAAATCGGGATATATCAAACATAGGAAGTCTCCTTTGTATTTTCTATATTAGATAAAAATGATTTGATGGGAATTTGCAACCTTTTTTTGAAAAGTTGGCATCGGGTGTCAGCAGCTTTATCTGCAGACACCCGATGCACGGGAATATTACTTTTTCACTGCCTTGGGCGCCAGCGCCTCACGGTCACCGCCGCTCATGCCGGCAATATATTTCACCACCTTTTTACGGGACTCGATGTCGTACTGAGTCGTGATGGCGATTTGCTCCATGATGGGCGATCCGCCGCCGTGATAATTGCCTATATTGTAAATGCCGCCAGTCGATGAACACATCTCGTCGCCAATGAATCGCCAGAACTGTGCCTGATCCTCCGCCGACATCTTCGGATTGCGTTTGGTGTATTTCAAAAGCGCTTCACCTGTTGCCGGATTGGCAAAATCCTTTTCATGTGGGAATGTAGCCGCAACACCGCCGGAGATATCACAAAGAATCTCGGCTTCGCGATAGACCGCCTCGCCGGAGAGACACCGGCCGACATTGCAGTAAATCGAATTGGGAATATAGGAACCGGGACCGAAAGGAACAGATCCCATACCCGGAATATAAACTTCCGGTTTGGCCAGATCGGATGCCGTATAGCCCGCGGCGTAACCCAGCTCGGTGGTCATGATGAGCTCAGCCAGTTTCTCGCGGACGTGCGATTCTTTATGGACGTTGTTGCATTCGGCAGCCAGTGCGGCTTTCCCCAGCAGAATATCGCCGATGGCCGGCTTGCAGCCGGAGTATGAATGGCGATGGAACAAGGCGAAGAGCAGGGCTAATATGCCGCCGTGCTGATGTTCGCCGGCCAGGAATACTCTCTCCCACGGCACGAAACAGTTTTCAAAAATCAGATACGAGTCGGTAAGTCCGGGGGTAAAACCTCGTTTGTAATGATCGCGTTGACGGTAGTTATGGATGGTCACAACTTGTTTCATTCCATCCCAGTCTCCAGGAACGGCAAAAGCCACGGCGTAGTCCTTGTCTTCCGGCCTGAGCGCGCGGGTAGGTATAACAAGGATTTCATCGGATACGGACGCTTCTGAAATGTGCACCTTGCAGCCTTCCACAATGATGCCGTCCTTGGTTCTCTCCTTGATATACACATAAGAACCGGGATTGGGCTGCTCTGCAGGGCGCAGCATTCTGTCGCCCTTGGTGTCCGTCTGGGCGGATGCGGCGATCATGTCTTCCTTCTGGAAACGGGTCAGCCATTTCTTGAAGTTTTCGTGATAATTGGTCTCACCCTTTTTTACTTTATCCGCTTCATACGAGACATTGTAAATGGCGTTTGTGGCATCTATGCCCATGCATCGCTGGATGCAGCCACCGACTTTCTGGCACAGCATACGCGTCATATCCTGCTTACAGTGCAGGTCTTCCTTGCTCTGGTGAATATGGGTAAAACGGTTAATCTTCTCTCCGGTGAGGTGAGATGTGGCAGTCATCAGACGTTCATTTTCGGGTTTAGCCGCTTCATCATACGTCGTGCCCATAACATTGATGCAGTCGCTTTGCAGCTCGTCCGTCCGATCGATCAGATTGCCATCAAAATAGATGTTGCGTTTCATTTTCGACAAGGCGTTTATAAAATCTTGTTTTGTTCTCATTTTAATACCCCTTTTAAAAAAGTGTTTGGTTATTTGGTTTTATCTTTTGAGGATGTTCCTCCATCTTTTTTCTTCATAATATTTTTCAAAACATTGGCATCTTCCAGTTTTAGGTAAAATGTCGGGCCTGATTCTTCTTTCCTTGCGCGTATGCCGTCAAAAACAATTTCGATTAAAGGATCGAGCATATCTGCGATGCTTGGCTTTCGTTTAGGCATTCCCTGCATATGCCAATGAATGAATAAGTGCTCGACAGTGCCCATGAACATGGAGCGAATCAAATAAGAATTGGAATCCTTTTTGAAAGTTCCGTTGGCTATTCCCTCCTTGATGCAATCCAAAAAATTATGAGATGACCGCCGTATAGCAGCATGTGCGGGTGTATGGCGAAATCTCTTATTGGACATTAACTGCAGAAGAACCAGCGCCGAGTAGTTGGGATTGGATTGGTAAAGCTGGACATAGAAAAGCAGAATAGCTCTGATTTTTTCTTCCACTCCTTTGATATAGGGTATGACTTTTGATGATTCTTCAAAGGTCTCATTAGACACTTTTTCGGGAATGGCGAAGAGAAGGTCTTCTTTTGTGCCGAAATATTCGTATATTGTGGCTTCTGAAACCCCGGCTGCTTTACTGATTTCGGTAATCGTCGTGTTCTGGAAGCCCTTTTCGGCAAAAATGCGCAAGGCAGCATCCATAATGCGGTCTTTTCTGGTTTTAGGGCGACTCTTATCCGTCATCATCATATCCTCCGTCGATGATGGTTTTAAGATACATCATCATAGTCATACTGTCAAGTATTATTTTATTTCATAGTCAGACTATGAAATAAAAATTAAATTTGAAGTACGTCAAAGTATAAATAGTTGATAAAAATGGTAGCAATCGTAATAATACCGAAGAGTATTAAGTAATTACAAGACTAAATCCGCATTAGGTCAAAAAGAGAGGAGTAATTTCAAAAGAGAGTCTTGTTGCTTTCTAATGCTTGCTTTGAGGTTCATGCCCGTGATTTATTCAATCAATTTCTCCTGTAATAATTCAGCATTTTTCTGTTTTGCAAAGCAGTCAATATAATTAAGTCCCCCCGAATTTCCAACATTGCAATTGGGAATAATAGATGAAATTGGACTTGCCATATGATGTTTTATGAAATAGATTATATGTGTTATGCAAACTAATTAAAATTTAAATTAGGTATTCAACAAATCTTCTTCACTTCGTCATCAGCAAATAGACTAAGTGTTAATAAGCGAGATAAACGTGTGATTTAATATGAGTAATAAAGAAGATAGACTATACAGGAAGTTGGCAGATGCAAGTGATGCTTCTGCTCAAAACCTGCTGGGCATGATGTACCAGCAGGGTAAAGGCGTTCCTCAAGACGATGCTGAGGCCATAAAATGGTATCTCAAGGCTGCCGGGCAGGGTCATGCTGATGCCCAGAATAACCTGGGCATTATGTACCAGCAGGGTAGAGGCGTTCCTCAAGACGATGCTGAAGCCATAAAATGGTATCTCCAAGCTGCCGGGCAGGGCCATGAGGATGCCCAGAATGAACTGGGCATGATGTATCAGCATGGTAAAGGTGTTCCTCAAGACGATGTCGAGGCTGCAAAATGGTATCTCAGGGCTGCCCAGCAGGGTCATGCTGATGCCCAGAATGAACTTGGCATGATATATCAATATGGTAAAGGCGTTGAGCAGAACTATGCCCAAGCCATAAAATGGTATCTTCAGGCTGCCGGGCAGGGCCATGTTGATGCTCAGAATAAACTGGGTATGATGTATCAGAATGGTAAAGGCGTTGT
>Ga0182027_10009419_pt1 | contig 14038 bp, 12 predicted proteins | sample 712E1DmetaG_FD_121300 | JGI IMG/M metagenome (GOLD analysis project Ga0182027, IMG submission 121300) | Permafrost microbial communities from Stordalen Mire, Sweden - 712E1D metaG (Illumina Assembly) | ecosystem: Environmental > Terrestrial > Soil > Wetlands > Permafrost | place: Sweden...
GGCGGTGAGCATCTGCCGGTAGCGGCGGCTAAGCCGCAGACTGGGCATGTCCTCCTCGTTCATCGAGACCACCCACTCGGCTCCACGCTTGATGAAGACCACGTCCGGCTCGATCAGCCGCGACTGTTCGCGGTTGTATTGGCGGCCGGGCCGGGGATCAAGAGTGCGGATATACTCAATCCCGCTATGCGCTTCGGCGGTAGTAATCTGCGCCGCCCGCGCCAGATCCTTCACGTCCCGCTTCTGCAGCAGATGCAGGTGCCGGTCCACAATCAGCGCCGCCACTTCCATGCTGCGCCGCCGCTCCTCAAGCTGGGCCTCGGCCTCGGCGCGGAAGCTGCGATGGGGATTCTCCTCCGGCACATCCGGCTCGGCCGAGTGCCGGGCAAACAACAGGGCAAACTCATGTTGCTGGGCGGCAATCTGAATCAGCAGGCACTCGCGCAAGTCGCGGGCGCCCACGCCGGCCGGGTCAAGCTGCTGCACCAAGTCGATGCCGCGCCGCAGCAGCTCAAGCGCCGCTTGCTTTTCCGGTTCCCCGCCAGCGTTGCCGAAGGCCGCCGCCAGTTCTCCTTCGCTGCCGGCCAGGTAGCCATCCTCGTCCAGATTGCCAATGATGAACTCCACTGCCTCGTGCAGGCTGGGCTCCAGGGTCATAGCTCCCAACTGCCACGCCAGGTGATCGGCCAGAGTTGTAGGCTGGGAGAGAAAGTTCTCAAACGAGGGCTTTTCGCTCTCTTCGTACTCCGGCTGTGTGCGATAACCGGGGTCCAGGTAGTCCTGAAAGTACGATCCGAAGTCGATTTCGTTAAAGGAGTCTTTGGGTGGGGCCGCCGGCTCCACGATCTCGCGCTCCTCAGCCCCGCGTTCCAGGCGCACCTCGCGGCCCGCAACCTCATCCAGCATCGGAACCGTCTCGTCAATCTCCTCCAGGACGGGATTCTCCACCATCTCGGCATCGATCATCTCCTTGAGCTCGAGCTTGTTGAGCGCAAGAACGCTCACCATCTGCATCAGACCCGGAGTCAGGATCTGGCGTTGTGCGACCTTCAGGCTCAATTTGGGTTGCAGAAGCGCCATAAGAGGGACCTATTCCCGATTCGACTCACCGTTCGTGTACTGGGGTGAGAAAAAAGCTAAAGGTTAAAATGCCACAAGCCGCGCCAACCGTTCCGGTTTGGGCGGCACTCAATCCGGAAATCTATGCCTGGAATTGTAGCGAATCTATGTCCCACAGGGGCATTGACTAAAACCGAATGGCCGTCAACCGCTCTTCAGCCCTTGCCCGGCGGCTGCTCGCTTCAACCCAGCTTGAACCCCTCCCCCAGATAAACCCGCCGAACCTCCACGTCGTTGCCCAGCTCGTGCGGCGTGCCGGCGCGGAAAATTCTCCCTTCGGCGATGATATAGGCCCGGTCGGTTACGCTCAAGGTCTCGCGCACATTGTGGTCGGTGATCAGCACGCCGATGCCGCCGGCCTTCAAATCGAAGATGATCTTTTGCAGCTCCAGCACGGCGATGGGGTCGATGCCGCTGAACGGCTCGTCGAGCAGGATGAAGTTGGGCTGGATGCACAGCGAGCGCGCAATCTCCACCCGGCGCCGCTCGCCGCCGGAAAGCGCGTAGCCCCGCGTGGTGCGAATGTGACCCAGATTCAACTGGTGGATCAGCCGCTCGGTCCGCACCCGCCGCTCCCGGCTGCCCAACGGCTGCGCCTCCAGTACCGCCTGGATGTTCTCCTCGACGGTCAGCTTGCGAAAGACCGAAGGCTCCTGGGGCAGGTAGCTGATGCCGAAGTTGCGCGCGCGCAGGTACATCGGCAACTGCGTGATCTCGGTTGAGTCCACCAGCACGCGCCCGGTCTCCGGCTGCACCAGCCCCACGATGATGTAAAAGATCGTGGTTTTGCCGGCGCCGTTTGGCCCCAGCAACCCCACCACCTCGCCGCGCGAGATCCTGAGGTCCACCCCGCGGACCACCTGCCGTCCCTTGTAGCTCTTGCCGATTCCCTCGGCGATCAATGTTTCCATCGAGTGGGCATCCCGTCCATACGTCAACAAATAAATCTATCACCCTGTGCATGAAGACGCACGATCTTCTGTTCACTTCTTCGGAAGCGCCACTGTGAGGATGCCGCGCAGTTCATCTCGGCCCCGCACTCTCGAACGAAGATATCTTTGTGGAGGGAAGAACTGTCTGCGCGGAAGCCGCCCTCACGGCTTCCTCGCAAGAACAGGGATTATTGCTTTGGCGCGGCCGCGGCCGGCTTGGCCTTCGGGCTGTTATAGGAGGGAACAAACGGCTTGTCCAGGTTGTAATGCACCGTAAAGCCCACCTCGACCGGCTGACCGTCCACAAGGTACGGCTTGTACTTCCAGTGGTCGATCGCGTCCTCCGCGGCATCTTTCACTCGATCGTCCGCCATCATCTCCTTCGTAATCACCTTCACGCTGCCGTCCTTCTTGATCAGGATGGGAACCGTGATCGTGCCGCTGTAGTATAAGCTGCCTCCGCCAAATTGACCCCCGTTTTTGGTCGGAGGCGGGAATCCTACTTCGTGGACAGATTCCGGTTGAGGCATTCCCGGTTCAATCCGGTACGGCTCCGAGACAGTGCCTTTGCCCGGCTTCAATTGCGCGGCATCGGCGCCCGTCCATTCCTCCAGTAAGGTCACCTTCATCTCCGCAACCTGCGCGCCCTTGATAAGAACCTTCACATCCCGGGCAACGGAACGATTCTGAAAGGGCTGAACGTCGTCAAACTTTACAACCTCATCGGAGGCTGAAACCGCCCGCAGATGCATATCCTTGTCAAAACACGCGGTCGGAAACAGAGTATCCGGGTTGGTCGGGTCAACATCGTAAGCGGAAGGATTCTCTACCACGACGCATTTCAGCGTCGCCCCATCCACGGATGCGCTTTTGATCGTCATCTCATAATTGGGCTGAATATTGCCCGCCAGATAAAACGGGTCAATGACCGGACGCGCCGTATGCTCGTTGAGCCGTGATGGATCAAATCCGCCGTCATCGGGCTTGGTGCGATACTGTTCAAAGCGCGTTACGCTCCATTCCGAGCCGTAGTACTGCCGATCCTTGCCTGTATAGACGCGCTTCCATTGGTACGGCCCCATCGACCACACCTCCAGCGATGCGCTCTCCGGCTTCGACTTACCCGGCGGCGTAAGCTGAAGGTCAACCTTCATGTGCCAGGGCTTGAGACCCTCGGCTTTCAGGCTGCTCGTCTTGATCCCCGTATTGAGGATGCTATGAGCCAATGTGTTGAGATTCTCCGTTGCATCGGGACTCTGCGTTGCAGCAACAGACGGCGCCTGCGCGGAAACGGCAAGCGTAAAGCCCGCCAAAAGTGAAAACAACGCCAGGAAACAGCGCCATTTGATTGAAAAAAATGAATACATTTCGATCACTCCTCTGTGCAGCTTGTGCACGTGCGTTGAAAATCAGAATCTCTCGACCGGCGTATTCAGTACCCCCGCCTGCCGATTCAGGACCCATCTCTTCAAGAAAAGATGGCCCCTCACTTCACTTCGGCGCCGTCGTTTCAGTAACAGTTTTCTTACCGCCACCCTCAACCCTAACACTGTCATCGCTGCTATGGAAGATCAATGCCTCGCCAGTCACCGTACCCCGCGCCGGATCGCTCATCCTGGGCGGCACGGCCGCCGTGCCGGTCAGGACGTACTCACCCGTAGCGCCGGTGTAGACCAACTGTTCGCCAGTTCCACGCCTGCCTTGAGAGATCAATACCACATGGCCGCGGGCGGTCATATGGTCCACCTGCGCCTGTCCGCCGTCCTTACTCGCAGTTTTTCCCGCCGGTCGCAGCACGACCTCTATTTCATCAGACGACGAGGTTGCTGTTCCGGTTTCGGCCACCACTTTGCCCAGCACGCCCGAGCGCATCACCGCCTTACGCTCGGCGTCGGAGTACTTCAGATCGCCCCCGCGCACCCTGATCACGGAAGGCTGATTGGCCTTGCCTGCGTCTTTGCCCGGCGCCGAGCCGGATACGGATTCAGCCGCGCTCAGCAGCACAGCCCGCACCGGCTCAGCCGCATCCATCGTACGCGCTACCAGCGTCTGCCGCTCGCGGTCGAGCACAATCACCGGCGCGGCCACCGAGTTAGCCTGCTGCCAGAGCCGCGCCTGTCCGCGGAAGGTGGCCTCATTGGTCGCCTGATGCAACTGCGCCTCGGCGGCAACGATATGCGCCGGACCCTGCCCGCCCAGAGCCACGCCGCTCGCGGGCCTTCCCGGCTCTCCGTTGCTTGCCCCGCTTACGTTGCTCCAGCTCGCCTTCACATTGCCGTGCGCAAAAGCATCGCCCGAGGCGCGTGAAACGTCCACCTTGTCGGCAGTGAGCTGCATAGCGCCGTCTTCAACGCGCGGATTCACGGTCAGATGCAGCCACTCGCCCAAGCCCGCATAGTCGGCGCGGCCAGAGGTAGCGCGCAGCATCGCGGGCTGAGGCGCTCCAGGTTTGGACGCCGGCGTCTGCGTCAGCACCACATGGCCTTCGACCGTAGCCGATTGAATTTGTGCCTCGCCGCCCTGCACGGGCTTTGCGCCAGGCATGGCCGGAGCCGCGAAATGTGCTTCGAGCCGGTCGCCTGCCGTCGTCTGGTGGGATCCCGTCGCAGTGGTCTCCTCGATGCTCGCGCGGCCTACTCCGTTCATTGCGCTCAACACCGAGCCCGGCCCAAACGTACCGGTCAGATCATCCGCCAAAAGCCGGAAGGGCGCAGCCGCTGCATTGCCGCGCTGGCTCTCGCCCGTAATCGCCACGCCGCCTGTGCCGTGGACCGAAGCAGGCTCAAGCTGCCCATGGCCGGAATCGCGAAACTCAATGTCCGCCATGGGCGAACGCCAGTGGCGGCTCAGCCGCTGCGGCTGGTCGGCCTGCTCACTTTGCGCGACACTGTCCATCGCCACGCCCAACTCCAGATGCGCGCGGCGCAATTTACCCTGCGTGGTGAATTCCAGCTCCGCCTGTGGCGCGACCCCGTGCAATTGCCGATGCCACTCTCCGTTCTCTGAATCACTCGTCGAATCCATCGCCACTCCGCCCTGCAAGCGTCCGTGGCGAGGCAGGTTGTGCTCATCAAAATCCATCTGCCCGGTGGGCGTCGTCAGATGGCCGCCGGTCGCGGTGGTCAGCGTAAAGCCGTTCATCGCGTCCAACCTGACCGCCGATCCATCCTCGCGGAAGAGGATCTTCGCGTCGCCGGCCATCGCTTCCCCGCCCTGATAATCGGCGGTGGCCGTGCGCAGGCGGCAGAGCAGGCTGCCGCGCTCAAACTCCGCGTGCTGCGCGTGAATCTGGACCGTCTCCTCGCCGCGGTGAGTGGTCAACTCCACTGCCCGCTCCAGCACCAGCAGGCCCTTCTGCGAGTCGAAGGTCGCGCCCGTCGAGCTGCCCGCTCCCTGCACCGAGGAAAAATCGACGCGCTGGCTGGTCGTGGCCACTCCGCTCTTCTGGTCGAAGGTGAGGCCGCTGGTTTTCACATGAATCTCGCCCCGCGCCGCGGCTTCGGCCACCGAGGCCACTGGAGCGCCTTTCGGCTTGTCGCCGACCACCTGCCCAGCCGCCGCTTTGGGCGCAATCGCCGGCGCCACGCCCGGCCGCATCAGCGTAATCTCCACCGGACCGGCGGCGATGGCCGTGCCCGCCTTCTGGTCGTACTCAAATTCACCGCCCTCGATGCGGTCCACGCGGCTGCCGTCTTCGCCGTACAGCTCGATCTTCACGTCGTGCAGCAGCGCATTGCCCTTCTTCAACTGAACGACCTTCGAGGCGTGAATCTTGAAGAGCGTGTGACCGCCGTGGGCCTGCGTGTAGGTGACGCCGTTGGCCTCCTGCTGGATTTCAATTCCCAGCCGCTGGGGCAGATCACGCCGGTTGAAGGGATTCTTCCACTTGCCCACAGCCAGAAAGACCACCAGCGCCGCCAGCAACAGAACTCCCGCCGCCAGCACCAGCGTCCGTAGTCGCTCAATGGTGATTCGCACGGTCAGTTCGCCCCCCTGATCCGCATCGCCAACCGCTGCGCAAGACTCTCACCCAACTCGCTCCACAACAGGCGCGCCGTCGCTCCCGAAGCCTTCTCGACCGCGGCGGTCAACTCGACCAATTGGCGCACATTCTCTTCCACGTGTCGCGCCGCAACCGAGTCTAGTTCCAAATCTTCTTCAAGGAACGGCGCATCCGAGCCGAAGTCCACGCGGATGTGCCCGTCGGCTTCGTAAGCGCCCTCGTCAAAGAGCGGCCCAAAGCCCATAACCCGCACCAGGCGAGGCTCCCGCGCCCAGCGCGCCACCTGCGGTGGGGCCAACTCTTCCAGCTCCCATAAGCTCCAACCGATCTGAAACTCGTAGGCGAAGTCGTCGTGCAGCAACTCCAGCGCCTCTTCGACGGCAAACTGCGGCTCCGCGCCCAATTTGCCGGTTTCCTCGCTACCCGCTCCGATTCTCCGGCCATAGACCTGCTGAAAGACCGGCGGCTCATTCCAATTGATCGGCCACACCGTCGCCGAATAGACGCACGACTCGCCGCCATGCGCGGCAAATGCGCCCAGCACCGCCGTCATCTTGCCGGGAAGCTCGGCAAGGCGCAGATTGGGGTACCACAGACTCAGATAAAGCGTGTCGGCCATCTCTTTGATTGTAGACGGGCGGTAAGCCTACTATTCCCTGTTCCCTGCTTGCCTACTTCACTGTTTCACTTCTTCACTGCTTCACTTCTTCACTTTTTCACTTCTTCTAGATCAGCTCCACACCCCACAGATCGTGCAGATGTAAGACGCCTTCCACCTTGCCCGCTGTGTCCACCACTACCAGAGAGGTGATCTTCCGCTCTTCCAGGATCGCCAGCGCCGTGGCGGCCAGCTCCTCGGCGGCAATGGTGCGGGGATGGGCGTTCATCGCTTCGCCGGCCGTGCGGCTGAGCGCCGCGCCGCCTTCGCGTTCCAGTAATCTCCGCAGATCGCCGTCGCTGATGACGCCGCGCAGACGGCCCTGCTCCTGCACGGTGGTCACACCCAGCTTCTTCGAGGACATTTCGTAGATCACGTCGGTCATCGGCGTGGTGGGGCTGACCACGGGGACAGCATCGCCCGCGTGCATCAGGTCGCGCACCTTGGCCAGCCGCTTGCCCAGCTTGCCGCCGGGATGCAACTCGGCAAAATCCTCCGCGCGGAAGCCCTTGCGCAGGCTCACCGCGATGGCCAGCGCGTCGCCCAGCGCCAGCATCGAGGTGGTCGAGGCTGTTGGCGCGAGGTTCAACCCGCAGGCCTCGCGCTCCACGCCGCAATCCAGAGCCACATCGCTGGCCCGCGCCAGCGTCGAGTCCAAACGGCAGCAGAGACTGATCAGAGAGTCGCCCTTGCGCTTGAGCGTAGCCAGCAGGCGCAGAATCTCCTCGGTCTCGCCGCTGGCCGAGAGCGCCACCACCACGTCGCCCGCCATCAGGACGCCCAGGTCGCCATGCACCGCCTCGGCCGGATGCAGAAACAAGGCCGGCGAGCCGGTGGAGCTGAGCGTAGCGGCGATCTTCTGCGCAATAATTCCGCTCTTGCCCATGCCGGTGACCACCACGCGCCCACGCTCCTCGCCGCAGCGCAGAATCAGCTCGACGGCACGGTCGAAGGCAGCGGCCATTGGGCCTTCCAGGCGCGTGGCCAAGGCTTCCAGCGCCGCCGCCTCGGTGCGCACCAATGCCGCCGGCGCAAGGGTTTTGGCTGCTTCACGATCGGTTTGGTTGGGCTGACTTCCTTGTTCGCTCATCGGTTATTGATGGTAACAGTTTCTACCCGCGGTGGGGCAGACGATAAGATTCATGGTCTCCCACCCTTTCGCCAAGAACGCGAAAGGATGGGGCACCCAGACTTGATCGTATAAAAGGGTGAGAAACCCAACATTCCTCGTACAATAAGCCAAGAGGCCAATCCCCGTGAAGCGTAACTCCCTCGTTCTTTCCACTGTTCTCTTCATCCTGGCCGTCTTTGCCTGGGCCGGCTGGGCCAACTTTGAATACCGCAAGCAGGCCCGCGAGCGGCTGCTGGCCATGACGCCGCAGGGTGAAATGGTGGCCAACCCCGCCGGCGGAGCGCCGCAGTACGTCACCCCACTCCAAGGCAAGCCCGCGCCACAGTTCACGCTCGAAGACCTCAGCGGAGAGAAGCGCTCGCTGGCCAGCTACAAGGGCAAGGCGGTGCTGATCAACTTCTGGGCCACCTGGTGCGCTCCATGCAAGATCGAGACTCCCTGGCTGATCGAGCTGCGCAACCAGTACGCGGCGCAGGGCTTTGAGGTTCTGGGCATCTCCGCCGACGACATCGATCGCGGAGACGCGCAGAAGTTGAGCGATGAAAAGAAGCAGATTGCGCGCTTCGTCCAGCAGATGCAAATGCCCTACCCGGTGCTGATCGACGGCGACTCGATCAGCCAGCCCTACGGCGGCCTGGACGAGCTGCCCACCTCTTTTTTTGTGGACCGCAACGGAGTCGTGGTAGCCGCGCAACTGGGACTGACCTCGAAGGAGGAGATCGAAGCCAACATCAGGAAGGCGCTGGGGGTGGGCAAGTGAGCGAGTCATCGAGCCGGCGAGTCAGCGGGATGCGGGTTGCTTTGGCCTTGGGGTTGGCGAGCTTGCTGACCCAGGCACAGACGACAAATCTTACCGGCCATTCCACATCCAAGCCTGCCGCTGTCGAGTACCTCTACCCCGAGCAGGTCACCGTTCCCGCCGGCAAGGCGACTACAGTCACGCTGCACTTCCGCATCGCGCCGGGACTGCACATCAACTCCCATACGCCAAGGGAAGACGAACTCATCCCCACTACTCTTTCGATTCCCGAAGGCTTCGGGGTGCGCCTAGAAGGCGTCGTCTACCCGCCCGGCACGGATTTTACACTGCCTCTTGACCCCCAAACAAAACTCAGCGTCTACAGCGGCGAGTTCAACATTAAAGCGAGCATCGTGGCCACGGCCGGAGATCACCTGGTCGAGGCCCGGCTCCGCTATCAGGCCTGCGACAACAACGCCTGCATGCCGCCCCGGACGATGACCGCGGCGATTGATGTCCTTGCGAAGTGAGCGCAGTTGCCTGCCGCGCCTTATGAAACTCCCGCAACCGCCAGCCCGTCATCCTAGAATGTTGTGCGGAGGCGGTATGATGCGATTTGGACTGAAAACAGTGTGTGCGTTGGCAATTGCGGGACTCGTGGCAGGGCTGTCTGCCCGGCTCCTGGCCGACCCACTGATGGTGAAGACTGAACAAGGCAAGGCTCACGGCAAGACCCTCAACGATGGCAAGGTGAAGGCCTTTCTCGGCCTGCCCTACTCGGCCCCGCCGGTGGGCGAGCTACGCTGGAAGGCGCCCCAGCCGCCAGCCAAGTGGAAGGGCGTGCGCGATGCCAGCAAATTCGGCGCCCATTGCGCCCAGGTTCATGTCTATGACGACATGATCTTCCAGGACGGCGCGAACAGCGAGGACTGCCTCTTCCTGAACGTCTACGCGCCCGCTGACGCCAAGGCCAAAAGCAAGCTGCCGGTGATGTTCTGGATTCACGGCGGCGGCTACTCCGGCGGCTCCGCCTCTGAGCCGCGGCATAACGGCGACTTTTTGCCCCTCAAGGGCGTGGTGCTGGTCACCATCAACTACCGGCTGGGCGTTTTTGGCTTTCTGGCCACGGCTGATCTGGCGAAAGAGGCCAACGGCGCGGCGGGCAACGACGGCCTTCTCGACATGGTGGCCGCGCTGCAATGGGTCAAGGCTAACATCAGGAACTTCGGCGGCGATCCGGAGAATGTGACCATCTTCGGCGAGAGCGCCGGCTCCTTTGCCGTCAGCACGCTGATGGCTTCACCGATGGCCCGAGGCCTCTTTCAAAAGGCCATCGGCGAAAGCGGCGCGGCCTTCGGCGATACGCTGCCAACCGACGCACTGGAAGCGCGCGAAAAACAAGATGGGCAGTGGGTTACTTCGCTGGGGGTGAGTACTCTGGCGGAACTCCGTGCGCTGCCGACGGACAAGGTCCTGGATGCGGCTAAACGCGAGAAGGGCGGCTTTTGGCCCGTCGTCGACGGCAAGCTGCTTACTGAGCCGGTCCCAGACACCTACGCCGCGGGCAAACAGGCCCATGTGCCGCTGCTGGCCGGCTGGAACCGCGATGAGGGCAGTTTCTTCGCCATGCGCCCCATAACCGCGGAGCAGTTCAAGGGCATGATTGGCGGCCTCTACAAGGAGCGCACCGCGGAGTTCTTGACGCTCTACCCCGCCGAAACCGACGCGCAGGCCCTGCGTTCGGCCATCGACTATGGCAGCGACAACTTCATCGCCTTCGGCACCTGGAAGTGGATCGAGGCGCACCGCAAGACAGGAGAGTCGCCGGTCTACCGGTATCACCTCGAGCTGGGTGCTCTGCCCAGCAAATATCACCCCGGCACCTACGCCTTCCACTCCGACGACATCGAGTACGTCTTCGGCACGCTCGACACGCGCCCCGGCGCGGTGTGGCGGCCCGAGGACCGCAAGCTGAGCGAGCGGATGATGAGCTACTGGACCAACTTCGCCAGGACCGGCGATCCCAACGGACCGGGATTGCCCGTGTGGCCGAAGTACGACACGAATGACTCGCTCATCCACCTCGACAGCACCATCACCTCCGGCCCGGACACGCTGCGCCCGCGCTATGAGTTCCTGTTGAAGGGGATGCCGGCCTTCCACTTCTAAGGCGCAAGAGGTGGAACAAGCGGCAAGGGCCGAGGAATCACAGCTTCGGCCCGGACTCTTCATGGAATTTGCATGGAGATAATTGGAATAGTGCTTGACAATCTATCCCGAATGTGGGATAAACAATGACACGGGAATCCGTTCTGGGAGAGAAGCCGCTCTAATGGGTTGGCTCATCGCTCAAGGAGATGACGAAGTTTCCGCCTGAAGTACAGCGGTGCATCGGCTTTGCACTGGGCGCTGCCCAATACGGTGGAAAGCATCTTTCAGCGAAGCCCTGGAAAGGCGAGGGGCCAGGGGTTCTTGAGGTCGTGAAAGATCATGATGGGGACACGTACCGGGCGGTCTACACCGTGCGTTTTGCGAATGCCGTCTACGTCCTGCACACGTTTCAGAAGAAATCTCCGCATGGGATTGCAACCTCTCAACGGGACATTGCCCTGGTGAAGGAACGCTTGAAGATTGCGCAGCGGGATTATGAGGAGAGATATGCATGAAGGGGAAGCCGTAACGGTCGTTCGCAGCAGCGGCAATGTCTTTGCCGATCTTGGCTTGCCGGATGCCGCTGAACTCGATACCAAGGTCCGGCTCTGCGCGGCCATCAACCGGATCGTCGAACGTATGCGGCTTTCGCAAGCGGATGTTGCAACGGCTCTGGGCGTCAATCAGCCCAAAGTCTCCGCATTATTGCATTACAAGCTAGAAGGTTTCTCCGTCGAACGGCTGATGAATTTTCTTTTGTCGCTGGGGCAGGATGTGGAGATCGTCGTCAAGTCCAAGCCGCGATCACGGTCCGCTCGTATCGACGTGAAAGCTGCATAACCCTGCCTGTTTCCTCTACTGAACTCGATGCAGTCCAGGTAGTCTCTTACCGGCTGACGCCCGCGGCATCGGCAAAATCGGCTGCCTGCGCAGGCGGAATAGTGCTGGCCGGCGGAGGAGGAGCGAAGCTGGAGTTCTTGGCGTTGATGGCGTTCGAGTAATCGGGGCCAAGGCCAAGCTTCTTCAGCGCCCGCGAGTCAGGCATCAACTTCGTCTGCCAGCCCTGATCGGCCTGATACTTCTGCATGGCGGCCTTGGTCGTATCGTCCCATTTGCCGTTGACCTCCCCGCTCAGATAATGCACACGGATGAGGGCTTGCTGAATCTCCATGACGCGGGCTGGATCAATGGCCTGCTGGCCTCGCAATTTGGGCGCGGCTTTCTTGTGGGCGTGGTGTTTTGCGGTTTTGCTGGCCGGGGCGGGATGAGCGGGAGTTGCGACAGCCGGAGATGCAGCCAGAGCCACGAACAGCGCAACTGCCAGGCTTGCTCGAAAAGAAAGCACGCTGGTTCACCTCTGGGTCATCAGATTTGGCCGGACCTTATGAGTAAATTCTAACGAATTGTCCCGCATGGCGGCAAGAGAAAACCAATTTGCAGTTGGAAATCCAGCGGTATGCGGGAATGGGCGCCAGAAGCGGAAATTCGCTGCCGGCGCCCTGCTGACGTTACTGCAACGTTCCTCCGATATAGTTGATCCCAGAATCGGGATGGCGCGGGTCCATAATTTCGAAGACCACGTCATCGCCGGTTTTAAGCTTGCTCACCACCGCATCGAACTGCTCCTTGTTGCCGGTGGGCTGCTTGTTGATGCGAATGATGACCAAGCCAGGCTCCAGTCCTTGCAGGTCAGCGAAGGAGCCGGAGCGCACCGACTGGATAACCATGCCGGAGGCGTGCAGCTTGGCGGCGGTGGCCGGAGTGACCTCGCGGACCACGATGCCCAGCTTGGCCTCGCCCGGGTCGCCCTTCTCGTTCGTGCCCTCTTCGGCAGATTGCTTGCCATTTTCGGCAAAGACCAGATCGCGGTCGCCAATGGTGACTGTGGCGTCGGTCGGCTTGCCTTCTCTCAGCAGGCCCAGGCGAATGCTCGAGCCCGGCCGGCGGCTGGCAATCTCGTTGACCAGATCATCGCCGTCCTTGATCGATCGGCCGTCAATCGTGGTGATGATGTCACCCGCCTTCAATCCCGCCTTCTCCGCCGGACCGCCCGGCGTAATCTCCTGCACCAGGACGCCGTTCTTGAAGCCGTAGACGCGATTGACCGCGCCGGAGAGATCCGGCCGGAACATGATCCCGATGGAGCCGCGCGTCACCTTGTGGCTGGGGCTGATCAGATCGTTGTAGACCTCGACCACGGTATTGGAGGGCATGGCGAAACCCAGGCCCTGGTAGCCGCCCGACTGCGTGAAGATGGCCGTATTGACGCCGATCACCTCGCCGTTCATGTTCAGCAGAGGTCCGCCCGAGTTGCCGGGATTGATGGCCGCATCCGTCTGAATGAAGTGCTGGAACTGACCGCTCGCGCTTTTGTCGATGGAGCGGTTCTTGGCCGAGATGATGCCCGCGGTGACGGTTTGCGCCAGCGCGAAGGGGCTGCCGATGGCTTCCACCCAGTCACCCACCTGCGCCGTCTCGGAGTTGCCCAGCTTCACAGTAGGAAGTGGAGAGCTGGCGTCGATCTTGATGACCGCCAGATCAGTGGACTTGTCGAAGCCGATGACCCGCGCCTTTCGGCCCAAATCCTGGTTGTCGGGGTCGGTGGAGAGTTTGACGTAAATCTCGTCGGCCTTATCGATCACGTGATAATTGGTGATGATGTAGCCCTTGGGGTCGACAATAAAACCGGATCCCAGAGACTGGCGGACCTGGCCGTCGTCCCCGCCCTCCATGTCGGGCATCTGTCCGCCAAAGAAGCGGTTAAAGAAGTCCTGAAAGTTCCCCGGCCCTTGTCCTTGTCCTTGGCCTTGCTGCTGCTGATCCTGATCCTGATCATCGTCGCCGGGCTGCTGCTGGTTGGGCACCACGCGCCGGCGGAAGTTGTGCGGGCCCTTGGCCTGCTTGGGCAGGGTCTGGGTGTTGATGTTCACCACCGCCGGCCCAACTTCTTTGGCGATCCTGACAAAATCGTTCGGCGCCACCGGAGAGTTGATGACTTTCAGTGGAGTGGCATCGGCGCTCGAGTTCTGCGTCTCTTGTCCGCGGACCCCGTGTGCGGCAAAAGAACCGCCCACGATAGCGGCCGAGAGCGTGGCAAGCAAGACAAACACGGAAGCGAGACGGCGTGCGCGCAGCCGTTCAAAGAGTGATTTCATGGATTCGTTGACCTCGTCAGGTAACCAGCCTTGCGGCTGGGTTGTTCCTCGTGTTGATACCGCCAAAAAACAGTATAGCCAGTGGCGGGCAACCCCGTCTGGCTCGCGGTTTCCGCCCGCCTGAGCCCTTGAACTCCGGCCGGCGAGAA
>Ga0182027_10009421_pt1 | contig 14036 bp, 12 predicted proteins | sample 712E1DmetaG_FD_121300 | JGI IMG/M metagenome (GOLD analysis project Ga0182027, IMG submission 121300) | Permafrost microbial communities from Stordalen Mire, Sweden - 712E1D metaG (Illumina Assembly) | ecosystem: Environmental > Terrestrial > Soil > Wetlands > Permafrost | place: Sweden...
CGACGTGGGCATGCTGCTGGTACCCAAAGAGATCCGCCTCAAGAAGGGAAGATTGACAAAAGATGAGTGGTACGAGGTGCAGAAGCACTCGGTGCTGGGCCTCCACATTCTCGAAAAAGTCTCTAAATTGCCGGAGAGCGCGCCGTACATCGCCTACCAGACGCACGAGCGGGAAAACGGGCAGGGCTACCCGAAGCAGCGTAATTCACGCCTCATTCACAAATATTCAAAAGTCGTTCAGATCGCGGACGTCTTCGAGTCGCTATCGTCGCCGCGCGAATACCGCAACGCGTACATGCCCTATCGCGCTATGGAGATCATCATCAAGATGTCCCGCAAGGATCTGCTGGCAAGCGATCTCGTAAAGTGCTTTATCGCCTACATGTCGCTGTTCCCGGTGGGCAGCTTGGTGGAGCTCAACGATCACACCGTGGGAAAAGTGGTCCAGGCGAACGAACTTCACTATACCAAGCCCGTCCTGAGCATCATCGCCGACTCCGGGGGCAGCCTTCTCTCCAAAGACAAGATATACCAGGTCGACCTTTCGAAGAACCAGAACCTTCAGATTATAAAAGCGATCGAAGCCACCAAGATGCCGGGGCTTGATATCATGCACGGGTTCTGATCAGGACTCTCAGGATAAGAAACAGATTATCCGGATTTAGACCCTGGAAGATTTTGATACGCGTTCGCCCGCATGAGCGCGCAACTATTGCCCTGCCCCGCCCAAAAGATGTATATTCTTCCGCGTCCGTTTTCGCACCATTAGCTCAGCTGGTAGAGCAACTGACTCTTAATCAGTAGGTCTCAGGTTCGAATCCTGAATGGTGTATAAAAAAACCTTCCCTGTCTTTCAGGGGAGGTTTTTTTATTTCGTGCTGGACAAGAAACTGCATGGTCCGAAGGACCATTCCAGGTTCGACTGCGCTACGACTGCAATTTTGCTTTCAAAGCAGAGGCGAATAAGACCGCATTAGCCGCCACACGAGCCAATCCTGAATGGTGTATACAAAGAGCCTTCCTGCTTTCAGGAGGGCTCTTTGTATTTCGGTCTGATTCGAACCTGAGACCGCAGATAGAACAGGTTGGAACTGCATTGGCTTTTCTTGTGACTTTATTCCTTCTTTTACCGTATATTCATTGTGGAAGGAAGGGTAATTATATGAAAAACAAGACGTGCTGCTTCGTCTTCGGGTGTGCCCTCATTTTGACGCTGTCCGCTGTTGATGCACGCGACAAGGATGCTGCTGCCACCACGACTTCCCGAGCCACAAATGTTCAGGCTCGTTCAAGCGTAGTTCAAAGGCCTTCCAGGGTATCGGCTCCCAGAGTAGGATCTCCCAAGGTCGAAGCTCGCGGCAGCATTTCCAACTGGAGCGGATCTCGTGGAGGCGGGGGTCACTATTCCGGCGGTTACCATCAAGGATATCATCATCATGGCTATTACGGATGGGGCTCCTATTATCCCTATTGGTCTATTGGCGCTTTCGTTCCTTATCTTCCAGACGATTACACTACGATCTATGTAGACGGAAACCCGTATTTCTATGGCGATGGCTATTACTTCAGCCCCTACTCTAACGGTTATGTGGTTGTACCCGAGCCGGCGTCTGCAGCACCCCAAGTCCAGGAACCACCTGAGGAGTCCTCTTTGTCTTCCGCGCCAACTACTTCTATCACTTCACAATCCACATCTACTGACACGATCGCGATTGGCATCCCGAATTCAAAGGGCGGATTCACCTCTGTGAGACTTGTAAAGCACAAGAATGGGTATATTGGGCCTCAGGGTGAATTCTATGCTGGTCATCCGACACTAGGTCAGCTCAAGGTGCTGTACGGGGATTGATAGTCCCAATCCGAAGGGAAATGTGTTTTCTTACCAGTACACTACTTTTATCCAACAACCACTGTTCCTTTTTTGCGTGGGGAAATCCTATGGCTGTGGTTAGCAAGAACGAACTGATCAAGCTGCAGAAGTCACTGGGAACAGATTTGGCCATTGCCAAGAAATTTAAGGTGACTCGACAGGCCATTCAACAATTCCGGCAAAAATATGGCATCGACTCCCGATATGCAAATAACCCACAGCGCAATAAAGAAATGGTTTCACTTTTCAAGGCGGGAAAGACAGGGCGTGAAATAGCAAAGAAATTCGGCGTGTCGCGTTCGCAGACGTATCGGTTGATAGGCGAGACGAGAGGGAAAAAATCGTAATTGGTAGAGCCTGTTCTATTGTTCTTCGCTGGCTGTGGATTCCTTTGACATTGAAGATGCTCGCCTTTCATTTTGTGGGCTTCAGTTTGGGTTTGGCCCCCGATGCTGGTGAAATTCCCTCCTACGTATATGCTTGTTCCACTCACAGCCGGTGCGTCGGCACCAACCCTGGTCACTTGGCCCTTGTGCATATCTTATTGGTTGCTCTCACGAATGGTAAGTTTCCCGATGGAATCTACCACCGCGGTATATTCTTTGGCCGTTGCACAGGTGATAGCATCAGTATCATCAACCGATTTTGTCTCCGAAATCACCGTGTTGCCGCCTTTGCTGATTTCGGAGAGTGGGCTTGTGGTACCCGGCCCAACACTGTTGATACTGACTGTACCGCCACCTGCCGCCTTAAAGAGAACATTCGCGGTGTCGTTGGCATTGTTTTGTACCCGGGCCTTCGGCGGCTTGCTGGAACAGCCGGAAAGGACCAGAATGAATGCAATAACCAGAACATTCTTCATGAGACCTCCTTCTTGGAATCATGCATTCTGCAGGGTTCCCGTGTATGTTGCATTAATAAATTTACAAACCTGGCGGGAAGGCCGCAATATCGAATCCGCGAACGTCACATGGTCTCGGCAAACCGCACCGGATTCATGAGGGCAAAGGAGAAATACACAAAAATTCTACTTGGGCAGCACCACACGAAACCCGAAGCCGTAGTACCTGTAATCCGGGTTGCCGTAGTAGCGGAACGCTGAACGGAAGTCGTCGCTGAAGTAGAAACACGAGCCCCCGCGCAGAACGCGGTACGTATCAGTTGAAGGGCCGGTCGGATCAGTTGCCGCTCCTGCCGTATAGGTCCCATACCAATCGTTACACCACTCCCACACGTTCCCCGTCATATCATATAACCCGTACGCATTTGCCAGCGTTGTTGCAACAGGTTGCGTTGTGCCGCCGCTGTTATAGGCCGACCATGTACGCGTTCCCATGCCATTTGTATCGGGACCCCACCAGTATTCCGTAATTGACCCTGCGCGACAGGCATATTCCCATTGCGCTTCAGTTGGCAACCGGTATCCGGTTTTCGAAAAGTCCGCCGTCCACGCTGACGTATCATATACTGCGGTAAGGCCGGAAACCAGGCTTAAAGCGTTGCAGTATTTCGCAGCATCGAACCAACCTACTGTTTCAACCGGCCTGAGTGAGGAATCCGTTCCCGTATTAAAATTCGATGGATTCGTCCCTGTTACCGCCAGATATTGCTCCTGCGTGACCTCGGTCTCCTGCATTGCAAACGCGCTCAACGTTACCTGATGAGGCGGTTGTGCTCCATAATCAACCGAACTATCCGATCCCATGGTGAACGTCCCGGCTGGAATATCCTTCATCACTATCTGCCTTTGCAGCCCGAACAGCATTAAACCTGTACCAACCGGCATTTGTATCTCTATGCCGTTTGTATCGGCGGTTGTTACCCTCACCAGGTATTTCAAAAAACCGTCTTTCGTGACCAAAACAGCATCATTGAACCCCGCAGTACTCTTTGTCCGTTTCGTCAATGCTTTGGATGATGAGCCTTGAACGGATGTTGCGGTTCCGTGCGATATGCCATCGACAAAAGGACTCTTTATCATGAACTCGCTGCCGCCAAATTTCACCTTGTAAAGATACACACCCGCTCCCATCCGGGGAAGCGCCCAAGAATTGGTTCCGGCTCCCAGTGTTCTTCTCAGCGTTGCTATCACCTTCCCTTGAAGGGTAAAAGTTGTCATCTCAACGTCCGACTCTTCCTGAAGATTTGCATGCAATATGCCGTTGTATATCGCAGCGGAAAGCCTATGTGCCGGCGATTGATTGTTTTGTCCGTGGACATCGGTGGAAGTCAGCGTAAAATCCCCATCAACCCCGGTGGTTGCCGTCAATCCGGCGTTCACCAGCTTTACCATCGCTCCAGGCAAGGGCGTGCCTCTTGTGTCGGTTACTCGTCCGCTGATATTGACGCTCTGAGCCGCACACACCGAAACTGCAAATATTCCAATGAGCAACGGTCTTAGAACGTGCATAAAATCCCCATCACTTCAACAGCTTGGCAATTTGGTGCAAAGTGTTTCATTCGCTTCTTATCGGCCTTCTATTTCTCAAGTGTAAAGCTTGTCACGTATTTGAAATCTCCCGTCACCACCGGCATCTCGCCAGTATTCCATTTTCCGGGGATGCCCTGATCCTTGAGAGCCGCTTCGCTGATGTTCCCATTTGTCACCCTCCTAAACGTTATGTCACTTCCGGACTGCAAAATATGCTCCGTTACTCTTGGATATGTCTGGTGAAGCACTGAGAGGAGGGAGAGAATTTGCTTACTCACTCTCCCCCACTTCTTGCAATCCGGGGTTCGACCCGAATATGTAGTCATTGCCGCCAAATGCCTGCATGCTTACAATGAAATCAGCCTGGATTTGCTGACCGGCGGCATTCATGCGCATTGATCCGCCCGAATTGGAATTCCCGGGATAATGGAATCCCACGCCCTCCCCGCCCGAGTCGAAAAATACGCATAGTACCTGTCCGGGAATCTGCTGGTAATGCCCCTTGAGCGTGTCGCAGCAATAGGGTTTCCCGGCATATCCGGCCGGGATCGCGGCACTAACGCCCAGGGACAGCGCAAAAAACACCACCCCTGCGGCGGCAAGCCTGTAAATGTTCATGAAACTCCTCCCCCTTGTTAAGAGTTTAGAACCGGCCAAAACATAACTGCGCAAGCGAAAAATAGTTAAAAGAGAAGTAGCGAACAATTAGGAAACGAAGTGTTTCTCTTCTTCATCAATCCGGCCTTTTCGCTCGCCATCGCCCCATGATGCCAAAGAGGACAATTGACTGTTTTCAACGGCACGAAAAAAATGCGGAAAACTTGACAGACAGCCCTTGCCCTGTGCATATTTTGGAACAAGGGCCAAGGGCCGCAGAGAAGACCGAAAAGAACCTGGTCGTGAAGACCCTTTCGAAACAAGAACTTTCACGTCACAATAAACAAGTTAATAAAATGTCAACAAGTGCGTAATTTTCACATTGCAGATTCCCTTTTTGCAAATCCAACAATCATTCCGGAGGACGCAATGACCGCATCAGACAGGCCACGGCAGCGGAAGTTTATTCATGCGTTGAGTTTTCTCTCTCTGTTTTCGCTTTCCGCAGCAGCGCAAAGCACCCTCCTTTCCGTTTTTAAGTCCCCTTCGGTAACCTGCGACTATCTGATCGTGAGTCCGAGGCAGTTTCTTGCCGCCGCGGAGCGACTCGCCGCGTTCAGGAACGCCTATACCGGCGACGATGTCTCCTATGCCAAGGTGGTGGATATTGCAACCCTCGACGCCGAGTTTCCAACCGGCGACACCATCCCCCGCTGCGACGAAATCTGGTATGCCGTGAATTATGCATTGCAGCAATGGACGATCAAACCGAAATATCTTGTTCTGCTGGGCGACGATTCTGTGGCAATTTCCGGGTTCGATTCACTGTCGTTTCCCAAGAGCGCGGGAATCATGCCCACGTGTTACATGTATGCGGAGACTACCACCGCCACCATCTATGGCAAACCGGAGTTCGACACCCTCGTGACCTACGGGGATTTTCTCTATCACACTGCCTGCGACTCGAGCGCCTTGGGAAAGATGAACGGCGCATACCGGTATTTGTCGATCTATAACACGAATTTGGCGCCCATTTCGGTCGGCCGGATACCGGCACGGACCGCCGCTGAATGCAGTGTCTACGTTGAAAAAGTCATTGCCTTTGAAAACGGGAACGGCGCCAGGCTCTGGTATAATAATGCGATCCTCTGCGCAGACGACAGGATGCAGGGCAAGAACCTTGATCCGCTGGGCTCGCAGCATCTCGAAACGTGCGAAACGATTTCGGACAAAACGCTCATGGGATTCTTTCAGACAAAAATCTACCTCTCTTCCTTCCTGGTGTCGCCTGCCGGTTCCCACGATAACGCCCGAAACGCCTATTTCGCCGATGTCAATGCCGGCGCCCGCTGGTGCGTTTATTTCGGTCATGGGCATCCCGATTCCCTTTCCGACGAAGGTTTCCTGAGAAACGGCGATGTCTCGCGGTTCACTAACGATACCACGCCCACGATGTTCTTTTCCTTTTCCTGCAGTAACGGCGATTTTCTCCGCAAGCCGGTTCAGCAGATGTCGAGGGCCTACCTGTTCAAACCCGCGGGCGGATGCATTTCCTATTTTGCAGCGACTCAGGAAACCTATGCCTCCGACAACGAGAAACTTGCGTTCGATCTGTTCTCCCAGCTGTCGGGCACGGAGCGCCTTTCCCTCGGTCAGGCCGTGTCCAACGCGTATGCCCTTTCCATGGACGACAACATGCGGTGGTACGAGATTCTCGGCGACCCGGCGCTCACATTTCTGAAAAAGAAAGCCGCACTTTCCCCTGCTGTTACGGTGGATGCGAACGGCATGGTCACCTTTTCCGCAAATGACGCCCCCTCAAACAACGGGCAAATGAAGTACCGATGTGAAATTTCCTATCCGGAAACCACCACCTGCATCGATACGGTGGCGGGACCGCCGCCACAATATCTGTCGGACTCGATTCTTGCAACAAAAGAAGGGCTGCTCTCCGGCCCAGTAACCGCACAAATACCGGCGAATTTCAAAGGCGACAAATTCAAATTCACCTTCTATGCCTGCAACCCAAATTTCGAAGCGAGATTCGACACTGTTCTTGCGCTTTCGGCCGGAGTTCTCGGCGGCGCCCGTGCCGCAATTGCCGCAGGGCCTTCCATGCGTTTCAACCGCGGCATTGTAACGATATCGTTCGGCCTTGGCGCAAAGAACGAGCTGCCCCACTTGTCAATTTATAACTTGCAGGGACGGCAGTGCTGCAGCGTTACGATGCACAGCCGAAGCGGCGGTGCTTACTTCGACTTCAACGAAGCGCATCTTGCGCAAGGCAACTATGTTCTGCAGGTTGGCGCGGCCGGGAGGATGTTTAGTCAAAACGTGCTTTTCCTGCGGTGAGAGTTATTTTTTGCACGTGAATGAAGGGCTGGAGCCATCACTCACAGAGAAACGTTCCTTATGGACCAGGAAGACCGGCAGACAGCGTGGTCCTTTTACCATTCGCTTTCCGCAAGGACAATGTAATGAGAAGACAGTTGATGAAGTACGCGGCGATCTTGTTGGTTACGCTTGGTGGGTGCAGCGCGGATTTCCACTCCAAGAGCTGGGCAAAGGACAATCTCGAGAACAAACCAACCATAACTGTTGTAAAGAATTTCATCGACCTTGGGTTCACGGAGAACAGAGGAGTTATATTTGGAATCCTTAATGGCAAGATGCCTCAGTGCGCCAGGATCACCGCCGTGGTTTTTCGGGTGCTTATCCTCATTGCGCTGGCGCTGTTCATCGGGATCAATCGCAAGAAGTCGTTTCTTTTTCTATTGCCTTTTCTGCTCTTCTGGGTTGGCGCGGCAGGCAATTTGATCGACCCGTTCGTGTATGGGTATGTGGTTGACTTCATACACATCCACATGGGAAATGTGCTCGACTGGCCTTTCTACTTCAACATGGCGGATGCGTTCATTACCATGGGGATGCTACTGCTCCTCCTGCACAGAGAAGAATCTGCATTCGGCAATCTGAAACGCGTGCACGCCTGACAAGTGCGGCGTTTGGGGCCGGTGCGGTTTCCCGCATAGGCGAGTGAAGTCCTCGTGTTCTTGACCCCGGAAATGGCGCTTGCCCGAATCCTCCAAAATGCTTCCGGTGACCACGCAGGTTCCCTGGCATCACGGCTCCGGCTTAGTCGATCGGAACGTCCCGATCCTGTGCGGGACCGCGTCACTTCCGGATGCCGCCCCGGCATCGATTCCGGGCAAGGTTCAGGGGTTCCCTTGAACTATATTTTTTCAATGCAGATCGCATATTTTCTTGGGGGCAAAAGCTCTCGTGGCAATGCCGGAGAAGGCGGCATTCCGTTTCAATCTCAGGTATCAAAGAGATGAACACGGAGCGCAGCGACGTGAAAAGGGTTGGAATTCTCGACCTCGCCATTATTATTCTTGAACGCAAATGGCTCTTTGCCGTCGGATTGCTGCTTTTCTGCGTTGCGGGTCTGGTCACCAGCCTGTGCCTCACCAAATACTACGCGGCAAGAGCGGTGATAATGAAGCCGACGCAGAAGATGACCTCGGGACTCGGCTCGCTCCTCGGAAAGGATGCGCCCACCAACGGACTTCTTAAGACCATAGACATCCTTGGAACCGACGATGCGGACAACTTTTTGAGTATTCTAACGAGCCGGAGGCTTGCGGACTCCGTCGTCCGGAAATTCGACCTCATCCATGACTACGGTTTTGACAAACGGCGACAATTCTATTACGAAGACGTGCTCAAGACGCTGTACCGCAATGTTGATATTGTGGAGAACGATTACGGCAATATCGAGATCACTGTCACCGACTCAAGCCCTGCCCAGGCCGCCGCCATGGCCAACTTCATGGCGTGCCGGCTCGACACGATTGTCTCTCAATTGTCCAAGGAAAGCGCCCGGAATTCACGCCTGTTCTTTGAAGACCGTCTCGGGATAATCAAACGCGACCTGGATTCCGCCGGCCGCAGCCTTGTCAAATTCAAAACCGACAACAAATACATCGACCTGGAACAGCAGGTCAAATCATCGATCGAGGTAATGGCGCAACTCGAAGGCCAAAAAATGGCGCTCGACCTCCAGATCGCGCAGATGCAGAACCAATTCGGCGCAAACAATCGGCAGGCGTCAGAACTGTTGAGGCAGAAAAGCGTGATCGAGCGAAAAATAGCCGGCTACATGGACCGAGGTGGCGGCAACCTTATTGTGTCGCTCAGGAACGCACCCGAAAAGACCGTCGAATACGGCGATTTGATGCGCAACGTTAAAATTCAGCAAACGCTGTACGAATTCGTCCTTCAATTCTATGAACAGGCAAAAATCTCCGAAGCCAACAGTGTACCTTCGGTACAGATGCTCGAATATGCCGTGAGCCCGCAGAAAAAAATCAGGCCGAAACGATCAATCGTCTGCCTTCTGTTTCTGTTCGGCGGCTTTGTCGCAATGTCAACATACATCCTGGTCGACAAATGGTACGGCATACAATCCCGGCTGCAGACGCCGCAGTACCTGAAGATCAAACAGACGATCGCGCTGCTTTCCTTTCGCAAGAGAACCGTATAACCGTCAACCGGGCAGTTTGCACGACAGATCATGACACCTCTACTTCTTATCGTACTCTGCGCCACGGTTTTTTCGGCATCTTACTACAACAAGGACGTATTCTCTCCGGTCAGAATTTACATCTGCACGTATTCGCTCCTTCTGGCGATAAACTTTTTGAATCTGAGCGGCTTGCAGACGCCCTGGTCGGTTACCACGAACCTTCTGTTCTGGGGCGGCTCGTTCTTCTTTATCGCCGGCTGCTGCCTCATGCTGCTTGTCAACAGGGTCGTCAACCCGGACGGCGCGATCGACTTTAGCCGTATTCGGGGCGGCATACAGGCGGACGCCGACGTTGCGGACTGGAAATGGTTTTGCGGGGTATGGTTGTTTTGTACCATGGTTTTTCTGGTCAGCTACATTACCTCCGCTGTCGTTTCCGGCGGAATTCCTCTCTTTTCTCCCGATGGGGACAAGTTTCGCGTGAAGTTTTTCGGCGCAACCGGGCCTTCGAATTACGGCCTGTTCTTTGGCCCGCTTTCCCTTATCCTGGTAACGGAGCTGCTTTTCTTCGGCTCGTTTCGCGGCAAGCGGCGGATTGCAATTCTCATCGCCGCCGTTGCCACTCTGCTGCTGTATGTTACCATTCTCACCCGGCTCGACCTCTTCCGTTTCTCCCTTTTCGCAATTATCTTGTACCATTACGGCAAAAAAAAACTCGGCACGGTCCAAATTCTCGGCGTTTTCGGTTTTTCCATTCTGTTCTTCTTCGCATTTTTTCTCATCAGGGTCAAATACAATTCCATCAGCATGTTGCTGGAAATGCAAAAGCTCCGCATGCACAAGGATTTTATCTGGTGCGCAAGCATTTACGCCTATGTCGTCAACAACTTCTGGAACATGGATTTTGCCTTCCGGAAGTTTGTCGACGGCACAGCGTCGGTTCCGCTAGGATGGGGCTTTGATCTTTCCAGAGCATTCTTGGGTCTTGCCCACGTCGAAAGGGCGCTGGAGGAATCATTCAGGTTCGACACCATCATGAACGAATCGGTGGCGAGGGTAAAGGGGCTCAATACGATAGTTTACACCTGGCATTTCTTCAAGGATTTCGGGGCCTTTGGCGCCTATTTCCTGCCGCTTGTGTTCGGCATGATAACCACCTCCTTCTATGTCAATTCCATGAATACCCCGACCCTTTTCAGGTTTTCGATGTGGGCGCTCATTGCGCCGGTCATCATCCTCAGTTACAGCGTCCCGTTGTGGGAATTCTGGTTTATCTACTTGAATATTGTCGTCATGCTGATCGCCCACAGGCGGGTAAAGATCGCCACCTGATTATGAAGAGAATCGTGTTCATCGCAAGGTGTGGTTTATGTCCAGCGGCGGGAAGACTCTTTCGATAATCGTTGTGAGCCACAATACGGCCTCGCTCTTGAAACAGTGCCTGGACAGTATTGAGAAATTTCTGGTTGGAAAGGCAAGTTTCGGCGTCCGGGTCGTGGACAACAATTCCACCGACGGTACCCGTGAAATGCTTTCCATATATAATAAGAACCACGACTGGCTCGAAACGGAGTTCCTTCCCTCAAATACCGGCTTTGCTTATGCGAACAATGTCGGCATCAGGAGGTCGAACAGCGACTATGTCCTGTTGCTCAACAGCGACACGTATCTCATCGACGACTCTCTCCTTGGGGCGATTGCCTACTTGGATGCGACTGAAGATACTTTCGGTTGCGGCTGCTGCCTGGTAGACGAGCGCTTGCGCCCGGCGGTCTCGTATGGTGAGTTCCCGTCGCCGTGGACGGTGGTGAAGGAAATAGCCGGCAACAAGTTTACCCGATTGCGAGCGATTGTTCCGGACCGCGGACTTCCCGACGTTGTACCCATTGACTTTCCCTGCGGCGCATTTTTCTTGATAAAAAGGAAATATCTGGACGCAACTGGATTACTCGACGAATCGTTCTTTATGTACTACGAAGAGACGGACCTGGCATTGCGGGCGAAACGAAGGGGCTATGCCGTCGTCCTTCTCCCCCGTGTCCGGGTCGTGCATCTGGGAGGAGGAAGTTCAACGCCGGATAAAGCGCTGCAGCAGGAAACCCTGTCGTATAACAGTTGGATGAAATACACCGTAAAAAATCACGGCGTTGTGGCAGGCATTTTTCTCAAGAACATGTTAAGGCTTTACTTCGCAATCCTTACGAAACTACCGTTTGACTCGTCCGCAAGTTTCCTGCTGCACAAAGAGGCACTGGCACGGGGATGGAAGAGCGCTTTCGTGCCTCCAAATCAAGTCCCCGTTTCTTCCACTCCTGCGCGCCAAGAATAATCCTCTTTGCACCCCGCTCAATCGCCGTACAACGCCTCAAGCTGCTCAACCGTCGGGCGATTGGGATAGAGCTCACCTTGCGGGCCGATATATCCGTCCCTGGTTCTCACCAGCCTGACGGGAACAAACCCGCCTTTTGAACTGGGCACATTGATGACGATGGTGTCCGGCTCAGGGCTTGCCGGTTGAGTCACGATGGTCCTTGGATGTTCAATCATGTCGGCCGGCACTACAATATAGCGGCGGGGATGATAGCCGAAAATTCGGGCAACCCTCGGCACCACAACACTCACCACCGCGCTTATTGTAACATTGTTCTGATTGTTGCTCTGGTCATATCCTATGCCCGCCCCGATCCTCAGAAAGTTATTGTTTAACTGTTTGAAAAGCGCGTCGCATCCCACGGTCACCATGGGATAATCGTTGCAAGAAGTGGCCATGATGCCCTCGTCGCTTTCCAGCACATCCCGTTCCATACGGTATTTCAATCCGACATTCGCAACCAGCTTTACCCTCTTGGATATCGGAAAATTCCTGTAAACGGAAGCGCCCAGAGAATAGGTGGAGCCTCCCAAGGCCATGTTGTTTTGATTCAGGTAATCCGAATAGTAGGAGTCCGCTTCGTACGAGGCGTTCAAGGCAAGTGAAAGAGGCATGTGAGCATCCTGTTTCAAAGCATAGAGCGCCAAAGACGGAGAGAACGAAAGATACCTTTGTCCGGCAGACAGGCCGACCTTGCCCTGATTTGTTTTGCCCGGCCCCAGCGCCAATCCAGCGTCAAAAAAGCCGAGAAAGGAGTAACCAAATTGGACTTGCCCCGCATACGACTTGTCCAATTGACCGGAAAGCGCAGCCCCTATTTCCAGGCCGCTCACATCCTTGTCCAGGAATGCTCCCTGCGAAAAAACAAGACTTGAGACCGACAACAGCCAAAGTGTGGTTGCAATGCCTTTCATACCAATCCTCCCTTCGCGCCAGCTAGGTGATCCGTTTCCGAAAAGGCCTCTTCCTCGTCAGCATCATTAGACTCCTCAACCGCCCGTTTTTTGTCTTTTTTCTTTAACAGTCGACGGTTTTCTGCGCGCGGGGCTTGTCGGGCAGGCAGGCATCGGGAATCTCTGCTGGATCCGTCTCAACATGCCAATTCCTATTCTAGCGCGCCCGGTACGCTTTTGTCAACGCTTCGAGAGTCTGCCGGGCCGTGGCGTCCCAGGAAAACCTCGAAAGCACCGAGTCCCTGTTCTTCAGCAGCGCCTGCGCGTCGAAATCCCGTGCCCATACCGAGGCCGTCTTCTCTGCAATATCCCGCGGATCGGTTGGATCAAAAAGCACGAGGCACTCGCCGGCGATTTCTTCCATCGATGTGCCTTTCGACGAAAGCACGGGCGTGCCTGCCGAGAGCGCTTCGAGTACCGGCAGGCCGAATCCTTCGTATAAGGATGGATAGACAAATGCCCTGCACCTGGCGTATTCTGCCGCAAGGTCATGGTTGCTCAGATACCCCAAAAACGTTATCTGGTCTTTGAGCCCGCTGGTTTCTATGTAGCGGCGGATGGAACTGTTTTTCCAACCACCGGGACCGGCGATCCGCAGGGGCACCCGTAGCTTCTTCTCGTTCTTAAGTAGAGCCAGCGCCTTCAACAGGGCAAGGAGGTTCTTTCTCGGCTCAAAGCTGCCTGCAAAAAGCAGGTGCTCGCCGCGAGCCATTGACATCCCGGATTCGGCTCCAGGCTGCGGCCGCCCCGGATAGGTGACCTCCACCTTGGTTGCCGGCGCCTGGCGCGGGAAGAACCGGCAAATATCCTGCTTGATGCACCTGGAAATAGTGAGGATGGTTCGCGAGCGACCCACGCTTCTCTTGAGGAAGATCCTGTTGACAAAGTAATTGGTGGTTTGCATGGTTTCCGGATAGCGCTTGAGGGCAACGTCGAGCACCGTCGATACCATGACGGCGCGGCCCATCGGCAGGACGCAGGGAATGATCTGCTCCGGGCCCCAGAACACGTCTATGTCATACCGAGAAAGTCGCGGGGGCACCGAAAACATCAGCCACAGGGTGCCGGGAAGTCGTGAGGGCAGCAGGACTTTTTCCCAACGCGGATTGACCACGCGGTACGACGACGATTTCTTTTCAAACAGGAAATACCGGTTGGCGGTGTCGATCCGCTGAAGCCTGTCGAGCGTGTTTCTGATGTAGGCCGCAATGCCGGCCTTTCCGGCGTAGAGGGCCTTGATGTCGATGCCGATGTTCATGCGTGCCGCGATTTCCTTTGCCCTCACG